>Ga0187827_10003452_pt1 | contig 20394 bp, 15 predicted proteins | sample ETNtaG_39_FD_167969 | JGI IMG/M metagenome (GOLD analysis project Ga0187827, IMG submission 167969) | Marine microbial and viral communities from oxygen minimum zone, Eastern Pacific Ocean - ETNP2014_SV_150_PacBio MetaG (Illumina Assembly) | ecosystem: Environmental > Aquatic > Marine > Hypoxic... | reverse complement strand
GTCAACGTAGCGCAGCCTCAGTTCTACATCCTGGACAGTCGCGTTCGTGCTGGAGTAGTAGCGCTGTGCAATTACTGGTATTTCTTCTTGATGATTCAACCAGCCGCTATCATCGCTCTTTGGAGAGGAGCCTCCAAAATAGGATGAAGCGTACTGCACACCTTCACGGTCAGTAACAAGAGCGTCGGCGCCTTCTAATGGAAAAACAAAGCGGTCAATCGTCCACTTTGCATTGCCACTCTCGAAATCATCAGAGAACAAAGTTTGTTGACCATCAGTCACTACAACGTCATCGATATACCAGCCTTCGTAATTGTGCTCGGACGTGTCCGAGGCAAACCGGAAGCGGAGCAGGATATCCTCGTTGTCATAGTCACTGAGGCTGAAATACTCGATGAGCCAGCCGTCCGAGTCATCGCAGTAGCCCTCGTCACCAAGTGCTTGCACATTGCTGCAAGGGTAGTCTCCCGTTGGTGTCAAGACATCCCAGGATTCACCACTGTCTGTAGATACCTGGACATGGCCACCATCCCAGACGTCCTCAGTCTCGTACCAAGTCGCAATGCTCAGCTGGGGTGAATTGCCGAGCGAAATCTCGTCCTTGGTGTAAAAGGAGTAGTCCCAGTTGTTTTCATATTCACCATCGTTCTTATCCGGGTCACCCAACCACATTGCATGCGTTCCAGAATACGCCTCCCGGTTCTCGTCACTCTGGTTGTCATAAATCTTCCACGTATCACGCGTGCCGTTGTCTGTGACCTTGACGTGCAAACTCTTCTTGATTAACAGTTCAGAGCCAGTATTGATGCTGAGGTCCTCAGCATCGAATGAAACTTCATGTAGGATAATACCTGTTGATGGGTCGCCAGTAAACCGAACCCCTCCCTCATCACCTTCATACCAGCCATACTTTACGGTGTTGTTATGCGAACTATCCGTAAACACCAGTGAATACCCGGTGCCCAAGCCAATAGAAGAATTCAGGTAGTTATTTATGGAATCGGAAACGAAAAGGTACCCGTGGTCCTCATTATCGTATGCTTGACACTCTACAATCTCATTTTGATTGGAAGAAGATGTCAAGGTAATACCGCCCTTGTTGTAAGTGAATGCTACGTGTCGAACTGAATTAAATTTCGCATGGTGCATATACAGGCCAACGCCAGTATTATCCTCAAAATCAGTCTCGTAAAATGTCTGGTTGAAAGCATACTCTGATTTGACTCCCTCGCCACCATTACTTTCGAACAAACTGTAGTAAATTTTGGCATGGTGGCAATAGTAACAAAGGATGCCACGACCGCCGTTATTGCTGATTGTTGAATTGTCTATCCTCAAGTACCAACTGCCATGAAAATGTGCACCTATGTAAGTGGAACCAGTAATCGTACTGTTTGAGATATGAATGTAGAACTGTCCGTCGACTACTAGACCCACGTAATTGCCTTCAAGAACCAGACTCTCCAGATGAAGATTAGCACCTTCATTGGCATTGACGTAAATTCCAGAAAAATATGCATAATAAGGTCCTTCTGGTGCAGTGCCATTAGCACTTGATTCTACTTTTAAATGACTGATTTCAACATAATCGTGTTCTACAATGAAACCGTGACCTTCCCAACTGGCGTTAACGACTGTAGACGTGCCGTTACCGCGTACAATAATCTGGTCCTCAATAGTTAAATTGTATTCGACATAAGTGCCGTTCCAGATACGGACAAGGTCACCGTCTTCAGCCGCCTCCAGTCCGTCTTCGATTGTTGTGTAATCACCATTACCATTAACGTCTACAACGATTTCTTCGCCACTTCCCGATGGGAGTGCCAGTAATGTCCCCAGAAGTGCAAGGGCGACCAGCAGGAAACGTGACGAGGACATTGACTCCCGCTGGCATCCCGGAGACCGGGATAAATATGGGTTGCTGCCGCTCAAGCGTAAATAGTGGTCGTCGCTGGAGCAGCATGGTGGTCGACGGCGACACCTTTCGCGCGCTAATGCGGCAGTTCCCAGCCGGCGTGACTATCGTCACCTTCGACGACGATGGCATGCTTGGGGGGCTGACTGTTTCCAGCTTCTGTTCTCTCTCAATGGAACCACCGCTGGTGCTGGTCTGCATCGATAACGGAGTGGCAAGCCACGATGCAATTGCGCGCGCTGGCACGTTCGGCGTCTCGATCTGCGCGGTCGACCAGGGACAACTAGCGTGGGATTTTGCCAACCCTAAGCAGGACAAACAAGCGCTACTCGAAGCAACACCACACTCACTCGCAGATGGTGGTGCGCCGCTGCTCGACGACTGTGTCGCGACTATGACATGTAGCGTTGTTGCGGCGCACGAAGCGGGTGACCACACAATCTATGTCGGGCAGATAGAGAGCGGAGCGGTCGACGATTCGCGCGAGCCGCTTGCCTACTGCCGCTCGGGGCTCGGCTCTTTTACGCCAACATAGCCGGCGAGTCGGCCGAGCGCGGTTTCAACAACGGCTCCGGTCAAGTTACCCCGCAGTGCGACTTGGCTGCGCCAGAAGGCGGCCGAAATCCACAGCTCCTTCACCTCCACCTCACCTTCCGACAGCGTAAGCCGTCCCACCTCCTGCCATAGCCCGAATGAAGGCGCGAAAACACAGCTGGTCTCGCGCGGTGTGAAGCCAGTCGCGAGCAGCTCCTGCTCGATAGCCGTCAGTAGCTCCTCGCCGCGTGTCTTGAGCAGTACCGCCTGACCCTCGCGCAGCCGGTAGCCTTGTGCCGCCAGCCAGAAGCCCGGCAATGCAATCAGCAGGAATAGCAAGTCAAGGTGCAGCCCTGTCAGCAGTGGGCCCTCAATTGCACTGCGTGCGACGACGCGGCACACCAGCAGCACTCCCAGCACAAGCGCTGCGGCACGGTACCATTCACGCGATTCACTGTGCCATTCCAGTGCCGTCATCAGAACAACCTCGACTGCCGGCCACCGGTGCGTAGCGCGCGCTCATCCCAGCCAAATACCTCAGTGATGCGTGCCAGCGACTTGGCGAGCCGCTTGGCGTAGTATTCCTGGTCCGGCTGCGGCGGCTCCTCACCGGAGAAAAAGGGCTCTACAACCATCGGTGTGCGCGAGGCGTCGGTAACAATAAAGGCGACTTTCATGCCGCTGACGAAGGGGCGTCCGGTCGCAATAAATTTCCTGTGTGCCTGCAGGTGAGCCATCGCCTTCGGATTCTTGTACTTGCGACCCAGATTGACAGTCTTGGTGATTACCAACTCCTTCGGTGCGATGCTTCCTTGGGCGATACGGCTGACCCAGTCGCGCGCAGCTTCACGCGCCGCCTCGGTCGAGCCTTCCATCAGTCGGGCGAATAGTTCCTGTAGCGCCTCTACCTGCGCTGGGAATGCGTCGCTGCGCCGCGTTTCGTAGCCGCGTACCACCAGAGATTCGCTGGGCCACACCTGTTGCCCAACGTAACGCTTCTTGGCACCGTGAGAGAAGAAGGGATGCAGGATTTTCTCGAACTCGAGCTGCCGCGCCCCTCCCGAATAACGAGCGGCAATCGCCTCGCCGAAGGCGACGGTCTCATCTTTGTTGTCATGCGGAGAGCCGAAGAATACGGAGTCGGTATCGCCGTAAATCACCGCCAACCCTTCGCTTTCCAGCTCGGAGATTATGTCACGCACTGCTTCGCGAGCGTAGGCGGTAATCGAGGCTCCAATATCCAGATTGGTAAAGCGGTAGAAGTAAGACGCAAAGACACCATAGACCGAGTTCATCAATATTTTGATGGCTTCCTGTACCCGCCGGTAGTGCTCCTTCTCTTCCCCCGTAGCAGCCGCCTCAGCTTGCTTGGCTGAATCACGCTCTGCCATCAGCCCCTCCAATAGTTCAGGGAGTAGTCCACGCCGAACTTCAGACGTCTGGAAGCGAACGCCGTGTGGCGTCTTTATGTCTCCATCGTCGGAAAGCGTCGTGAAACAGAGATTACGATCAATAATGATACTGGGGTACATTGACTTGAAGTCGAGCACGCAGACCCAATCGTAGAGGCCGGGGTCGAGCGCGTGGACATAGCCCCCCTCGATATGGCCGGTGCGCCGCTGGTGTCGCGTTAGCGGGACACCAATGCCACGAGCATCTGCAGCCCGAATCATCAGCGAGTCAATCAGTGATGAGGTACGCCCGTTGAGCGTCTCTTCCAGCGGCAGCCGTGCGACCGAGCTGATGTGCTGAAACTTCTCCAACACGCGGATATGCTGCATGATTTCGAACGCCAGACGCGCGTCCTCGAGGCAGTATTCCTTTACGCGCTGTGGATTACTCTCCCACTCGGCATCCATCTGTTGCGGGTTGACGTCGTGCTTCTCCTTCCCGAGCAGCTGCTGCGCGACGGCGTTGAGCGATTCCTGACGTGGCCGGATTTCACGTTTGACATTCCACCATGCATCAGCGATAATGCGGCCGCGCACAGACCAAGTGCGGTTCGACCGCTGCTCCGCCCGAGTGCCGTCGCGTCCCAGCACCAATTCCATCCTGTGCAGCTTGGCGCGTTCATTTAGCAACGGCAGATCGTAGCCATCAATATTATACCCGGTAATCACGTCAGGGTCGTGCTGCGCAACGGCAGCGGTGAAGCCGGCAATGATGTCAGGTTCACTGCCATCAAGCAGCTGTTCCGCTACCAGCTCACCACCATCATGAACCGTGAGGCAGGTACAGAAGATACGGCGATCGACTAGTGAGTTCTCAACATCGAAACTCAGGACGCGCAGTGGCGCGGTGAAAGTCTCCGCTGGCTCTAAGGCAGTCGCATCAATGACCGGACAGCTCCATCCCCGCTTTTCGAGCAGTTCACCCTCGACCGTGATGCACCCCCCGATGTCGTGGTCGTAGAGGTATCGGAAGTGGAACGGGATATCGGCAGCCAGTACCGTCATCTCGCAGGCACGCAGCCAGTCACGCAGTTGCGGTACCTTGCCGGGGTGCCAGACCTCGACCCGCAGGCAGTCGCGTTCCTCTCCATCGACCCACAACCGCTCAGAGAGTGTCGAACGCACCTCGACGTGATCCTCGAGCTGTGCGATGATGTCGGCTGGCGGCTCGACTACCTGGAACCAGGGGGCCTGCGGCGGTGTCCGCACCGCCATGCTCTGCCCGTCGGCAGTGCGGCCGTACAGGTAGACGACGGTGATGCTGCGCCCGTCGATGACTTCGGTATGTGAAACGGCGTTCAGCAGCCGCAAGGTCGCGCGCACGCACGGCGAGCATGGGCCGAGATTTAGGACTACTGGCTGAGCGCCCGCTCCAAGTCAGCGCGCAGATCCTCGAAATCCTCGATGCCGACTGATAAGCGGATGAAGCCAGAGCCGATACCAACTGCCTTACGCTCTTCCGCGGTCCAGTGCATGTGCGTTGTCGAGCAAGGCATCGAGACAAGTGACTCGACACCACCCAGTGAAACCGCTTGCGTTGCCAACTCCAGCGCATCCATGAACTTCTTTCCCGCTCTGTCACCACCCGCGACCTCGAAGCAGACCATCGCGGCCGGACCGTCGAGGACCCGCTGTGCGAGTGCATAGTCCGGGTGCCCGGGCAGGCCGGGATAGATTACCCGCTTCACTCGTGGATGTGATTCTAGCCAGTTCGCTATTTCCAGCGCGTTCGTGGTCTGCCGTTCCATACGCACAGTAAAGGTGCGCATGCCGCGTTCGAGCAGCGATGCTTGGTGTGGATCCATGCAGCCACCAAAACTGCGTAACCGGGGCCACACCTGGTCCACGAGCTGTTTCGTACCAACGACGGCACCACCAATGATGTCGGAGTGGCCGTTCAGGTATTTCGTGACCGAGTGCAGCACCAAGTCAAAACCCTGCTCGAGCGGGCGGCAATGGAGGGGTGACGCGAACGTATTATCGACAATTGCCTTGGCACCGTGCGCGTGCGCCAGCTTCGCCAGCGCCGGCAGGTCGAGCACCTTGAGCGCTGGGTTGGAAATAGTTTCACAGTGCAGCACCGCCGTCGGTGCCGAGGCGAGGGTCGCCTCTGTTGCCTCCAAGTCCTGCAAGTCGATGAACTCGACCTCGATGCCGAAGCGCGGGAAGTCCTGCGTCAACAGCATGTAGGTGCCACCATAGAGGTCACGCGTAGTCACTATACGGTCACCCTGACCGAGGAACGCCAGCAGCGTGGCGTGGATAGCTGCCATCCCCGATGAGAACACAAGTCCCTTCTCGGCACCCTCAAGCGCCGCGAGTTTCTGTGCAGCAGCTGTTAGCGTGGGGTTGTTGTAGCGCGTGTAGATTGACGCTTCCGGGTCGCCCGCCTTCCACTGAGCGTAACCCTCGTCATCGAGCAGGAATGTGCTCGACTGGTAGATAGGTGTGTTAATCGCCTTCTTCGCCGGCGCAGCACCGGAATGCACCGCGCGAGTCGCCTGTCCCTGCGAGCTTTCATCACTCATGTCTACTGGTCGAGTGCCCTCTCCAGGTCATCACGCAGGTCCTCAAAATTCTCGATACCGACCGAGAGGCGCACTAGGCCATCCGCAATGCCCTTGGCCAATCGTTCCTCTTCCGGGACCGAGGCGTGGGTCATCGGTGCCGGGAGCTCAATCAACGACTCCACGCCGCCCAGCGATTCAGCCAGCTGGAAGATTCGGACATCCTTGACCAGGGCTGTCGCCTGTGGGACTCCGCCAGGAACCTCAAAAGCTAACATACCACCAAACCCATCCATCTGGTGTCGGGCTATTTCGTGTCCCGGATGGTCAGGGAGGCCAGGATAGAGGACGCGCCCTACACCAGGGTGTTCGACTAGGAATTCGGCCAGTGCGCTGGCGTTGGCACAGTGTCGCTCCATACGGACCTCAAGGGTGCGCAGTCCGCGGAGGGTCAGGAAGGCATCAAAGGGAGAATTTGCAGTGCCTGAGGCGTTCTGATGGAACCAGAGCTCATCAATGCGGGCCTCGTCCCGCACCACGATGGCCCCGCCAACCACGTCGCTGTGACCGCCGATGTACTTAGTGGTGGAATGGATTACGTAGTCGGCTCCGAACTCGATGGGACGCTGAAGAGCAGGAGAGGCAAAGGTGTTGTCCACTGCCACCTCAGCACCAACCTTGCGAGCGCCAGCGACGGCCTGCTCGAGCGATGTGAGAGCCAGCAGCGGATTGGAAGGAGTCTCGACATAGAGCAAACGCGTGTCGGCGGGTAGGTCAGCCAGGACTGCAGGGTCACTCGTGTCCACGTACAGGACCTGGATTCCGAAACGCTCCTCGATTCGGTTGAAAAGTCGGTGGGTGCCACCATAGAGGTCATTGCCGGAAACAATCAGATCACCTTGCTTGAGTGTGAGCAGCAGGGTGTGAATAGCGGCCATCCCTGAAGCGAACGTAAAGGCAGCAGCCCCGCCCTCAACATCGGCCAGCGCGTCCTGCAGGGCAAAACGGGTAGGGTTCTGGGTGCGAGTATACTCGTAGCCACCCCGTGGCTGGCCGGGTCCGTCCTGGACGAAGGTACTGGTCAGGTAAACTGGGGGCATGATTGCACCGGTCCGGTCATCGGGCTCCCACCCGGCGTGGACTGCACGGGTCCCGAAACGGGCATCGGGGTCTCGTTTGGGGGGGACGTGTTTGTCGGGGTTAGACATCACTTGCTCCCGTGGTCCAGACGTGGAAGTGCTCTTAACACATCGCGTCGCTCCAGAGGTGCCCAGCCCTCCTCCTCTCGGACCAGAACCCGTTCATGGTCGGCCAGGGCAGTCAATGCTTCTCTCCAGGGAGCACTGGCGTCAAGGACAGGTCCGGCTTCCGCAAGGTAATCTCGCACGAATAAATGTTCCAGGTCCTCGCCGGTAGCCAGTAGCTCTAGGACCCGCTCCTCGTCAACTACACCCAGCAACGGGCCACCCTCTTTTTCAACGACAGGGAGCGGGCGAACTCCACGCTCTCCCAGGTGTCGGGCCGCCCAGTAGAGGGTCTCACTCGGCTTGACCCATGCCCGGGCACCGTCACGCACCAAATCAGCGACCGTAGCATCAGCAGAGGGGGTCGCCGGCAGGAGGCCGAGGTCGCGCAGCCAGTCCTCGCTGTAGACCTTGCTCAGATAGGCGCGTCCGGAGTCAGGGACCAAAGTCACCACACGCGCGTCTGCGGGAAGCTTACGGGCGACCTCGAGAGCGGCGACAAGGTTCATACCTGTAGATCCCCCGCCGAAAATCCCCGTCGCCAGCGCTAGTCGACGCGCCATGGCAAAGGAATCTGCATCTTTGACTACTAGGTAATCGTCTACAACCTCCGGGTCCCAGGCGGCCGGAACTTCCTCCTCGCCCACTCCCTCCACGAAGTAGAAACCAGGCTCAACTAACTCACCGGTCTTCCAGTAGTCTGCCAGAATCGAACCAGGAGGGTCTACACCCACAACTTGGACTGAAGGGTCCTGCTCTTTCAGGTAGCGAGCGACGCCGGCGAGGGTGCCTCCGGTCCCGGCGCCAGCGACAAAGGCATCCAAGCGACCCTCGCACTGGCGCCAGATTTCAGAGCCTGTGGTCCGGTAGTGGGCCGCCGTGTTGTCTGGGTTATGGTACTGGTTGGGCCACCACGCACCAGGGGTTTCCTCCGCAATCCTACGTGCTTTCTGGGTATAATGATCGGGATGGTCGACGGGGACGTTGGCCGGGGTAATCACCACATCTGCCCCATAGGCACGCAGGACGTCAATTTTCTCCTGACTCATCTTGTCTGGAATAACTATCGTAATGGGGTATCCCAGCGCGGCCGCTACCAAACTGAGACCAGCACCGGTATTCCCAGATGAGCACTCCACGATGCGCGCACCGGGCTTGAGGAGTCCCTTCCGCTCAGCTTCTCGGACCATGAAGAGGCCAATACGGTCCTTGATGCTACCACCTGGATTCATAAACTCAATCTTGAGTAAAATTTCACAAGAAATACCGGGCTCGAATCCTGTCGGCAGACGCACCAGCGGGGTATCTCCAATTGCTGTTAGTATGCTGTCGTGAATTGACTTACTGGCTGGCACCTGTCCGCTACCGGCGCCGTCGCCCATCGCGTCCCGGATTCCCGGGCAGTTATAATGCTACTCGGAGTCTCGGTCGTACGGCGCGATATTCTGCCATTCGGAAGCGTCGGAGCGTGCGACAACTGCGTGGACCCACTCATCGTCGGAGCAGTTGAACACTTCGTGCGGCAACCCTGGCTCGATGTAGAACATGTCGCCCTCCGAGTGGACGACCGACTTGCGGCAGCCGGGTCCGTACTCGTGCCGCACGCTACCCTTAAGCAGGTAAACCATCACGTCGAAATCGACATGGATGTGCGCCTTCGCGACCCCGCCAGGTGGAATGTAGGCGCGGTTCATCGATAGTGCCGTCGCTGGCGTGTTCTTGCCCGAAAGGCCAGCTCCATACTCGATGCGGTTCCAGCCGCGCACCTTCTCAATCTGTCGCAGGCTCCAGATGCCACCCTCGTCCTTGACATACTGTGACAGGTTGACCTGCTCTCCGGTTAGTGAAAGCTCCTCTTCACCCATGCCCTATAACGGTCCTCGAGCTGCTTAAAATTTTCGGCGGCCGTGCAGTTATAACCGTCCTGACGCTCAGATGACATGGCACAGGTAGTGCACGATACCGTGCATGGCGCAATTCCCCTCGAGGGCGCCTTCGAGCCGTTGCTCGAGACGCGCGAGTTCCAGAAACTCTCCTCCATCCGGCAACTGGGACTGGCGCACCTCGTTTTTCCCGGGGCAAACCATACCAGGCTCGAGCACTCGCTAGGGGTCGGCCACACCGCGCGTCGAATCTGCCGCAGCCTGGGGCTGCCCGAAGAGGAGACTGCACTGGTCTCCGCTGCGGCGTTGCTACATGACGTCGGGCACGGACCGTATTCGCACACGCTGGAAGCTATCCTCCACGAACGACTTGGCGTTGATCACATGGCCATTACCAAGGAAATTATCACCGGTAGGCAGCCACCACCCGAGGCGAGCTTTGGTGGCCCTACCATTCCCGAGGTTCTCGCAGCACACGACCTCGACCCCGAAGAGGTGGCGGCACTGGTGACTGGCTCGGCTGTCGATGGGAATCAGGCCCAGCTTACAGTGCACAAAGGGCAAAGCCACTATGCCAAGCCGGCGTATCGCGGACAGGTTGTACACTCAACGGTCGACGCCGACCAGATGGATTACCTGCTACGCGACTCACACTACACAGGAGTAGCACATGGCACTATTGACATCGACCGACTGGTTCACTCGCTAGTGCTACACAACAACCAACTTGTCATTGCACGTTCAGGTGTGCCTGCCGTGGAGGGGATGCTAGTGGCGCGAACGCTGATGTACTCTGCAGTCTACTTCCACAAGACCGTTCGCATCACCGAGTTGATGCTGGCTCGCGCTGTCGAGCAGATTGAGGATCTCGGTGCACTCGAAGTACAGGCACTGGTTGATGCTGAACTGGACGCGAAGTTGGATGAATTAGGCGGTTTCCAGCGCGAGACGCTGCAAAGGTTGCGCTATCGGCGGCTCTACAAGGTCGCTTGGGCACTCTCGCCACAGGAAATCGGTGATGAGCACCGTGAACTACTGAAACCGTTTGCCGACGCAGGGAATCGAAGACAGGCGGAAGCGCGCATCGCTAAGCGGCTCAATCTCCAGCCAGGTGAGGTCATCATCGATTTGCCATTGGCAGAATTGCTGCTCTCAGAACCGCGCATAGCCTCTACCGACATCCGCGTACTCGACGGTGAACGACTGCGATCTCTGCGCCGCTACTCGCCATTGGCAAAAGCGCTGCAGCAGCGTGCGGTCCCCCCGTGGGCGGTAGCGCTTATTGTGCCAAAACGAGCACGAGAGGCCGCTGCTGTGAAGGGTGAGCGACTGCTGCTGAAATCCTAGACCCCCAATCTTAAAATATGGCTCCACGTCGGCGAGCCGTGTCAAGAGGTTGGCAACAAGCTGTCGCGCTACTGCTGCTCGTGATGCTGCTTCCAGCTGTCCCCGCAGCGGGCGAGATGACGGTAAGCGTCAATCATGTCGAAATCAGCTTGGATACGCGTGATATTACCCTGACCTCGGGCACGCAGATAGTTATCCGCGCCGACCTGACTGAGCCTCAGAAAGCTGGTGGTGAGGGCGACACTGATATCGATGTGGCACTAGTGCTGGTGCAAGGCGTGTTCCTGGATGACACTAGACGCACGCGGCTCTCGGGTTTCCTGGACGAGCCGGACCCGGTGGACGATAACGAATACCCGCCCGATTACGACCGCTACACCATGCGGTTTCCCGAAAGCGGACCCACTGGCTATGCTGCCGAGGGCACCTACCTTGGAGAAATCGAGTTTACCGTGACTGCCCGCAACGAGAGTGGCGGGAATATCTCACAGCAGCAGTTCTGGGTTAATATCAGTCCGGGCGAGTCGGAAGATACCTTCGAACTGAAGCTGCCCACTCTGCCATCACTCGACACAATGTTGCCCATTCTGGGGATTGGACTACTGCTGCTGCTGGTATCCTTCGGTGTCTGGCATTTCGTGTTGAAACCAGAAGAGTTCGAGCTGAAGAAGAAGGAGGCGTACGACCCGCTCAAGTCGACGCTAACCGGGGTTGGCATCGGGAGTGACATGGCTGATGATGAAGATGAGGAAGACGAAGATGAGGAAGAGTATGATGACGATGAGGAGGACCTGCCAAAACTATCCGAATCGGAAATCCTGGCTTCGCTGACAGGAGAGCTGGTCGCCACCGCGGACGAGGAGGACGATGAGGAGGGAGAAGCGCCTGCGCCACCACCCGCTCCGGAAGCGGCAGAGCCGCGTAAGGTCGCAAAAAAGCGTAAAGTCGCCAAGAAGAAAACACGTAAGGTTCGCAAAAAGGCAAAGCAGCCGACAGGACCACCGGCGCCGAAAGAAAGCGCACCGGCGCCGCAGGGCACACCTTCAGCCAGCGAGCTGCACTGCCCCAAAGACGGCACAACACTGCAGCACTGGCCCGATTCGGGATACGATACGGACTACTTCTGCCCCCGCTGCCAGGAATACGTAGCCCCGTCCGAGGAGAATGCTGACGACCGGCAGATAGAGTGTCCCAACTGCAACCGCGTCCACAGCGTACCGGCCCGGAGCACCAAATTCATCTGCCAGTGCGGCCGCCGCATCCGGCTCGGCTGAGCGTTTTCAGCCCGCAGCGAGTACGTGCAGTCGGCGCTGCTCCCCCAACTTCACCGGCAGGAGCGTTACCTCGACCTCCTCGCCCCGTTCCTTCGCGTGCGCCAGCGGTAAAGTCCACTCCCACTGCAGCAGTGGCAGGGTTTCTAGCGACCTTTCGACTGTATCGTCCACCAGCCGCGCCGAGGCCCAGCAGATATACTTGTCGTCCACTTTCGTACCTATTCCCCGGAAGTGCTCGACTTGGGCGGTAACTCGGCTAGGCCCATCGGCGTCCAGCGCCGCCGCCAGTGAGCGTGGTGGCGCGTCATCGGGAGCATCGAGCGGTAAGTGTGCCCAGAACTTCGCGCTGCCGCTGCCGGCAATCAGCGCCAGCCGTTCGCGCCGCACGTCATCAGGTTTCTCACGCTCAGCCATGACACGATAGTAGCTTAGTGGATGGACTATCTGGCGGCAGAGCGCGTTACCGCCGGGACAGACGCCCTGGCTGATGAGACTGCTGCACGAAGGAGTATCATATTCGGCGTTTGATATCTTGCCGGTGATATGCTCGACTTGGTAGCGCGTCACAGATTCCTTGAAGTCAGGTGCAGTGGCGTATAGTTCCATAATACCGTCTGGTTCCTGCCCCAGTGCGGTCAGGAACGTCGTTAAGAAAAAACGTGCAGGATGGGGAAGATTAACACCAGCCTGCAAGTCAATTAAATGCCCATTGAAACAGGGTGGTGCCTTACCGAAATCCAACCGGCCGAGTTCGCGCAGGGCGCGTTCCTGACGCTCTTTTGCCATCTCCTGCATGACTTCCATGTCTGGGCTGAAGCGCTCGAGGACCTTCCGGCCCAGGCCTTCCGGAAGTTCCGGCAGGGATTGCAGGTGCTCGACGACTATTTCCCTGAGCACCCTCACCAGAGTGCGCTGGTCAAGCATGACCTTACCATCCACGACGCCGCGGTTGACTAGTTTCCACCGGCCAGTCCTGAGGTTCTTGGTGGCGGTAAGGTAGACTGTGTAATCGACTTGGAAGCTTTTCCCCACCATCTTAACGGGAACCCCCAACTGCTCCGAAACATGCACCAGAACGGCTGCCGTCTCCAGGTTGAGGGTCGCCTCGGCCCTCAGCGCTTCGGTCAGCGCCACCCAGTTTATGACTTTTGAATCGGCCTGCGCCGATAGTATCAGGCGCGAGAAGAGGAAGGAGAGCAGGTACGTCTCCTCGTCCCGCGCGTCAACAGGGGCGCCCAACTCGTCCAGACTGTCGGAAATGGCGGCGTTCAGGCGCTCGATGGCAAGGGCGCGCGCCTCCCCGCAGAGCGGGTCATCTAGCAGTGTTTCCAGCTCCAGTCCCTGCACCGCCTTGCGGGCATCTGGCAGGAACGGGTAGCGCCACAGGTCGCTCACAGCAGGGCAGGTGCTGCGCTTTTATAACCGCGAGGCAGCGTGCAACAATAACATGCTCGAACTGGAGGGGGTGTCGAAGAGCTACCCCCTGCGCCGCTGGGGACGTACCATCTCGCACATTGAAGCGCTGCGCAACCTGGAGCTATCGGTCCCCGCCGGCGCGATATTCGGCTTCCTCGGTCCAAACGGCGCCGGTAAAACTACTACTCTCAACTGCATCGCTGGGTTGCTCGAGCCCGATGCTGGCACCATCACGCTCGATGGTGAACCGCTCATGGGCTCCGGCGGACGCGACGCGCTGGGATTCTTACCGGAGCAAATCGGCTTGCATGGCCACCTAACTGCACGCGAGACGCTCGCTTTCTACGGCGGCTTCCACCGCCTCGAGACGGATGAGCTGGAGTCCCGAGCGAATGAGTCACTCGAGCGGCTGGGACTCGGCAAGGATGGAGATAGACCGGTGAATGGTTTCTCTCTTGGGATGCGCAAGCGACTAGCACTGGCAATGGCGCTACTACACGCGCCACGGCTGCTGCTGCTCGACGAGCCCACCTCGGGGTTGGACCCGCGCGGCGTCGCGGCGCTACGCGAACTGCTGCGGCAGCTCAACCAAGACGGCTTGACAATTTTTCTGAGCTCGCACGTGCTGGGCGAAATGCAGCAACTCTGCACCCACGTCGCCATCCTGAACCGGGGGCAGCTAGTGCTACAGGATGAGATCGAGGCGGTGCGCGCGACAGTGCGCGAGGCAGGCCTGCGAGCGACACTGCGCGTTGGTGGCTTCGAACCGGAGCAACTGGATGACATCGAGGCGCTGCCGTCGGTCCATGAAGTGCGCGCCGTACCCGACGGCCGCCACACCCGACTGGAAATACGACTGCGCGACGACGACACCAGCGCGCTGGCAACAGCACTGGTTGAGCTGGGGTTGAAACTTTACTCTGTTGAACCGCACGATCCGACGCTGGAGGAAGTTTTCCTAGCGCGAACGGAGGCGCATGACTGAGGATTGGCAGGCACGGCTCCGCCACGGTTGGGCGTCGCTCGGCGCTTGGCAACCACTGGCGACTGCGCTACTGGCGGTGCTGCTGCTGCTGCTAGCGCAGCAAACTTGGTGGACTGCGAACGCCGAGACCGACCCGACTGCCATCTGGGAGTCGCGCGAACTGAGCGATGACGGCGAGATGTGGACCTTCCTATACCGCGAGACTGCCGCACCGCAGGATGGCGATACTGTGTTATTCCGCGGAACTATCGAAGTTAGTCCCCATTTTTCAGTAATGCGTAACGGAACTATCCTGCCGGGCGAGTACTCGCCAATGGATGGCCTGGTGTACAACGAGTCGCTCTATGATAGCACCATACTGCGGCTGGACGGGCTCCCCATTCTGGTGCACGGCAACCTCTCGGGAGAGTTCTTCGCCAATGAGATTGTGACTGTGCGAGCACAGATGGTCTGGAACACCACTATTTTCGTTAACGAAACCGGAAAAAATGTCACTTTGGTGCGGCAAGGTTGGGAAGCTAACCCACAGGATATCCAACTCGCATCCAAGGTAGACCGCTGGTTCTTCGGCGCCAGCATCGCGGCGTTGCTACTGGGCGGATGGGCATCTACGCAGCGCTTTCCCGGACTGCGCGCTGAACTGCGGTCAGCGTGGTGGCTAGCGCGTTTCGAGGCACAACGAGGACTGCGGTCGCCACGTACAATTGTGCTGGCGCTGTTCTTCACACTATTCATCGTTGGGATGGGGTGGCTGCTGGGCGACCTGCAGAACGACCCCAGTCCACTACTGGGTGGTGTCCAGAGCCCTGACGACGCGCTGGGGCAGCTGGCATGGTTCACCTTTTTCGTGACGTCGCTGGCGGCAGTCGCCGTCTCACTGGACGCATTCGTCGCCGAGCGCGACAGCGGCACGCTGACGCAATTGCTGGCACGGCCGCTGAGCCGCGAAGCGATTGTGCTGGGGAAGGCGCTCGGCTTGTGGCTCTCGGTCGGGATTCCGGCACTTGGCGCACAGCTACTGGGGTTGGCACTGATGTTGAAAGGAGGAGATGCACCCACCGTCCCAGCCGTCGCAGGATACCTGCTGCTGGGGCAACTGATGATTTTCACCTTCGTTCTGCTGCAGCTCTGCTTCGCGCTGCTGGCACGCACCGGCGCTGAAGCCGCCGTCTACGGTCTGGCGGTCTGGCTGCTGATGGCGCTTGTGTGGCCGCTACTCTTCCTCGCCGTGGGCTATGCCCTGGGTATCGACGTCACCACAGCTGGCTTCGAGCAGGACCCGCGCTACCAAGCGGTGGTCTCCCACATGGGGCTGTTCAATCCCGGATACCTGTACCAAATGGGGGTAGGGGTACTCACCAACCGCACACTGGCAGTTGACTTTGAAGGGGTATCTGGATGGCAAGTGACAGCAGCGCTGGCGTTATGGCCCCTGCTCTGCCTGCGGCTGGCAACATGGCTGTTCCGCCGAGAGGCGCGCTGATGCGCCGTGATGAGCAGGGCGTCACGCACGTCATCGAGTATACGCTGGCCCTGACGCTCTTCATAATGCTATTGCACTCCTTTACGACCACCATGGAGTTCCGACTGGGAGTCGACCTGGACCGTCAGGACCAGCGCTACCCCGCTGTACGGGTGGTCCTGGGCGAGCTTACTGGCTCGGTGGGCAATGCCTCCGGGGTTGAGGCGTGGGAGACACTCGAATGGGGCACCGGCGAGACACAGCTACGCAACGGAACCACTGTGGGGCTGCTCGCCTCCGACGGCGTGCTCTCGGAGGCCAAGTGCCAGGCGCTGGCAAAGTTTCCGTACGGCGGGCTGCGCGAAGAACTAGGAATCAACGAGGAGCTGGCAATCGAGGTGCGCACGCTCTCGCCCGACGCACAGGTCATCTTCTGGGGCGGCGATCTGGATAGCGCTAGCATCTCGGTGACCGAGGAGCGACTACTATTGCTGCGCACCACTGGGGGTGACGAGGTGCCGGCGAAACTGCGTGTCTCGCTGTTTGAGGCACCGTTTGTGTCCGACTCGCTCTACCTGACAGAAATCATGTACGCGCCGACCAGCGGCACCGAGTGGATCGAGCTCTACAACCCACGCGACACAGCGATAATGCTCTCGGGCTGGAAGCTGAGTGACCTGGAAGAGGACGACCTGATTACCGGCGATGAAACAGAGCAACTCTCAATCCCGGCGCGCACCGCCGCGGTCATCGCCTCCAACCCCACCATCTTCGCTAGCGACTACCCCTCCGTCAGCTACGTCTTCGGCGTAGAAGACAGTGCGCTGGGCAATGGGCTCGGTGACACTGGCGACAGCCTCACCCTAAGCTACGGCGCCCTCAGCTACACCAAGAGCTGGGAAGCAACGACCGACGGTGCGGACGGCGACGGAAACTCACTGACGCGCGACTGCTCAACCTGCGACGGCTGGACTGCCACGACGGCAACGCCGGGTGCGGTATAGGGCCGATGCGCCCACGGCCGTTCCTGCTGCTGATTGCCGGCTTCGCGCTGACGCTGATAGCGGCAGGGGAATAATGGGCTGGTTCGGAAGCAAAAAAAATATTATTGGCACGACTTCCTAGTAGATATTGAGCTTCAAGAACTTCAACTCGGAGGACGAGCATCACGGGTGCTGGAGCCGCTCGAAGACCCCCCTCATGACACTATAATGGATCTTGGCTTTACTCCCGAAGACGGTTATATTTATTTTTTGATTAAGGGTCCTGAGAATCCTGATGGAGAAACAAGTATTTACAGAGTAAAAGAAGGAGCATCTATATGGGATGGTTTTGACCGTGATCGCGAAGCCCAAATTGTAATGACAATTGAGATTCCTATGGAAAACGAATTTTTGCATTTTATTGTGCCATCATTCAAGATGACCAGCGGGTTGTTTCGTTTTCCTAAGCCAAAGCCAAAAAAGATTAATGATTTGGTTCCTATACTCCATCGGTTTGATAGAATATCAAGAACATCAATGGTGCTGACGTATCCTGATACTGTATATTCTGCATGCTGCAGGCTGGAATTTGGTGAGCAGCTGGAATCAAAACCGATAGAAATACCATCACTTGAAGAAAAAAGAAAAGAATGGGAAGAAGAATTTGCGAAAGATGCCGAAAAAGAATCAGAAGGTGAATATGTATCCGAAGCAGAAAAATTACTGATAAGAGACGCAATGTTTGGAGATGAGGGGCGATTGTATGAGTTGTCTAACGATTGGGGGGATTGGATTCATATTCAATACGAGGGATATTACTCCAAACTCAATCACGTCTTAATTCGTACGGCTGAACTTCCCCCCGAGTCTTCAAAATCTTTTCCAAGAACAACTGCTAAACCCGGTGAAGAAAAAATATATTTTAGAGATATTAAAAATATTACATTTCGTGAGGGTGTGCCAGGTGATTCGGAACCTGGATACATAGAAATAGGATCAGAAAAGTCCAAAGATTCAAAATTCATGTATTTTCTGGGAGATGGACGTACGGGTTACGGCGAGACCATCTCGGGCAATATGTGGAAAGTAGCAAGGCAATTAGGAAGAATCGCTGGACGGAACGCTGAGAAAAATCTTGATGAAAGCCGCGCGATTATGATTTTTGAAGAGTTTTCGTTTCCTGATGAAGCCAAACGCATCCGCCAGAAAATGCGAGATGAAGGAAAAATCAAGGTCGACCAAACGGTCGTCCACGGAGACTACGTCGATGACCGTGATACCATCGTCAAGGACAGCGTGGTGAACAAGTCCAGCATCGGTGCTGGCGGAGACGGTGATGACCTGACAGCAAAGCTGCAACAGCTAGCACAGATGCACAGGGACGGTATTCTCTCCGACGAGCAGTTTGAGGCAGCTAAAAACAAGCTGCTAAATTAGTGGCCGCCATCGCGCTGCGCCGGCGGTAACCTACTCGAACGCCTGTATTCCCGTTATCCACTTGCCGAGAATCAGGTTGTGGATATCGTGCGTTCCCTCGTAGGTGGAAACGCTTTCCAGATTGGCCATGTGACGCATTATGGGGTACTCGTTGAGGATGCCGTTGGCGCCGTGAATATCTCTCGCCATACGTGCGATGCGCAGCGCAACGTCGACATTGTTCATTTTTCCCAGAGAAACCATCTCGGGTGAAGCCTCACCCTTGTCCTTCGCACGGCCCAGATGGTACGCTAGCAGCTGGCCCTTGGTAATCTCACGCAGCATCCACGCCAGCTTGTTCTGCACCAGCTGGAAGCTGCCGATGGGCTTGTCAAACATGATGCGTGACTTGGCGTATTCAACGGATGAATGGTAGCAACCCGTTGCGGCTCCAAGCGCACCCCAGACAATGCCGTAGCGTGCCTGCGTCAGGCACGACAGCGGGCCCTTGAGTCCACTGACGTTGGGCAGGATGCGGTCGCCGGGAATGTGGCAGTCCTGCAGCACCAGCTCGCTCGTGATTGAGGCGCGCAGCGAATGTTTGCCCTTCATCTCCGGCGCGCTAAAGCCATCATCGCCCTTCTCAACGATAAAGCCGCGAATCTTGCCGTCGAGCTTGGCCCATACAATCGCGAGATCGGCGATGGTGCCGTTGGTAATCCACATCTTGGCGCCGTTGAGTACGTAGCCGTCACCATCAGCGGCTGCCTTGGTCTCCATCCTCCCAGGGTCGGAGCCGTGATCAGGCTCTGTCAGTCCGAAGCAGCCAATAAGTTTGCCCGCAGCCATGTCGGGTAGGTACTTTTTCTTCTGATCTTCGGAGCCAAAAGCGTGAATAGGATACATTGAGAGCGAGCCCTGCACCGAGACGAAACTGCGCAGCGCCGAGTCACCTCGCTCCAGTTCCTGGCAGACAAGGCCATAGGCGACGTTGGAGAAGCCGGCACAGCCGTAACCCTCGAGGTTGCAGCCGAAGAGTCCCATCTTGCCAATCTGTGGCACGAGGCCCATTGGAAAGGTGCCGGCCATGTAGTGCTCCTCGATGACAGGCAGCACGTTTTCCTCGGTCCAGTCGCGCACCGTATCGCGCGCTATACGCTCCTCCTCGGTGAGGTGCTGCTCGAGGTTGTAGAAATCGACCCCAGTATAGGGTGCCATGCGGGGGTCGAATCCGGGGTCTATAAATGGGAATCGCAGCCACCGCCTTTAATTCAGGCGGCTGCTGCCCCTACAATGGAGGAAATCTGGGTCGAAAAATACCGCCCCACAACGCTGGCCGAAGTAGTCGGACAGTCGGCGGTGACGACCCGACTTGCGAGCTATGTGCGCGAGAAATCGATGCCGCACCTGCTCTTTGCGGGGCCTGCGGGAACCGGCAAGACAACCTGCTCTCTGGCGCTAGCACGGGAGATGTTTGGCGAGCACTGGCAGCACAACCTCCACGAACTGAACGCATCTGACGAGCGCGGCATCGATGTCGTGCGCGGCAAAATCAAGGAGTTCGCACGCACCGCGCCAATTGGTGGAGGAGGCTTCAAGATTATCTTCCTTGACGAGGCCGACGCGCTAACTAGCGCTGCACAGGCAGCGCTGCGGCGCACGATGGAAAAATATTCACGCACTTGCCGCTTCGTCATGTCGTGCAACTACTCCTCCAAGATTATCGAACCCATCCAGTCGCGTTGCGCGGTATTCCGCTTCCGACCACTGCAAGGAGAGGATGTCCAGCGCTACCTGAAGTTCATCGCTGGCCGCGAAAAGCTCAAGGTGAATGGCGAGGCGTATGAATCGCTGGCGTACCTGGCGCAGGGTGACTTGCGACGGGCCATCAACTCGCTACAGATGGCTGCTGCTGCTGGCAAGGATATCACGGCTGATGTGGTTTACCAGGCGGTCTCGGCAGCGCGACCAGGCGAA
>Ga0187827_10003449_pt1 | contig 20405 bp, 19 predicted proteins | sample ETNtaG_39_FD_167969 | JGI IMG/M metagenome (GOLD analysis project Ga0187827, IMG submission 167969) | Marine microbial and viral communities from oxygen minimum zone, Eastern Pacific Ocean - ETNP2014_SV_150_PacBio MetaG (Illumina Assembly) | ecosystem: Environmental > Aquatic > Marine > Hypoxic... | reverse complement strand
AATATTTATCTCAGTCTCCTCTTTTGTGCTACCGGTGGCCACGCAACCATCTAAGTCTGGTGAAAAAGCCGAATATCCTGTAGATGTTTCTTCAATAACAATTAGGTATTTCATTTTAATCCTGCCTGTCTAAATATACTGTTAAGAGTTCCCGGAGCCAATTCATCGTTTGGTTTTCCAGGTATAGTAACAAGACCTTTTTTTATAGGATGCTTATATTGTTTATGACTTCCTTTTGTACGTAACAAAAACCAACCATCTTTCTCAATTAATTTCAACACATCTCTTATTTTCACTAAGGAATTATAGCATTTTTAATAACAATAGATGAATAAAATTTATTTCTACAGGCTAACGACTTTACATTTAAAAGAACGGGAGGAATGAAACAAAATTTACAAATAATCGAGATGTGGCCCTGTGTTTTTAACTGTTAATTGAAACTTTTTCCCTTTTTATAAAATGTTTGACAAATACCGGGCAAGGAGATATCTTTTTCTTACAAAGACTTTATTCCCGAACTGTCACCGTATGGTGTGCGTTCGTGAGTTTACCTCACGATAGGGGTAAGGTCGACAAAAAAAGCTCTGATGAAAGTCAGGGCTTTTTTGTTTTGTTATCCAAACTTCCATTCACCTTTCTATATAAATTTTTGTCACTTTTATCGTCATAATACTGTTAATTGAAAATTTTTCCCTGATACCCGATCCCTGACAGCAGGTTTATTGATAGCTGGCGGCTGCTCTAGACATATGCAGTCAAGAATGGACGTGACCCCCTCATTTATTTAATCCCAATCACCTTTATCCTTATTTTCAAAGTTGTCCAAAAACAATTCAATTGCTTCCTTATTATTTTTGTATAGTTGGCTATCTTGTTTTTTTATTTCTTCCAATTTTAATTTTATCTCGGACAGATCAATAAAATCATTCAAGCTTTTATAATTAAACTTTTTAGTTACTTTTACTCCGTAATCTCCAATGGTTTGGCTTTTGCTTTTCGTGACAAATGTTGCTATGAACAAAAGCAATTTTGTGTCATTAGCAGTTATTTCTTTGATAAAGTCTTTCCATTTTTCTTCTTTGTCCCATTCTTTCCAGCGATAAAGAATATAGTGCAAATTTTTATGTTTAATGAGATCATCAGTGCTACTACCTATTATTTTTTCAAGGCACAATTTTTTTAATTCTTCTATTTCATCTTTTGGCACTAAAAACTCATCAGAATCTTTGCCTTCTTCTTTTATTGAGGACTCCAAAGAAACTTTTTGCAAGGGACCAAATATACCCTTTGATGAGGGAATAACTTCTTTCAGTAGTTCAAAGTTTTTGTTTTTATCAGTTTCCCGCTTCAATAACTGATAAATAATTCTCATTATGTCCATGTTGGCGCCAAAATCCAACATCCCAGCTTTTTCTTCAGGCAGATCATCGGAAATATTGAATAACCCCTTTACGACATTCTTTACATTGGTTTGAGAAATGCGAGTTTGATCGTCTGTAAAATCTTGGATTCTTTCCAACACTTTTCTAATTTTTCCTTTATCGATATATTCTCGGAGAATCTTTTCAAATTCTTCTTCCGATTTTGATTTATTTAAAATATCCTCAATCTCAAACTGACTTAATTCCTCTTCATCTCCTCCCGGAATGAGCGTGAAATAACTATCAAAGTTATTGGTGGCACAAACTCTCAAAGTATTGCTCCAAGTCGATTGCCATTCATGTCCATGACTGGAATAACCGTATTGAAAAAGACCATCTACTTGTGGAAACAATCTCTTAATCAGCTCAAGAACGGACTCTTTCGTTTCATTTGGTAATTTAATTAACGCTTTTTCAATCTCATCTTTTCGTGGGTCATTATCGCTTGAACTTGTATTGTTACTATCCGTTGAAGTAAAAAGTGTACATTTGGTGCGCATGAATAAATAGAAATCTGGAGCAAAAATTCTGATTGCCTCAATAGCAATAAAATCAATAGGATTTACTTCCATAACTTCGCCTTGGTACATTTGAGAAATGTTAAACTCCAAACTACTGGCAAACCTTTTGACATCTCTTATATTTTTGAAAAAATCTTTGAAACCAGAATGATAAATATTTGCCCAATATGGATCGTCCTGACCAAAATATTTTTGTGCAGATCCCGGCAGTACGTTTAAAATGCGATCTAACTCTTTAAAAAGAAAGGTAGAAATTTTGGAAGGCTTGGCGAAGGGAACTTCAAAATTTACTTGAACAATTTTATTCAAATAATCTTGTCCCGATACACCAACCTGTTCTTCAAGATTTTTCTCAATAATTTTTCTGTCGAAAGCCAAAAGGTAGATGGTGTTTGGAAAATCTGCATTTACTCTAATAAGTCTAAAAATCTGTCTAATTTCAGATTGATTTAATCTGTCAAGATCGTCAATCACGACCACAAGTTTTTTCTGTCGGTCAATAAGCTCTTTTTTAATTTCTCTTTTAACTTCCGATATAGATTTTGAATAATATGCGGCCTTTTTATCAAAATAGTTTGCAAGTTTTGCTAAATACCCTTTGAAAAGTTCTACCAGCACGAGAAGGGAGCCGCCAATTAAAAGGGCATTTTGAATCCAGTTGCCAGGTATGTTTAACCAGCTAATGATTTGACTTGAGGAAATACCGATCAGACCAAAAACGAGTAATGCTTTTGATGATAAACAAGCAAGCAAATTTTCTTCCGGCGTTAAACTGAGCAAACTCGCATAAAATTTTAGCTTCTTGGCAATCTTTTTATCCTTTTCAGTGTCATTTCTAATTTCCAGTTCTTTTGCGATCTCATTAAAAAAATGCTCTCCCAAACTATCTTCTTCGGAGAAAATCCAAGGATTAAATTCTATGATGGTTGGTTTGTTTTCGTGATTACTTTTTTCAATATTTTCGGTTGCTAAGTTTATGACCGAGGATTTTCCCGAACCCCACTCACCATAAATTGCAATAACAAGACTTTCTTTCTCTTTCCAATCCAAAAGAGCTTTCCCAAGGTGCTTGGAAAACCGCTTTCTTCCTAGGAAGTCGTCTTTTTCCGTTTCAATTGGTTTGTCGTAAATAAACATATCTTTTTTTTACATTTTTACACATAATGAAAAAGCTGAGTTGCACCTAATCAAAGCAGCAACAAGCTTGGAATAATATAAAGCGTGCATGCTTAACAACTGCTTGAATGGAGACATGCTATTGGGTGTTAATCTCAAGCTACTGGTTAGCAGTTATCTTGCTCCCCGACGACCGAACATGGGTTTGTATTTTTCCCAAAGCCCATCTTCTACAGCTTGAATAACCGCTTGGCTTGTTTGTTTTGAAAAGCGCCAAATTGTAATATTTAGTTTACCTGAAATTTCTTTTGACCAATAAGTTGATTGAAGAGCAAATGTGCCTTGTGGACCAAAACCAAGATGTTGTTTGATACGAGTACCTAATGAACTTGAACTTCCAACATAGAAGACGCTGGAAGGTTTGTTAAGTCTTGCATAGGCGCGTGAGCCTACCTTATTTGTCTTTGCAATTTCATACTGTTGGTAGCATTTATCAATGTCAGTTTTGTTGTTGGCTTGAATTATATATATGTATCGACTCTCTTTATTCTTTTTTCCCCAAGTCGATAACTCATCGCAAACTTTATTAGCCTTGTCTGCATTTATTGAATCAAAATTAATTGATATTTCTTTCTTTTCATCAAAGTCTACTTGCTCGACAAGATTTGCTAAGTCGTTTAATTGAGTTGCCGTTTCTTTTAGAAAGTTTTTGTCAATCATAAATGCTGCTAACATTAATATAAGTATACAGTTTAGCTAACAGACAATGTTCAGTCGGGAATTCTGCGATTTTTACCTTACCGTTACCAGTCCCGTTATTTGTACTAATGCACCATTTTTTTTAAGATAAGCGTGTGTATTATAACACGTTTTGCTTGTTATTCTCTTAAGTAATATGTGATTTCGGCAAAGCTGAGCTTAGCTCTGTCATCCATTGTCTCAACCCTCGGGGCGGTTTTCCTTTGGAAACTATCCAATTTTATCATCGTGATAAAATTGTGATTATCTGCAAAGCTTAGCTTAGCAAAGTTCATTTTTCTTCCCTTGTTAATTGCTAATTGTTAACTGATAATTGCTAATTGAAATGTATTTATTCCTTATTACATTCTTGACCCTCCTGGCTTTGGCAGGTTACTCTCTGGGGAGAAAGAGAAACCTCTCCATTTTAAAATCAGTAGGCAACTCTCTTGAAGAGATATTAAAGCCGGATGATCAGGACTATACCTGGCTTGGAGGCTCAATTGGATTTAATGCCAACTATAAATGCAAGGATTTTAAGAAAGTAGAAGCAACTTTAACCCTCTTGCCGCGACAGAGTCCTCTGTATTATCCTGTTTCTTTTCTCGTGTCCGGATTCGACAGGCTTTATGTAACTTTTTTTCTTAAATCTAAATTCAAATCGGAAGGACATATTATCAATAAAAGATATTTTAAATTTAGAGGCCCTAAGATTGAAAATATTCAAAAGCTTTCGGAAGAAGAACAGGAAGGGTTTTTGATTCTCTCGCAGGACCAACGAATAAGAAGCGCTTTATTAAATTTTTTTAAGGAACTTGAAAATTTGGGATTTCTTGAAATAATAAAACATATTGCTATTGTGCCGGATAGGAATACAGTGTTTGTTCTTGTTGTGCCGAGGAAAGACCATTGGAGCAGGGTTATCGAAAAAGCCGCTGGCTTTGCTTTAAAGCTTAAATAATATTTCCCTTCGTGATTTTCGTGTTCTTCGTGGTTATAAAGTAATTATTAAAAAAATATGAAAGACAAAACTTTAATTCCTTTCTCAAAACCGTTTCAGCTTGATTATGCTGTTGTTGAGAAAAAGTTGTCCAGTGTCTTAAAAAGCTCACAGTGGTCAAAGGGGAAGTATCTGGAAAAATTTGAAAGGGCATTTGCGAAATATCTTGGCGTCAAGCATGCTATTGCGGTTTCTTCCTGCACATCAGGACTTACCCTGGTACTGGCTTCTCTTAATAAGCCGGGTGAGGTGATTGTGCCCGGGTTTGCTTTTCCGGCTGTAGCAAACGCTGTGGTTTGGAGTGGATTAAAACCTGTTTTTGTGGATGCTGATCCTGTTTATGGAAACATCGATCCTCTTCAGGTTGAAAAAGTTATTACGAAAAAAACCGTTGCTATTCTGCCGATTTGTAATTACGGATTTCCTCCTGATTTTGATAAGCTTGAAAAAATATCTAAAAAACATCGTATTCCTTTAATTGTGGATTCGGCGCAAGGATTAGGAGCTTCTTACAAAGGCAAAAAATGCGGTGGTTTTGGAATCGCGGAAGTGTTCAGCCTCTCTCCTTCAAAAATAATAACATCTGCAGAAGGAGGAGTTGTTACGAGTAATAATAAAAAAATAGCGGACTTTGTCCGTAAAGGAAGAAATTACGGGAAGGCGGACAATGAATTATTTCAATTCGCGGGAATGAGCTGCCGTCTGTCCGAATTCCATTCCATTATTGGTCTGGAGATGCTTAAAAAAATCCGTCAGATTCTTAAAAGCCGTGCGGAGATTGCAAATAAATATTATGAAGAGTTTGAGAGCTGTTCCGGAGTTACCCTTCCTGTTCTTGCAGATAATATGAAGCCTTCTTTTAATTTTTTTGTGGTTTATCTTTGTACCGGGCAATCCAAAAAAATGAGGGACAGGGTTTTAAAGGAACTGCAAAAAAACGGAATTGAGGCAAGAAATTTGTTTTCTCCGCCTGTTTATGAACATCCGGCTTTTAAGCGCTATATCCCACCAAAATTTCAATTAAAAGTTTGTGAAAAATTAGCTTCCCGATGCATTACTTTACCTCTTTATCCGGGAATGAGTCATAAAGTTGTTGCAAGGGTTTGTAAGGTGATAAAGAAATTTTATTAACACCCCTTTCATTTGTGCCTTGGTGACTTTGTCGCTAATATTTCTTTGCCAAACTCACAAACATATCCACTCTTAATTTGACTTTAATTTCATCACATATTAACCTGTAGATTATGATTACTGATATTCTCGTTCGAAAGTTTATAAAGAACCCTGATAAAACAGATGACTACCGGGTACGGGCGCAATATGGAATTCTTGAAGGCTGGGTTAGCATAGTCATTAACCTAATCTTGTTTGTTGTTAAGCTTGCGGCGGGTCTGTTTGTAAACAGCTTTGCTTTAATTACCGACGCTGTTCACAGTCTTTCCGATATGGTGAGTTCTATAGCGGTTATATGGGGATTCAAGATATCCGCGCAGCCTCCGGACAGGGAGCACCCTTTTGGGCATGGGAGGATGGAGCATATCACCACCTTGATTATCGCCATTCTTTTAATTATCACAGGTTTTGAGTTTGCGAGAGTTGCTTTTGGAAGAGTAACGCATGCTGAGCCGGTTGTTTTCAGTCTGCCTGTAATTATCATTGTTTCTATAACGATTGTTTTCAAGGAATGGTTATCAAAATTAGCAAAAGAACTTGGTAGTCGGATAGACTCTAAAGCTCTTGAAGGAGACGCACTCCATCACAAGGCGGATGTGATAACCTCTCTGATGGTAATATTAGCTCTTTTTTCCGAGAAGATACATTTCAGGCAGTTTGATGGAGTAGTTGGAATTTTAATATCTTTTTACATCATATACTCAGGCTGGAAGATGCTGCAGGATGTTATAACCCCGCTTCTCGGTGAGTCGGCAACTTACGAAGAACTGGCTAAGATAAGAAAAATTGCAAGATCAGTAAAGGGTATAAAAGGGGTGCATGATATTATGATGCACAAATACGGAAGAGTGAAGATAATATCTCTTCACGTTGAAATACCGGAGGAATTCCCTTTCATGGAGGCCCATAATCTCATTGAGGAGGTTGAGGAGAAAATAAATTTTAAAATGAGGGCGATAACGACTATTCACCTTGATCCTATTCAAAAATTGAACGACGATCTTCGGCAAGTCCATTCAATTCTGGGTGGTTTAATAAAGTCTAGCCCGGACTTAAACTCATACCATGATTTGAGGATGCTGAAAGTTAAGGGTGTGTCGATATTGGTGGTTGATGTTGTTGCGTCGCACGGGGTAAATCCTGATGAGATAATCGCGCTTCGTAATAAGGTGGCTTCCACGTTGAGAAATTCCCTTCCATCTTACCAGACAAAAATATGGATTGATCATCCATTTAATGTCACCCCTTCCTCAAAATAATAAAGTTGCGAAAAAAAACGATATTGTTTTACAATATAAACTATGGATGAACAAAAAGAACCATTATCAATTAATAACCAGACCAACATGTTGTCCTGTCCCAAATGCAACTTTCCTGTCCGGTCTGAGGATACGAAATGCATGTATTGCAAAACACCACTTCAACCAACCGGCTGGAAATTGTATTATTACTACTTCCAGCGTTATTTCCAGCAAATGTTGTGGCGGCAGCGTCTTAAGAGAAGAAAAAGCGGAAGAGGCAGACAAAACGTTAAATCTATTCAATATTTCAAGTATTTCGCTCTTTTTTCTCTAGGGGTTTTATTGACACTTGGTGGCGGATATTTGTTTATTATTTCTATGCTTTCTAATGATTTTTCAAACTGGATAATTTCTCTACTCTTTCTCGTCTATGGCATTTACACCCTCAAGACTTTGTTGTTCAGAAAGTAATAACAAATCATAAACTAACCTTCTAGTTATCAATTGTTTGCAACTGTCTCAACCCTTGTTTTTTTCGTTGTGGAAATTTCCTGCTATTGGAGTTTCCAAACAGTTAAATCTTTTTTTGAACCATTATATTACCCATGTTAAAGTATAAAATTAATATTTTATAAAACAAAGCATGGATAAAAAGTTCAAAAAGGTCATTGTTTTCGCTTTTACTGTTTTTTTTCTGATTGCTCTGCTTATTTTCATCTCGTTATTATTAATGCGCCCTTCTTAAAGAAAAAATATTCTGCTCTTATGAGGATTAATGCCTGACGATAGAATCTTCAGGGTTAATAGAAAAAGGGCATTGGCAAAATAAACTTGTATTTAAAAAACCACAAAAGGCATAATAACTTACTTCCGAGCAGTTGTAGTTGGTTTTAAAATTATGAGCAAATCTAAAAAGAAAGAAACTATTATTAGCCTTGACCATATCCCTCCTATTCCCGGGGCTGCACTTAAATTAATACGTATTTTAGATGACCCTGATAGTTCTGTGGACGATATAGTCGGTTCAATTGAAACTTCTATATGTGCCAGTATATTAAGTATTGCAAATTCAGCATATTATAGTAGATTGCGAAAGGTTGATAGTATTCAGCATGCAATAGCTATTCTTGGCAGAAACACAATACGCGATATAGTTCTCGGATTAAGCATTTGCAGTGTATTTAGTGTGGATTCTAACGATGCATCATATAGTGAGTATAATAAATTTTGGCATAGAACCATCACATCAACACAATTAGCAATGATGTTCGGAAAGATATTAAGAAATCCCTTTCTTTCAAAAATCTATACTATAGGGCTTACTCACGATATTGGAGAAATAGTGCTCCTCTTGTACTTTAAAGAAGACTACAGAAAAGTCCAAAGCTTAATTGAAAAAGAAAATTTGTCACAAGTTGATGCTGAAAAAAGCGTTGTTGGATTATCTCACGCTGATATTGGAAAACTACTGGCAGAAAAGTGGAATTTCCCTGAAGATATAACTAATATAATCAGTTTCCATGAGGAACCTCAAAAACTAAAAGACGATTTAGATGAATTAAGGGTTGGGATGATATTGCATGCAGCTGATTCGCTAACAAATGAATTATTTAAAGCTCCTGAATGGGAAGAAATATTTGAAAATGAAGACAAGTTAAAAAGTTTGTTTTCCGATATGGGTGAACTTGCCAATACTTTAATGAACGAATTTTTAAAGAACACACAACAAACTTCTGTACCGATGGATTGGGAACAATCCATTAATGAAGAACTTGTCATTGCATCCGAATCAATTAAGCCGATACTTGAAACCCTCCTTTCACAGGCTATAAAATGAGCTGAAATTCATGCTCTTTTTGCAGCCTTATACAGTTCATCAAATTTACATTTTTCACAAAAACCCATAGATAGCCTTGTTGGTTTTGAGGTAAAAGGTTGTGGGAATTTTGTGCCATTAAAACAGCAGGAATGTTGTTTATCCGGAAGACTTGCCGTGAATATTCTTTCCGTAATTATCATAATAAATGTCCAGAACGATCTTGGTAATGGCAACAGTAATCGGACCGTAGATCATTCCGAAAAAACCAAAGGCAAGCAAACCGCCGATAATTGAAAAAAGAAGAATACCGGGATGAATTGCCGTGCCCCCCTTCATCAATAAAGGTCGAAAGATATTTTCGGATAGACTGATAAGCGGGCAAATGATAAAAAGAATTATGGCTCCTATGGTATTGTCGGAAATGAGCATAAAGATGGTGATGGGAAGCCAGATAAGGGACATCCCCACAACCGGGATCAGGCTTGCGAAAGCCATTGAAACTCCAATAAGAAGTGGAGAAAACCCGTAAAACCAGAACAATATCCCCCCCATGCTCCCCAGGATAAATGCTGTCCCGAAAGTCCCGATAAAAGTAGTGGAGGAAATTGAGCGGAATTCTTCAACAATCTTCATCTCCTGTTCCTCCGATAAGGGCAAAAGGCGGACCAGGTATTCAAGAAAATCGCGTCCTGAATGGAAAAACATCCAAAGGGCGATTATCATAAAGGTGAACTTAAATACAAAGTAGGCTCCTTTTCCGGCGATCGATGCAATTGCTGATTGAAGAACGCCCAATGTTCCCTTCAAGGTTTCCTGAAGAAAACTTTTAATATCAAAAGAATAGTTTTCGATAATATCTTTGCCGTAGGGAAGGTGAGAAATCATTCTTTCCCATGTTTCAAAGGTCAGGAGTTTCTTTCCTGCTTCACTTTCAAGGTACAAATTCAACTTTCCGTAAGCTTCGACTCCCTGCGCCCCGAGGGAAAAGAGAATATAAAGGAGGGGAAGAATAACAATTAAAAGAACAGCCCCACAGCTAATGGTTGAATTGAGCGCTGGCTTGCCCGGCAGTTTTTTCTCTAGATAAATATAAAAGGGAGAGAAAACGGATGCAATACAGGCCGCAAGAAAAATTGGTTCCAGGAAAGGATTGAAAACCTTTAAGCAAAAATAAAGAGAAAAAATAATAAGAAGGATCAGAAAATAAAATCTGAAACGGTTTGCTTCCTTAGGGCTTTCCATCTCCATGAGAAATCTTTCCTCAATATTAAAGGGCGCTCTTTAATGAATTAGATATTTAATCCATTGTTGGAATTTTGTGTCATAGAAACGGCAAAAACGGCAATTTTGAGGGGTTGCCTACAACCGGACTCATGCCTGTAATTCATTCAATTAATAAATTTAAATTAATTTAGCCTGGGGATTGGATACCCACTTCGAGCAAGACCTTATTGCACAGAAAATAGCATCAATAATAATCAAATTAGTAGAAATCTGTCCACCTGGAAGAAGAGTTTTTTGGATTGAAAAAAGTGAGGATCAAAGAACCATGAGAATCTCCTTGATCCCCACTTATCCCTGACAGGTAATGGAGTTGAGGTGGGCTGGAACCCCATTACACTCTTGCCAGGTAAGGTAAGCAGAATAAAAACTTAATATGTTAATGACTGGCGATCGTTTGCCAGGTGGGGCGGCATTTATCACAAATTCGATGCCCGATATCGTATGACTTAAACATCTTGCCGCAATTTAAGCATTCTCTCTTTTTTATTTTAATCTTCTGCATGCCTGCAAGCTTCCTCATGTAATTTATCTCTTTTAGCTCTAACTTCTTTATATTGGGACCTACCATGAAACCCTCCGTTAAAAAGAGTTAAAAATTTTAAATAATGTATCACAATATGTAGTATTGTCAAGAAAAATATTAACTATATATAGTGGTTTTGGATTTTGAGAATTTCTGTCAATTTCACCGATAATAGGTAAAATTGAAAAAAATGAAAAATCTTTCTGCTTGCTCCATCTACTTTGAGCGGAAACGTATTTTGGTCCAAGGTTCAACTTGGAACCAGCAAATTTTATAAAAAAGATTAGCTTTATAAAAAGAAGTGGGCGAAATGAGAAAGTGTTTAGCGAACGCCATCCCCGCTGCTTGCCCTGTCTACAGGGGTTACGGCGGGGTTAGACATAGACTGAAGATTCCACTAGACTTGCAGGGCTAAGCTCAGCTTTGCTGCAGGGAGTTTCAATTGATAGAAATTTTAAAATATTGTATAGTTAAATCATGCCGATAATGGACATCATTTGCTATCCTGAATCAGTATTAATGGCCAAATGCGATCCTATTGAAAACATCGATAATGAGCTCATAGATTTGGCAAACTCCATGGTGGAAACCATGTATAATGCCTCAGGTATTGGTTTAGCCGCACCACAGGTGGGGGTATCAAAGAATTTACTTATAATAGATACTGGCGCCAAAATAGAAAATGGGGCCGCTATTGTTCTTATAAATCCTGATGTTACTGCAGTTGATGATTCGGAAGTATTAGCGGAGGAAGGATGTTTAAGCATTCCTGGCATATATGCTAATGTTGTTCGTAAAGAATCCGTTGAAGTCAAGGGAATGGGCATTAATGAAAAAGAAGTTACGCTCGAATTAAAGGGTCTCTTGGCCAGGGCGGCACAACATGAGATTGATCATTTTAATGGAGTTCTTTTTTGGGACCATTTAGGTAAAGTTAAAAGAGACATGCTGAAACAAAAATTTAAAAAATTTCAAAAAGAAAAGCGCGCAGAGCAAAAAGAATCAAAAAAACTCTGTTAAAATCATCCAATCTTTTAAGCGTACTCATCCTTAGACATATTAATATCACACCGTCAAAATTAATAACACTTATATAGTAGAAGTTAGTGGCTAAAAACTGAGATGGGGAATATTTATTGAAAATCGTTTTTATGGGAACACCTTATTTTGCCAGGACCACTCTGGAACTTCTTTCCCAATCCAGGCATGAAGTTGCAGCGGTTTTTAGCCAGCCGGACAAGCCAAAAGGAAGGGGTAAAGTCCTTTTGCCGTTGCCTGTTAAAAGTTTTGCCTTATCTCAAAACATCCCCGTTTATCAACCTCCTTCCTTGAAAGATGAGGATGTTTTTAAGACGATTGAATCTTTAAATCCAGACATTATTATTGTAGTAGCCTATGGGCAATTGCTTCCTCTAATTATAATTAACTATCCCAGGTTTAGTTGTGTCAACCTGCATGCTTCTCTTCTGCCAAAATATCGCGGAGCCGCACCTATCAATTGGGCTTTAATTCGTGGAGAGAAAGAAACAGGAGTTACAACTATGCTTATGGAGGAGGGCCTGGACACAGGAGATATTCTACTTCAGGAAAAAATCTCTATCTCTCCTGATGATAATGTTATGACATTGCATGACAAACTTGCTATATTAGGTGCTGAAAAAATTTTAAAAACAGTAGATGGATTAGAAAAAGGTCTGATAACACCAGTCAAACAGGACCATGCCAAAGCAATGTACGCGCCAAAATTAAAAAAAGAAGATGGATTGATAAACTGGGAATGTTCTTCAAACGATGTTTTTAATTTAATTAGAGGGACCTATAAATGGCCGGGTGCATACTCATTTCTTAAAGATAATAGATTGAAAGTTTTGAAAGCGAAAATGCCGGTAAATGTTCATGAGGGAAAACCGGCTTCTATACTTGACATAAGGCAAAATGGGATTGAAGTTGCCACAAAAGACGGATCAATATTAATTACCTCGGTTCAACCGGAAGGTAAGTCGGAAATGGACGCATACCAATTTTCTTTAGGGCACAAAATAAAAACAGGTGATTATTTTAACTCTGGTATTACGTTCTAGTTGCAAAAAATATGCTTGAAAAAAGCTAACCTTCTTGTATCAAGCGGCTGAGAAGCAATTTATAATAATATTTCTCAACTACACCATTGGTGAAGTTGAAAAACGACTAAAATAACGACCAGGAGATTCTTCGCTGACGTTCAGAATGATAATCTAAAACCTACTGTGTGTCATTCTGAGGGAGCGCAAGTGAACGAAGAATCTCTTTTTTTGTAACATTAAGGATTGCTTAAAATATTATGCCGAGGGAGCATGCATCAAAATGATTAAAGAACTTTTAAAAAAGATTGAAAACAAAAAAATAAATATAGGGGTCATAGGACTTGGTTATGTGGGAATGCCTCTTGCCGTTGAATTTGCTAAGGCCGGTTTTAAGGTTTGCGGAATCGACGTAAACAAAACCAAAGTCAACAAATTTAATAAAGGTATTAATTATATTCCTGATGTGGACACGGTTTTATTTAAAAAGTTGTTAGCTAAGGGTCGCCTGAAAGCATATACAAGTTATTCTTGTATGAAAGATGTTCAAGCTATCAGTATTTGTGTTCCGACTCCATTAATAAAAACCAAAGAACCGGACATGTCTTATATTTTAGATGCTGCAAACCAGCTGTTGAAATACTTAAAACCGGGAAAGATCGTTGTTCTTGAAAGCACCACATACCCCGGCACGACAGAAGAAATTATTCTGCCTTTACTGGAAGAAAAAGGTTTCAAAGTTGGGAAAAATATTTTTCTCGCTTTTTCTCCTGAAAGGGTAGACCCCGGTAATAGGGAATACAAGACAAAGAATACTCCTAAAATTGTTGGTGGAGTAACTCCCAATTGCTTAAAAATAGTAAAGGCTTTATATGGCAAAGTTATAAAAACAGTTGTTCCTGTTTCATCTTCCCGGAGCGCGGAAATGGTTAAGCTGCTGGAAAATACATTTCGAGCTGTAAACATCGGTCTTGTAAACGAAATTGCTGTAATGTGCGACCGGCTTGGAATAGATGTCTGGGAAATCATTGAAGCAGCTTCAACAAAACCTTTTGGTTTCATGCCCTTTTATCCCGGACCTGGTCTTGGTGGACACTGTATCCCTGTTGACCCTCACTATCTGCTCTGGAAACTAAAAACCCTTGATTACAAGGCAAGATTTATTGAACTGGCTGATGATATTAATACTCATATGCCTCATTATGTCGTGACAAAAGTTTCCGATACCCTCAACACTATGGGAAAGACCATTAAAAATTCAACTATCCTCATTCTCGGTATGGCCTATAAAAAAGATACAGGTGATGTAAGGGAATCTCCGGCAATTGCCATTATTGATTTGCTGCTTAAAAAAGGGGCACGTGTTGCTTGTAATGATCCCTTCCTCAACAGTAACTGGAAATATGCAAGTGTCAGGAATTCTAAACTGACGATTCCGTTATTGAAAAAAGCAGCTTGTGCTGTTATCTGTACAAATCACAGCAGCTACGATTATAAAAAAATAGTCAAGAATTCTCAACTGGTGATTGATACCCGTAACGCGACAAAGGGAATAAATAACTCAAAAATTATCAAGCTATAATGAAAAGAACACTCATCACAGGCGGCGCGGGTTTTTTAGGATCTCATTTATGCGATTATTTTCTGGATAAAGGCCATGAAGTAATTTGCATGGATAACCTTTTAACAGGAGATCTAAATAACATAAAACATATTAATAACAGCCGTTTCCAATTCGTCGAGCATAACGTAACAAAATATATTGACGTAAAAGGGCGGTTGGATTATATCCTGCATTTTGCCTCTCCTGCCAGTCCTATAGACTACCTTGAGCTTCCAATCCAAACATTAAAAGTAGGGTCTTTAGGTACTCATAATGCCCTTGGTCTGGCTAAAGATAAAAAAGCGGTTTTTTTGCTGGCCTCCACCTCAGAAGTGTATGGTGACCCCCTGCTACATCCTCAAAAGGAAGATTACTGGGGAAATGTAAACCCGATTGGACCGAGGGGAGTTTATGATGAGGCAAAACGTTTTGCCGAGGCCATTACTATGGCTTATCATTATTATCATAAGGTGGAAACAAGGGTTGTAAGAATTTTTAATACATACGGATCACGGATGAGAATTAACGACGGCAGGGCCATACCAAACTTCTTCTGCCAGGCTGTGAAAGGAGAAGATTTGACCGTATTTGGTGATGGTTCGCAAACTCGAAGCTTTTGCTATTACACGGATCTAATTGACGGAATTTACCGCCTGCTCATGTCAAAGGAAAATCAACCCGTGAACATTGGGAATCCTGACGAAATAACGCTTCTGTCAATAGCGAAAAAAATTGTTGAAATTACCAAAAGTTCAAGTAAAATAACTTTTAAACCTCTCCCGGTAGATGATCCCAAAATTCGGCAGCCGGATATTACAAAAGCTAGAGAAATTATTAATTGGTCTCCGAAAATTGATTTAGATCAAGGGTTAACAAATACGTTTGAATACTTCAAATCCAAAATCTCGACAAACGATAACGATAAAAAACTGGCCTGAGGAGGACAGGCCGCGTGAGAGGTTAGTAGACCAGGGTCCCGAAGCTTTAACAGACGCTCAATTGTTGGCTATTATTTTGAGAGTGGGTGATAAGGTAGGAAAAAAAAGCGCTCTCGATATAGGGAGAGAGCTTTTAACTACATTTGGAAATTTCCGCAGTTTGGATTTGCTGACTGTTCGGGAGCTTTGTACTATTAAAGGAATTGGTTTAGCGAAGGCCGCTCAAGTTAAAGCCGCGCTGGAAATAGGAAAAAGAATGTCATCCCAGTACGGAGCAAAAAAGAAACAGTTCAGATCCAGTGAAGATGTAGTTAACCACTATATACCGTTGATGAGAAGTATAAAAAAAGAGATTTTTAAAATAATTTTATTAGACAGTAAAAATAAAATTTTGAAGGATATTATCATTTCACAAGGTTCCCTTACTTCCAGCCTGGTTCACCCCCGTGAAGTCCTTAACCCTGCAATAAAAGAATCTGCCGCGTCAATAATTTTAATTCATAACCATCCGAGCGGAGACCCGACTCCAAGCCAGGATGATATTGAAATTACCCAGAGGTTGAAACAAGCTTGTGACATTGTTGGAATTAAAGTACTTGACCATATAGTAATAGGTGAGAAAAGTCACTTTAGTTTTGTGGACCAGAAGATGTTTTAGCTTTACGACAATTCTCTTGCATCACTCGCCTTGTCCAGACTAAGTTTACCGTAAAGCTTTTCTATTATTTTATCACTTACTCTCGGCCTTTTACCTCAGCAGATTTGTGTCAGGGCAGCTTCATCAATGCTTATTACCTTCGCTGGTTCACTTTTAGATCTATACTTTGCGTTTACTGCTGGCCGGATATAATTAGCTAATGGCGAGGGTTTCTCCTTTTGAAGGTTTTTTTGGAATAATGAAGTAATTTTTGGTAATATTGCAACTAATCAGTAGAGTCAAATATATTGATAAAGGGGTAACTTAAGAAAGACGAGAAAAAAATTTGAAGCCACAAATTTATAGCAATTATTGCGATAATTTTTAATTTATTTAGTCAATTTAGATGGATATATACAGATTCATTAGAAAAATGCCGGTGTTCAAACATTGTTCTGTAAAAGAACGAAAACTATTGGCAAAACTAAATAAATTTCTTGTTACATTTAAAAAAGGTGATTTTATCATAAAACAGGGATTTAAGAGCAGGACCGCTTTGCCACTTTACATTATTGTCAATGGATCTGTGCTTATTAAAAAAAGGGGAGTGATAAAACCATTAGCAACTCTTAAAGCGGGTTCAACTTTTGGTGAAATGTCTTTTTTATCAAAACACCCTCGAACTACAAATGTAATTGCAAATGAAGAGGTTTTGGTCATAAAAATGAACAATCACTTTTTTAGTGCAATTCCTAAAAATTTAAAAGATAAAATAAAAGACTATCTCATTGAGGTGTTAATAGAACGCCTCAATAATATGAACGAGTCATTTGGTAAGATTTCAAACAAGGAATTTTCTACAAAAGCTAGAAAAACGTGGTTTAAATGATTTTGTGCCGGGATTGAACCTTTCACTCAAGAGAAGGAAAAATGATGAAAAAATTCTCATTAAAAATCCTATATATAATACTTATAGAATGACCGATCAGATTTCTCAAACGAAATATTAGTGCCTAACATCTGCAAACTCTTCTTATCTGCACAACTCTTTATCGGGCTAATTAAATGTGTTGAGCAGTTTGACTGGATTTCATCACATCGAGAAGCAAAACATTGATTTTATCCAGCAAAATCCATTTTTGATCTTTATCTGAAACTTTTTTCGTTGCGGTTGCTTTACTTTTTTTTCTTTTCATATTTTCTCCCTTCATTTTCCAAAATAAAATAGTTTGACATAATTTTGACGTAATGTTTTGTTCTGTTATAACAGCAATATCGGTGCCATCCTGCAAGAGAAAATAAGATGTAAGTATTGATTAGTTAGACGGAAAAACACAGGGTTATCTACATGGTTTTAGAGTATACTCATCAGACCACTTTATTAGAGGCACCTGTTCTCCCCTTGAAAACTCCAAAAAAGATTAAAAAAAATTATTTCAGCTTTACATGAAAATCGTCTTGTTGAAAAATTTAAAACTCGTGAATAATTAAGCCATGAAAACATTAGCGTATTATTTTGGACTGTTTTTGGAGCTTATTGGAATGTCTACAATGATTGTAGTTATCATTCTTTTTTTTGGAGAAACCAAAATGAAGCTCTTACTGAATATGTCGATATTATCAGTCTCAGAATTTTATTGTGGCTATTTGCTGTTAAAAATTATTAATAAAAGGAATTAAACCTCTATTTTCAACCACAGAAAATATCCTGTCTGCCCAACTTCTCTAAGCTTAATGATTTTGTTTGATCTCTAAGCGGGCATTCAATTCCCGGCTCCAGCTTTTTAAGTCCAAATAATCCAATAAATTGCAAAGTAATTTTTTTTTGAATTTTAGTGCAATAGCTTCAAAAAAAGCTAAATAAAGGAATATAGGCAAAAGGGAAAAACGGATTGCATAATCATTTAAAAGGGAAAGATATCACTCATAGACAAGCAGTCTTGACAAAATGCTATTGACAGAAAAATTAAGATGGTTTATTCTTCAATCTCTTCAATAAATTAAAGGAGAATCATTCAGGTGGATATTGGAACAATTATAGGAGCACTTTTAGGTCTGGGTCTTGTGGCTGCCGCTATTCTGATGGGTGGTGCCATAGGAGGTTTTATTGATATCCCGGGATCGTTAGTTGTTGTTGGGGGAACCGTAGCCGCAAGCCTTGTTATGTATCCGCTGAAAACTGTTTTAGGAACTTTTAAAGTTGGCATTAATGTTGTTACCGTTAAATTGCATTCCCCTGACTCAACAATCACGAAGATCGTTGAGTTAGCCACAAAAGCTCGCAAGGAGAGCGTATTGGCGCTTGAAAATGAAGAATTTTCCGATAATTTTTTGGCTAAAGGGGTTCGTTTATGTGTTGATGGTACCGATCCAGCTGTTATAAAAAAAATTCTTTCAACTGAATTAAATTCTCTAAGAACAAGGCATAAATTAGGCTCTGATGTTTTTGATAATATGGGTGTTCTTGCCCCGGCCTGGGGGATGATCGGAACCTTAATAGGATTAGTTCAAATGCTGCAAAACCTTGCAGATCCTTCATCCATTGGACCCGCGATGGCTGTTGCCCTGTTAACTACATTTTATGGCGCCTTATTGGCAAACCTTGTTTTTTTTCCGGCATCTGTAAAACTTTCTCAACGATCGAAAGAAGAAGCTTTAATTAAAGAAATAATTATAGAGGGAGTAATTTCCATTGCCCAGCAGGAAAACCCTAATACCGTGCAAGATAAACTCGATGTTTATCTATCGCCATCTGGAAAACCTAAAGAAAAATAGAATCTTTTTATCTGCTCCTGTTGGAAACTAACGCGGTCTTTAGTCAACAGGAAAGTGTTTAACAAACGCATTCTCCGATGCTTGTGTTTGGATTAGAGAGAATATTTTAATTATTTAATCCTGATTGACCTATGATCGCTTCATGTTCAAATTGTAAAACTAAATTTAAGATTAAAGATGAAAAAATTCCTGATAAGGGAGCGCGGGTTCGCTGTTCAAAATGCAAAAAATTTTTTATAGTAAAAAAGAGTACAAAAGCTGTCAGCAAAACGAAAAAAACTGTAGTTGAGAACGCGACAGAACCACCACCTATGCCACCAACACCTATGCCGCCACCTCCTCAGCCTCCACCAGGACCCCAGCAAGAAGCACAGCCTGCTCCCTCACCAGCAAAAAAAGGTGAGAAAAATGCTCCTGAAGAAGATAGTACGGCACTTCCTTCTGAGGAATGCAAAAGGGGTGCTCCCGCATGGATTATGACCTTTGCTGACCTTGCTACATTAATGCTGACCTTTTTTGTATTGTTGCTTTCTTTCGCGAATATGGACATTGTAAAATTCCAGGAGATGCTGGGATCTGTTCAAGATGCTTTTGGTGTCACCACAAAAGTAAAAGGTGATTTTCAATCAACACTTCAAGGTGAAGATACGGATAAAGAGTCTCTACCTAAAGATAAAGGTAAAGGTGGAGATAAAGAGTCTGCTATTGCTGAGGCCAGGGCAAAAGAAGAATTAGATAGACAAGAAGTGGGCAATAAAGTTGAGGAGGCTGCCAAAGCAATTGATCAGACTGAAAATATTGCTGTTAGTGTGGAAACTTCTGGTGTGAGGGTTCGCATAAAAGGAAGCTTTTTTTTCGGCCCAGGCTCAGCTTTTTTAAAAAAAGACTCATTGCAATTTCTTAACAGTCTTTCGAAGATAATGAAACAATTTCCTTTTAAATTAACAGTCGAAGGCCATACAGATAGTATACCCATTTCCACAGTACAATTTCCCTCTAATTGGGAACTATCCGCGGTTCGGGCTACGACAGTTTTAAGACATTTTACCGATGAAAAGGGTATCGACCCAAGCAGGTTAACGGCAATTGGATATGCGGCCAATAAACCGTTAGCTTCTAATGAAGAGTCTACTGGGAGAGCTAAAAATAGAAGAGTTGAATTTATTTTTTCCAAATAATGTTTTGTTACATGAGGAGGTTTTCAATGCGTTCCCAAAATTTTGTACAAAGGCATAAAATTGATGATTTACGTTTCACTTTTAGGCCTTACAATCTGCAATCTAAAATTAAAATTTTAAAATCGAATAGTGCCTTTCTGTTTTTTGGGCTGGCACTGCTTTTTTCCTTCAACTTTTTGTTATTATCCTGTTCAAATGAAGACACCATTTTGGCTAAAAAAGAGAAGGAAGCAGAAACAATTAAAAATAAAGCAGATAATATGTGGAGACTGAAAAAAGAAGTTGATGCCTTAAAATTATATAAACAGCTTGCCATAAAATTCCCGAAAACTTCTGTCAGAAAATCAGCGGAAGATCAGTTACTGAAAACAGGTA
>Ga0187827_10003448_pt1 | contig 20408 bp, 12 predicted proteins | sample ETNtaG_39_FD_167969 | JGI IMG/M metagenome (GOLD analysis project Ga0187827, IMG submission 167969) | Marine microbial and viral communities from oxygen minimum zone, Eastern Pacific Ocean - ETNP2014_SV_150_PacBio MetaG (Illumina Assembly) | ecosystem: Environmental > Aquatic > Marine > Hypoxic... | reverse complement strand
CCCCGTCTTGCGATCTGCAAGTAGACTCATGTACGGGCCGGCAAGTGTGATGGCATCGGCCGCGCCCGGAAGGTAGGTGAGCGACATCTGATTCAGTCGTGCGGGGTTCGTCGATTTTCCAGCCATCCATTCGATACGGATGCGCAATTGATCGCGGCCGTCTGAGTTGGTCTTGACCGCGGCGAGAGATGCATTGTCGGGCACAGGCAGCCAGTTCTTACCACCGTCTGTCGAAGCGCTGATCTTTCTTTGTGCCCCGTTGTCATCAGCGTCGATGCTGAGTCCAGACCATGCGGCGACGCTGATTGGAGAAATTTCGGCAGTCTCGATTGATGCCGAATCCATGGGGAGTTGGCGGCTGGGTTTAATGTCCTCGTAGTCCTCCTCTTCCAGTTCATCGTCCTCGTCTTCCAGACCGAGCAGTTCGCCGGCCTTTCCAGGCTTGAGGATGATCTGATCCAGATGAAAGCCGGGCAGTTCGCCGAGGGTGAGGGACTGTCTTCCTTTTCTGATCGCCGCCGATGCTGCCTTCTGCCACAGCCATACGTTGCCGACATCGAAGGGTGTGAGGTTATTCAGGGCGAGAGCCTTTTTGCTGATTCTTACGGACGCCATCTCCGGGCTTCGTTTTTCGCCGCGACGCGTGTTGATGTGAGCTTTTCTATGTCTCCATGTCTTCGGGTTTTTGCGCATTCTCAGAAAGAGGTCGTACTGGCCGGATTTAATCGCCCGGAGCTCGAAGGTCAGTTTTGGTGGATCGGCCAGGTAACTTTGCCTGCCATCCTTCTCCAGTTGATTGACCTGTTTCCCAATCAGTGAGCTTGCCAATTCAGCCTCGATGCGGATGCCTTCACCGACCTGTTCGTAGAGGGCTTTGCGGACGACGAGCGCAACGCCATCTTTCATCATGCCCTCAGACTTTACGATGGGCAGATTGAGGGTGATATCTTCAGCTTGAAGAATTGTGAGCAGGCAGAGGGTTAGCATCGATGGAAGGCAAAAAGATGGAAGGCAGAAAGAGGAAGGCAATAAGATGGAAGGCAATAAGATGGAAGGCAATAAGATGGAAGCGTTGTACTGCTTGGCAATATCGGCTGAAGCAGTCACTCCAACTATTACCACCAGTCGTTCTTTTCGCGGCGGACATCGAATTTGCCGAAGTCATCGAGCTGGCCTTCGAGTTCGGCAGGATCGCCGACGATGATGATGCTGAGCTTATCCATGTTTATGGTCTTGCGAAGCGCATCGTTCACATCATCGAGGGTGATCTTTGCGATGCGTTCTCTTGTTTCATGGGTGTAGCTCAAGGGTCTGCCGAAGAAGAGATCATTCACCGCGCCGCCGGCCCAATTCCCCGGGTTTTCAAAGCGCAGTGGAAATTGGCCGATGCGGGCCGTCTTGGCTTTTGCCAGCTCGTCTTCGGTGAGGCCGTCCTCTACAGCTTCGCGGATGACATCGAGCACGATGTTGATGGTCTCCTTCACGTTGTCATTGCGGGTGAATGTCTGGGTCACGAATGTGCCTGCGCCGCGAGTGGCGATGTTGCTGCTGTGGACTCCGTAGGTTTTGCCCTCTTCGCTTCTGACGGCGTTCATGAGGCGTGAGGAGAATCCGCTGGCGCCGAGGATGTGATTGGCCAGGCTGAATGCATCTGAAAGCTCTGAGTTGGCCGGAACGCCGCGGCCTCCGATGAGAATGGTCGCCTGGGTCTTGTCTCGCTTGATCGCGAGGCGGCGTTCTTTGGGGTATTGAAACCCATCCGGTAGACCGGTGGTTTCCGGGAGATCACCTTTTTCCCAACTGCCGAAAGTTTCTTTCAGCTTTGAGAGCATCTCCGACGGATCGAAATCGCCGAGGGCGCAAAGGATGGCCCCGTTGGGTTGAAGGTAACGGTGGTAAAAACTGGTCACGTTCACCCTCTTGATTCTGGAGATGGTCTCTTCGGTTGGGAAGCGGCCGAATGCGGATTGGCCGTAGAGCAGCGCGGACAGATGGCGTGAGCCGATGAAATCAGAATCCACGTAGCTGGCGCGCAGCATGGTCTTATTCTGCTGCTTCACCCTCCTGAGCGAACTGTTGGGGAAGGTTGGTCGAAGCGCCATCTCGGCCAGCAGTTCCAGAGCCCGGTCGGCGTTCCTTGAGAGTGTCTGGCCTGAGAGGACGGTCGTTTCGCGTCCTGCGGATACACCGATGCTGCCGCCAAGCTCATCGAGGGCGCGAGCGAGGGCGCTGGAATCATACTTCTCGGTCCCTTCTTGCAGCATATCAGCAACGATGCTGGCGAGGCCCTTGATTTCCTCTGGCTCATCGAGGGCTCCGGCCCTGACCAGCAGCGAGAAGAAGACGACCGGCTGCTCGGTATGCCTGGCCACCAGGAGAGTGAGCCCGTTGGGGAGCTCTTCTATCTGGAATTGAGGGACGTCTACGGAGGGCAATTCGGCAGTTGCTGTCTGCACCATAAGATGAAAAGCAAGATGAAGGAATGAGAGCATCGCTCAAGGCACCTTACTGCCCTCATCGGCTGATACCAGCACATTTCACAGCCGGTGTCAGGCACTTGCGCGAGAGTGCCCTGACCAGTGATGAGCCTCTTATCCGCCGGGCCAGGTTTGGCGAGTTTGCGTAATAGGTTCTGGTGAAAGCATCACCCACTTTTGCCGGAACGAGACGGCCGTCACGGAAGCGTCTGAGCTTATCGAGCTCAGGCTGAAGAGGACTTCCATAGGCAGCGGTCGCAATGAAACAGCCCGAGGATCCTCCTTGCGCGCCCGTGACTTCGCCGGGCGTTCCTGGTGTCGCGCCGGTGTCTTGGGTGGCTGTCTCGCTGTTGGTGAAGCTTGCGGTCGATGAAGATGCGGAGCCGTCGCTGGTTTCGACCACAACTTCAGCTACTGCGGAGGCCCTGGTGATGCCCTGCGAGCGGGCACGGCGGGCATTGCTGATACCGCCCGTACCATCGGGCACTGTCAGGCTTACGACCACTTGAGTTGCTGATGCAGAGGTGATCGTCCCGGCGATATCGCCGATACGCACGTGCATATCATCCGACGTTGTCAGATTGGTGCCAGTGATGGTTACCGTAGTGGTCGCGCCGACAGGGATGCTGGATGGTGAGATGCTGGTGATCGTGGGTACCGGACCGGGAATTGTTCGCAGGCCGGCCAGCACAACATCGTCGATGTGCCAACCATCCGCGTTGACTGCCGCATCGGATGTGAGCTGAAATGCTATCTGAATCGTGCCTGTAGCTGGCGGATCGCCAAGAGGGATGACGTCCGTCTGAAAGGTCGAAGCGGTGCCGGTGAATGAGCTGACAACATGCACGCCGTTGGCGTCAGTAACTACGACGTTTCCGAAATCCTGGGCATTTTCGAGGTCAAATTTGTGGGTGATTGTCAGAACCAGATCCCTCACGTTGGCGACGTCAATGGCGGGGGTCGTGGCGTTCACCTCGGTTGAGTCTGCATAGTTCCCGCCAGGGCTGTCAGTAAGCGAGTTTGGCGTTGAAGAAGAATCCTCATTGGTGATTGCCCAGGGCGGTGCGAGGGTCCAGCCATTGGCCACACCATCATCAAAGTTTTCAGAGAGTAGGGTCTCCGCCAGCCCGACGTGAACGACGCGAGTGAGAGTTGCAGGATTACCGCTGCCATCATCGGCGTCATTGTAGGTGGCTGAAATGACATCTCCCCGCTTGCTCTGAAGGGTACCGTCGTTCTGGGTAACGGTGTTCTGAAAACGCCTTTCAGTGGGCATGGTGGCGGAAAACTGCCCTGCACCAGCAGCCGGGCTGAATGTCACCGTCTCCTGATCGCCTGAGAATTGAGCAGCAAAGGTGACTGTAATTTCACCCGCGGCGTTGCCGTCCTGCAGTGACACATCGATATCGTCGCCGACCTCATATCCGGTTGGCGGAGGGTCAAAGACAAATTCTGTGTTGTCCAGGATCATGAGGGATTCACCGGAGAAGGCTGGATCTACGGTAAAATCCTCGACCGGGCTGAAATCCTCCGTCCCTGTGGTGGACGCCATAAACCCCATTCCCATGTTTGCGAATGCCTGGCGCAGGTCGAGAGCGTGTTCCCCTCCGAAGGTGTTTTGCTCGGCAAGGAAGACCGCGTCACGGGCCTGAAGGAAGGTCGGGTTTGTGGGTGTCAGCTTGAGCCCTTCGACAATGATTCTGGTGAGCCTTGTTACTGCCTGGGTTGCGCTCCCCGTTCTCAATTGGATGTTCTTTTTTGCCATGAAGAGGGCATTGCACCACAGCTCTCCTGCAGGATGGGGTGCGCCGAAATCGAATAAAGCTCCAAAGCGCCGGGTATATATGTTCGGATCTGCGCTGTAAGGCTCGGACCGGATACCGGACGCATATTGGATATTCGGAAACGCCCCCAACAGAGCGTATGCGCCAATCGGGTATGCTGCGTCCGGATCATCGCCTGGCTCGGAGAGCAGGAGCAGCGCGATGATGTCGCTCCACCCCTCTCCAAGGGATTTCGCCTGAGTCCCAATCAAACCGAATGCGTCGTTGATCAAGCGATTCGACAGGCCATGGGCGTACTCGTGTACGATAACCTGATTGTCAAAACCGGTATCACGTCTGGGTGATTGCCCAGTCGTTTCAAACATCTGCATCCGGCTCTCGGTGCCATCAGGCAGTGTTTGCATATTGGCGTCATCAGTATTGCTTCCGTCCTGGGCCTCCGCTCTCACCACATCCCCTTCCTGGCCGCCCAGGCCGAAATTGCTGGCCTGGAAATTACCGGAAGGCTCATCAAAGCCGTGTATGTAAAGGAAGTCGTGGGTCCGATTACACCAGTAAAAGAGATTCACCACCGATGCCGATGTGTAAGTGACGGGTTCGCCGGCCAGGAGAACGGACGAATCCACATTACCAAATGAAAAATCATTCTGTGAGCCGCCCTGGCCGTTAACGATGATTGGGTTGTCGTTGGCGGCGCGGTCGTCTCCGGCTTTGACATTGTTCGAGATGGTCACGTTGTCTGTCCCGCCTGCGTACCAGTCAAAATGCTGATCCGTCACATCAAACGCAGGAATCCCAATGGAATCAAAGTTGTCCCTGGCATCAAACTCGCGGACGACTCGGTTGACGAGAGTAGGATTATTCGAGCCTGCATGCGGTGAATCAGGAGTCGGGGAGTCGCCGCTGAAAACCAGGCCGCTCGCATGGCTGGTGAAATTGTGTCTCCCTATCACGCGGTTCGAAGCAAGATGGCACAACGCCATGTACGCATTGGCATCATTCTCTGCCAGGATGACAAACTGCCACCCCAGGCTGACGGCACCCATTCTGCCCGGCATGTACACCAGCCTGCCTGTGATATTTCGTTCAAACGTATTCCCCTTGGCAAACTCCAGTGAATGTTCCCGGCCGGATGGCTGGACCGCAACTGCCGGCACGGCGACATTCAGACCGACGTTTTCCAGGGCTTCTTCCAGGGATTCCGCAGCGTCCGCCGCCGGATTCGCGGGCAGTGCCTGAGCTTTACTTTGAAGGTCTGGGATGAAGTGACCATTAACGCTGATGATTTGGCCGTCATCCGTCATATGGATGTTGAGGCCGGAGAACACAACTTCAATGCCATCGATCTCCTGGCGCAGATGGACGTGCTGGATGTTGTTGACGGGAGACTTGTAGGTCTTAGTGACCACGAGAGCATCCCCTCCCTCTTCCGTTGCCTTGAAGAGATCTTTATGGGCCTTGATGAACTGCCTGGCAACCTGCTCCGGGTTGCCTGCGGTGGCACCGGAAAGGTGATCAGTCAGGCTGTAAAGGAATGAGGCGCCCCCGCCCAGGTTACTGAATTCAATCTTCAGACCGGGGACACTGTTGTAAAGGCCCAGATACGCCTGCTTCATCGCAGGAAATTTCTCGAGAGCAGTCAATCGCCGCTGATGGGGTGTTCCCTTCGTCAGATTCTTCTGATTCTGGCCAGGCACCATTTCGGAGCGGATCTCATCAAATCCGAAGTTATCGAGAGCGTTCTGCCCATAGCCGGTAGCAGAAACGAAAGACAAACTCACCAAGAGCAAACACGGTCTATTCCACATCTACCGTCTCCTTTTGAATTGATGGCAAGAATTGGGAATTCGAAATTGTGAGTGTAAACCCTCAGCCCAGATTTGCACTGGTGAGCGTACAGCAGTTCCGCAGCCCATTCTCAGTTTTCTGTCTTACTTTGCCCCTGAAACACGGCATTCGCCGGCCTGAGAAAACTGCGCGTGAGCGCGCGCAGCAGGGGAGACTGTTTCAACTGTCTGGCGGCTAGCGGCGAATTTGCGTAATAGGTCTGGACAAAGCCGTGCCCCGGTCCGCTGGGGAACAATCGAGAATCTCTGAAGGCGCGTAGATGATTCAATTCCGTTCGACGAGGGCTTCCATATGCTGCCGTCGCAATGAAACAAGAGCCGCTGCTCGAGCCGCTGTTGCTGTTGCCGACCTCCAGCCTCATAGTTTGTGTCTTTGTCTGTCCCGCCAAGTCTGCGGAAACAGTAACGTTGGTCAGATTTGTGACTCCTTTTATGGCTCCGGTGAACGTGGCGGATGAACTGCCGGTGGGGATAGTCACGGTGGAAGGTATGGTTGCCAGCGATGGAGTATCCGTCGTCAGAGTGATGGTGAGCTCTCCGGTCGGAACCACCACCTCCAAGCCAACAGTGCCAGTGATCGTAGTCGAACCTGTGATCGTAGTGGGAGAGATAGTGAATGTCTTAAAGTCCACCAGAATTACTGAAATCGTTCTCTGTACGGTAATGTTATTTGCACTGGCAGTGATGGTATGATTCGCCGTTGCAGTCAAAGCTGGCGCGGTGGCCTGAAATGTTGCAGCAGCTACGCCCTCATTGAACGAGACGCTGGACGGCAGAATAAAACTACTTCCGACGAGGCCCACCGTAAGGCCACCGGCAGGAGCGGCGCTGTTTAGGGACAATGTCGCGGTGAAGACCTCTCCGCCGCCCACCTGGTCGGCGGTGGTGATAGAAAGCGGGCCGACAGTGACAGCAACGTCAAGCGGTGCCAATGCGAGATCGAGATTCGGCCTGTCCGGATTATTGCCAAGCTGCGTGCTGTTGTCGGGCCTGACAGGCAAGACGCGGCCATTCAAGAAATCGATGGCGATTCGGTCTCCGTAACCGGTAGCGTTTCCCGATGTTCCGGCATTGGAGGCCCCGGCGCTGGCCTGCACGTTGGTCAGGAACGAGAGTGCCCCATCGATACTCGCGCTCACGAAGAATTCGGCATCATCATTCGTCACGCCGTTTGAATCTGCGCCCTGATTGTTACCTGCGTCATTTCGAGCGTCATACCACGCGACGGCAACAACTCCGGTTGAAGCATCGACAGCCACCCGCGGCAGGAATTGCGAGTTAGTGGTGGTATCGTTTACCCGCACAGCATCTGACCAGGTAGCACCTTTATCGGTGGAAAAGCGAATGAAGACATCAGTGTCGTTACTTTCATCGGTCTGCTCTTCCGTATAGGCCACGTACACCCGGCCGGCATGAGGACCATTGCTCAGGTCTGTCGCGATGCTCGGCGCGGAACTGATCGTTCCGTTGCCTTGTGCAGGCAGGTTGTCCTGGCCTCCTACATTACTGGAGCTGACAAAGGCGGCAGCGCCAAACCCACCAGTGTCCGTTCCATCCGTGTCAGCATTGACAAGAATCGAAGCGCCCGTTGTGCCGGTTTGAGGCGACTGATAGGAGACATAGACCTCACTGTTGGGCCCGATGGCCACATCCGCAAAGGTGCCGTTGGCCGAGCCCTGGAGTGCCTCGGCTGCGCTGAAGTTGCCGGTCAACTGGTTCAGAGCGGTTGACTGGGTGAAGCGGGTGACGACGCCGCCGTTGGTGTTATCCCGGTATGCGAGCCAGATGTCGCCATTACGGGCCGCGATGGCAGGGCGCTCGACATCCGTATCCGGCCCGAAAGATTGGAGGACGGCAAAGGTGGCACCGCCGTTAACGCTGATTGCGACGTGAATGGTAGCGTTCGGGCTGTTGAACTCACGGTAGGCTATGAACAGATTGCCGAAGCCGTCGAATGTGCAGACTGGCTGATCGTTGCCGACGTTCAGGCCATCATTGCCATCTGCGATGGCCCGGGTGGCGAAGGTCGCGCCCCCATCGACGCTGACGCCTGCAAACAAACCGTTCGCGGTGGAATCATCATCGGAGATAAAAAAGACACGTTGCGTGTTTGACCGGTCGATCGCCACATCCACATCAAACTGGTCGTTGTTTGTTCGACTGATGTTCGTGTCCGTGTTCGCCGTAAGCGCAAGACCTGACGTGGACTGTGCCAGGCCTGGATGGATGCAAACGAGTAAACAGCCCAAAGCCAGGGCATGCTGGATAGCTCTGTTCAGCATAGATTCTCGCTAGAATTGGAACGAAAAGCCGAGGAACAGCGTAAAGGCTGCCGCGTCCTTGGTGATGCCCGGCCCTGCCCCCAATTCGAAAGTCAGGTTGTCTCCCGGAATCCAACGGGTACCAAGCAGGAAGCTCACGGGGATACTATCCATGCCCTCGAGATCACTTTCGGTGGCCCTGTATGGATTCAGGTAGCCGAACAGTTGTCCACCGATGGCAAGGTCGTCTTCGATGACCTCGAATAGATACCCCACCCCCACGCTTAGCGTGTCTTCAAGTTCAATCCTCGCCTCAGGCCTGAACGCGCTTACCGAGCCGATATGGGTGTAATCAAGATTGAAGTGCCAGATACCCCAGTCCAGCTCTGTTGTAGAAAGAATCCCAAAGCCGATATCGAGCCCGCCGCTGGAGTGCAGATCTCTTTCATCTCCCAGAGGCAGCTTCAACTGTAGCCTCAGGGCCAGGCCAGAGCCGGCTTGCTCCCCTCCCCATAGCTGAAACTTCGTCGAGACAACAGGGTCACCGAGCTCGTTGTCGACAGTGATAGTGTTAATCCCCTGTTGGAGTGCAAACAGAGATTCCCCATCGACGACGCTCAGCAGCGAGCCACCGATAGAAGTGAGAGGGATGTCCACCTGCAAATCGAGGAAGTCTGCAAGGCCAAACGCGAAAAAGGTATTGAACTCGGTGGCACCGCCGGTGATGTTGATCTGGGAATTGGCGGTCTGATCGGTTGCCGAGTTTTCGACAAACTCAATGGAGAACTTTGTCCGAAACTCGCCCTTTCCCAGGGTGATGGCGGATTCCATTTTTGGGATGAGGGTCATGATGTTGAAAACGTCGTTGCCCCCGTACCGAAACGGCTCGAGCAATCGATCCTTAGTCGAAGCCTGGGCATGAATGCCCTGGGTAACCAACGCGAACAGGGCAAACGTCATCAGCCCCCGACACGCCATCTTATTCATGCGATATCTCCTCTGTAGTATTCTCGTGGTGGCGCCGCGGCCCTCAGCACAGAGTCATTTTGCAGGTTGCAGCCAGTAAACGCCATCGCTCTTAAGGCTGCCGACCGATGTAGCTGGAGTGTGGCTTCAGACATCACACCGATGTGCGTTTACTACCTGCATGAGCCCGTGCAAGCTGGCAGCAGCTTGTAGACACACTACACACACTCCCCGGCAAGCCAACCCGTCGCGAATGCCGACTGAAAATTGTACCCACCGATCAGGCCATCCAGATCCAGGATCTCTCCGGCGAAATAGAGCCCCGGAACAAGCTTGCTCTGCATGTCGCGGGAATCCACTTCCTTTAGCGAAACACCTCCTGCGGTGACTTCCGCTTTGCGGAAACCCAGTGAGCCACTGATTGCGACAGGCAGCGCTTTAAGATTAGAAAGAATCGAAAGGCGTTGGGGACGGCTGAGATTCCCACCTTTCTGATCCGAGGCTATCCCGGCTCGCGCCAGTAACGATTCAGCCAGTCGCCGAGGTACGAAGATGGCGAGGATGCCGGACACCTGTTTCCTGCCTTCCTCCCTCAGCGCTCTCTGAAGCAGGTCATCCAGTTCCTGTTGCATCTTGTCCGGAACAAAATCGCAGACTAGAAAGAGTGAGCCAGGGTTGGCGTGGCCAGTTACCCACCGGCTGATGTTCAAGACTGCAGGTCCGGATAGGCCGAAATGTGTAAAGAGAACCGAACCACGTTCGCTGGGCGGACGCTTTCGGCCACTGAATTTCGGTGTCTCCGAGGTCTCCGAGACTTTCAGAAGAACGTCCGGTACAGTGATCCCAGTCAGTTCTCTTACCCATGATTCATCAGTGGTAAGAGGCACGAGCGCTGGCGTAGGATTAGCCACCGAGTGGCCTGTCTCTCTCGCCCACGCATAGCCGTCACCGGTCGTGCCACTCCCGGGAAAGGACTGTCCGCCAGTGGTAATAATCAACTTTTCTGTCGAGTAGCTCGCGCCCGGAGTCTCAACTTTGAATCCGCCTTCATCAAAGCCGAAGCGCAGCACTGGCTCTTCGAGTGAGACCTTGCAGCCCGAGCGTCGAAGACGCCGTTCGAGCGCGTGAGCCACATCGCTGGCTTTATCGCTGACGGGGAAGATCTTGCCGGTTTGCTCGATCTTCGTCGGTACCCCTTCCGCGTTGATCAGCGCAACCAGTTCTTCCGGGTCGAGGGCCGCAAGCGCAGAATGAAGAAAGCGACCGTTGCGCCCGAAGGCATCAACAATGCCCCGGCGATCTGTCTCCTGAGTGATGTTGCAGCGCGCACCGCCCGAAATGAGGATCTTGACGCCTACTTTGTTGTTCTTTTCCAGGAGCAAGGTCTTGCGCCCTCGCTCCGCTGCACGTGTTGCCGCGAGCAATCCGGCCGGGCCGGCGCCGACGACGATTACATCCCAGGTCATGAATGAGTAATGAGTAATAAGTAATGCGTAATCAGTAAGAGGCAGCTATGTGGCGACAGTCTGCCAGCCTGTCAGATTCTTTCGAAAAAAGGTCGACATCAGCCGATTTCCGGCCTGAAAGGACATAGACATATCAGCCCGGGGCAACGCCCTGGGAACAGATAGAGGAGACAGTCCTAGCCCTGTAAGGGCGACACAACAGGAAGCCTCTCAGCGATTTGTGCCGCCCTTTCAGGGCTCAAGGGTGGCCCTTCCTCATAACCCAGGGCGTTGCCCTGGGCTGATGTGTTTGGCCCCTTCGGGGCGACCAGTGTTCAGAATCGACTTTTTACGAACGAATCTGTCAGCCTGGCAGACTGATCCTGAAACCGTATGAGAGATATGACTTGAGACTATTGAAGCCTATACCCAAAACGGCCGCAGCTTACTCATTACTTATTACTCATTTTTCCTGTGACGAAGACTGCTGACAAAACCATTCGATCCAACGAGGCCGGCCAGCGACTCGACCGTATTGTCCAAGACCTTGTGGATTGTTCCCGATCGGTCGCACGTGGAATGTTTCATCATGAATGTGTGAAGCTGAATGGGAGCCTGACCGAGGAGGCCGGTCACAAGGTCCGTGCGGGAGATGAGGTGAAGGTCACGTTCGATCCCGAACGACGGTATCGGGAAAAGCCGAAAGAATGGCGGGACAGGGCATTCAGGGTGGTTTTCGAAGACAAGCATCTGATCGTGGTCGACAAGTCCGCGGGAGTGCTCACGGTGGATACGGATGCCGGAGGTGATTACAACCTCGAACAGGCAATCAACACTTATCTCGAGAGGGCTGGCCGGAAGAGCCGCGGGGTTGAGGTCGTTCATCGTCTCGACAGAGACACTTCCGGACTGCTCGTGTTTGCGAAAGAGCGGCGTACGGCGGATGGGCTACGTGACCAGTTCAGATCGAAGAAACCAAAACGAGAATACCTGGCTATCGTGGCGGGCAGACTGCACAAGAAGAAAGGAACGTTTCGAAGTCATCTGACAACATCCAAGAGCCTTTTTCGGTACTCGACGAAGAACAGCAAGCGCGCCGAATCGGCCATCACCCATTACGAGGTCGTCGAACATCTGCCGGCGGCAACACTGGTTCGAGCGCGATTGGAGACCGGCCGCCGGAATCAGATTCGGGTCCACTTTGCGGAGGCAGGGCATCCCGTGCTGGGTGATTCCAGATATCGCTCAGATCGTCCAAAAGACGGCAATTGGCGCGGTCGCCGCCTGGCATTGCACGCAGCTACACTTGAGTTCAAACACCCGGTGACGGGAAAATTAATGAGTTTGAATTCTTCTGAACCTGCCAGATTTCAGGCGTATCTGGAGGTGGCAAGACGTCAGAAAAAACCGAGACAGCCAGAGGGATTGAGATTCGAAAAGCCGCGCATCCTTCTTGCCTCCCAATCCCCGCGCAGATTGAAGCTCTTGACCGAGAGATATGGCCCAGAGCGTGTCGATGCTTGTGCGAGCGGACATGGTGAGGCGTCTCAAGAAGGCGAGTCCCCAACGGAGCGAGTGCGTCGGCTGGCCGGGGAGAAATGTTCTCTGGTGAAAGACAGAGCTGGACAGGGCATCCGCTACATCATCGGAGCGGATACGGAAGTTGTTCTTGATGGCGCGTCGATGGGGCAGCCGGAGGATGAAGAAGAGGCCCGGAGATTTCTTCGTCAGCTTTCAGGCCGGACTCACAGCGTCATCACAGGGATAGCCATTTTCGATATTCAGAAGGATGCCATGCAGGTCGAACTCGCCGAAACCAAAGTGACCTTCCGTGAGCTGGAGGACGTGGAGATCGATGCCTATGTCTCCACCGGAGAACCGTTGGACAAAGCCGGCGCCTACGGCATCCAGGGAATGGGCGGGCAGTTTGCAGAAAAACTCGATGGGAGCTACACCAATGTTGTCGGCTTGCCGATGGAACTGCTGCAGCGATTGCTGGCCGAATGAGCACTGGGACTGGACGATCGTTCCATTCATCTGGCCGCCATTATTCAGAGAAACAGTGTCCGCCTGAACGGATGGGCCGCAGAAACTGAAGGGGACCGACAACCAGTAACCCACCATTTCTTTCGCCTCCTTCAACTCTTTGCCCGGCCACAATCAGCCGCCGCGAAACACACGCCTCACAGCTTTGAAAACCGTAACACCATCGTGCAGCGAAACGTGGCGCCAGCCAAGCCAATGGACGAAGTGAAGACCTTAAAAACCATGCCCAAAAGTTCAAGCTCATCCATCTGACGCTCTGCAGACGCGGGTTACCCATGCAACGAAACGCACGCGGGGCATAGCAGGCGGCCATCGATTTCTTTTGCCTGGCCCGACTGTTTCTGGGCGTCCGAAACGGCCGCGCCACATCTCAGACACGATGCAATCTCTCGTCCGAGAGAAGAAGGAGGACTGACGATCTCCTCGTCTTCTTCGGCAAAGATGTTTGTTACCGGTCCTAATGAAGGCTTGGGGCCTTCTGAATCCTCCTCGTCCAGATTGTCAAAGGCTGCAAAGGCCTTCTTCTCCCGCTCCTGCGTACCCAGATCATCTATATCATCCAGACCCATGTCTGAATCCCAGTCCGCGTCTTCATCATCTTCTGCATCCATGTCGTCAATGTTGCTCAATACTGTCGGAGGCATGCTGTCCAGAATGTCTTCATCCTCGTCTTCTTCGAGCTCAGATAACTGGTCAAAAGGATTGGGTGGATCGGCAGGCTCGGGTTCAGGTGTGGGTGCTGGAGGATCTGGCGGAGCAGGTTCTGGCGGGGAAGGCTCTGGTGGCGAAGGTTTGGGAGAAGAAGGTCTTGGTGGAGGAGGTTTTGAAGAAGAAGGTTTTGGCGGGGAAGGTTCAACGCGTTCGATCTGGGGGGGCATTTCAGCCCCGTCCACAGGCGCGCTGATCTGTGCTCTCAATTCTTCTTCCAATTCTTCAACGGACTGGATCGAGTTATTATTCAGCTTGTTGAGCGCGCCATTGAGTTCCTGGGATGTCAGAACACCTCGCTTTAACAGAAACTGGCCAAGGCTGTCGGCCCGTCCCTTGTTCCATTGCATGGTGAGGGTATCGAGGGCCTTGCCCGCGTCTTCCTGGCTGAGGACGCCATCCTCGACAAGGATGTCTGCCAGATCGCAGGCATCTTCGCTGGCCTGGAGGGATCGGAATTGAAAATCCATCTGGCCGACCCGGATAATATCGCCGTTCTTGACGCCGGACTCCTTGATCGGCAGGCCATTGACTGCACAGCCATTCGCGCTGCCGTTGTCCTTGACCCGGAAGACTCCTTCAGTCGCCATAATCATTGCATGCCGCCTTGAGACGCTGGCGTGAAGAATGGCGATGTCATTTTCTGAGAGCCTTCCAATGGAAGTGGTGCCCTCGGAGCGGAGGGGGTATTTGCGGCCCTTGATAGCGCCGTTCATGCACATCAGGCGGGCCTTGGGAATTCGATTCACCTCGCCCTGCGGCTCATCAAAATCGTGCGCGGCAGATTCTTGAACAGGCGGCTCGTATTCCTCTAGTTCTTTCTTAATGTCCTTCAGCCGGTCGCGGATTTCTTCCACATCCGCCGGCCTCTCATCAGGCTCTTTCTTGAGCATCTGCATCACCAGTTGGCAAAGGCTCTTGGGGGCATCCGGCCGGATTTCTTCAAGGGAGACCGGGGTTTCCTTGAGTTGCTTGACCATCACGGTGATGGGTGTTTCACCGGGGAAAAGGTAATGGCCCGATAGCCCATGATAAAAGGTTGCCCCCAGCGAATAGATGTCAGCAGGATAGCCTGCTTCATTGCCGCTGCAGACTTCAGGGGAGACATACTGTGGCGTGCCGACCACCGCGCCTGCGACGGTGAGCGTGTTGCTTCCCTGCGCCTTGGCCAGGCCGAAATCCATCAGTTTCACCCGGCCCTTGCTGCTGATCATGATGTTCGCGGGCTTGATATCCCTGTGAACAATCTCCTGCCTGTGCGCGAACATCAGGCCCTCGCAGATGTCGATGAACACATCGACGGCCCGCTCCAACGGCAGCGGCTTGCCGTTCTCCAGCAGGCCGTCAAGCGTCTGCCCGTCCACGAATTCCATAATAATGTAGTAGCTGCCATCCTCGATCATCGCATCGTAGACCTGCACGATGTTCGGATGCATCAACCGCGCTGCCGTGCGGGCCTCCCGCAGGAACCGCTCATGGAAAACCTTGTCTTGCCCAGCCAGGTCGTGGCCGAGCGATTTAATGGCCACCTCACGCTCCAGGGTCACCTGCTCGGCCCTGTAAACCACACCGCTCGCACCTTCACCCAGGACAGTCTTGATGAGGCAGCCGGCGACTTCGTCACCTTCATCAAGCCTGCCGGAACCAAATGAGGGGAAGTTTCCCGATGTGATCTCGGTGCCTTCCTCGATTTCTCCAAATCCTTCCATTTCCGGCAATTATGAGTGCGAGAGGATGCCCAATACAGGAACCCTGAAGTGTAAATAGGCCAAGTTTTGTGTCAAATGTGACAGAGCCGAAGACTCTTGAGGCACTTACCTGCAAACGCGCAGAGATCGAAGTTTTCTGAGGTTCACGCGGTCCATATCGCCAGCCTTCGGCGTCTCGAGGAACATCGGAACTTTGGAGAATCGATCATCGTTTATTAATGCCCGGAAGCCATCAATGCCAATCTTACCCTTGCCAATGTGATCGTGACGGTCTACCCGCGAGCCCAGATCCTTTTTCGAATCGTTCAAATGAAACGCCTTGATGCGCCGGATGCCGAGGACCTTTATGAGTTCCTTCATCGTCGCTGAATATCTCTTTTCATCACGAATGTCATAACCCGCGGCAAAAATGTGGCAGGTATCGACGCAGACTGCGAGGCGCTTTGAGTCAGCGGTCTGATCGATAATCGAGCGGAGCTGTTCGAATCTGTAACCCAGATTCGTGCCCTGTCCGGCGGTGGTCTCGAGGTAAGTTCTGACTCTGAGGCCGGGCGTCCGCTCGTGAACGGTATCCAGCGCGTTGGCGATCCGCTTGAGGCCCCACTCCTCGCCCTCACCCATATGGCTGCCCGGATGCGCGACCAGACCACTCACGCCGAGCGCTTCGCATCGTTCGAGCTCACCAACGAACGAGTGGATGGACTTCTCCCACAGCGCGTCGTCCGGCGAACCGAGATTAATGAGATAGCTGTCGTGAGCTATCACGGTTTTGATGCCGGTCTCCTTCCGAGCTTTTTTGAAGGCAGCCACATCTTCCTCCGTGAGCCGCTTGGCTTTCCACTGCATCTGATTCTTCACAAAAATCTGAACGACGCTACAGGTGCTTTCGACCCCGCGTTCCAGCGCTCTGTAGATGCCACCTGAGACCGACATATGCGCGCCCAGATTCATCCGATTTTCACCAGCTCGCCGGTCTTCTGCCGGTGCCAATTTCCGAACTGTTCGGAATCGACCAGTAATTCCTCTTCCATGATTGGGCCGTCAACGCAAGTGCGCCAGCCGTCCATAGCGCAGATGCCGCAGATGCCGACCCCGCACTTCATGTAACGCTCGATCGAGGTCTGAATACCTGTGCGTTTGAACTGGCGTTCTATGTCGAAAGCCGGTTTTTCCATCACTTCCGGACCACAATTATAAAACTGATAGGTCTGTTCCGGCTGGCTCTTGAGGAACTCTTCAAGAAGGCCGGTAACGAATCCCTCGTGACCCAGGGCCCCGTCATCAGTGGCAATGTGGAGCGTTGAAAAGCGTTGGAATTCTTCCTGAAAATAAACCTGGTCTGCGGAACGACCTCCCAGAAATACGTGGATGCGATCGGCTGATGTGTGTTCGTTGAGGCGCTTGGCCAACAGGAGCAGCGGCGCGATGCCCGTTCCTCCGCCAATCAGACAATATGTATCCGGCGCGGGATCCGGCTTTTCATCAAAGCCAACCCCGTAAGGACCCCGCATATAAAAACTGTCACCAACTTTCAGTTCACTTAAAGAATGTGTAAACGGCCCCACATCCCGGACCACTAGACAATTAGGCTCATCAAACGCGGGAGCAAACGGTTTCTCAAAATTATCCGGCAGCCAGACGAAAACGAATTGTCCCGCCCGGCACTGAAACGGCTCTTCCGACCAGATGATTCTTAAGTCCGCGGCAGGCTTGTCTATTCTTTCGACAGTAAATTTCCGAAACTTCATTAATTCCGGGCTGAGCTTCAGTTGGCATTTTTCATGAACTCCGATCTTTTGGAAGAAGCTTCCTAAGTCAGCGGTAGACATCCCTCCCAGCGCGGTTCCAATGCCGAAAAAATCAGCGCCGGCATCCTCGTATTCTTTGACATCCTCTGCGGATGCAATCCCGCCCATTCCGATAATCGGGAGGTCCCTGCCAGATTCGGTGACCGCTCCTCTGACCTGGCGGATGCAACGCAATGCTTCGTCTTTAACGAATGGACCGGATGTTCCGCCAGATTTATTCGAGAGGGCATGCGTGCCGGTAATCTCGTGCCGATGCTCGATCGGCCCGCATGTATTAATGACAGTGAAGCCGTCCGCGCCTTCTTCTATCAGCGCGCCCGCCAGAGAGCTGAGATCACCTACATTCGGAGAGAGTTTGCACAGGGTCGGTTTATCAGTGACCGCCTTCACTGCAGCCAAATACTCTCGTGCAATCTGTGGCACTTTTCCTATTTCCTGTCCATAGCCTTTTGCATGCGGGCAGGAAAAATTCAGTTCAAAGCCGTCCGCATACTTAGACAGAGTTGTAGCCGCCTTTTGAAAATCATCTGGCGATCCGCCGAAGATTGAAATCAGCAGAAACTTGTCGGGCGGCAGCTCAAAGGATTCCAATTCCCCCGCAAATTCCTCACAACCGGGATTTGCGAGACCGACTGCGTTCACAAACTGCCTGCCACTAACCTGGGCATAAACGGGCTCGGGATTGCCCGGCCGCGGTACCGGCCCGATGCTTTTGGTGGTCAGAATACCCAACTCAGGAATGGAGACAGCAAGGCGATGAAGAGTGTCGAGGGTCACCGTCACGATACCCGATGGAATCGTAAACCTGCCCGAGATCTGTTTGCCGAAAAATGTGTAATTAGTCATGCCCGTAACCGACGCATTTGAGGTCGTCAAGATAACCCCGAGTTCCGACCGATCAATCGTGAAGGAACGCCATGACCCTGCGGTTATTTATTTAACGAGTTCCCATCCGCCACTGGCGTAAATTCTTGTCACGAATGAGCCAAAACCAATCATCGAGGCGCCTCAGAACAATACGCCCCAATATAACCCTTTTAATTACCCTTCTTTACATCTGAGAAGTCGGCTTTTCGTGCTTTTCGTTGAAGTTATCGTTGAGGGAAATGTTCAAACAAGAACTGCGTCTATGCGTATGAATGTTCAGGAAGTTGTCCGTAAATCCGGCTGCTTCTTTTCTAATCCAAACCACGTCCTAAGGTGGTACTCCCAAGTTCAAAAAGGAGAGAATATGGATGCTTCAAGGATGAATGAAGAAACCCTGAATTCCCGGCAACTCAACCTGCAGCGCAAGAAACTTAAATGCCTTGGCTGCGGGCGAGAGATGATGACCGACAGATGTCACCGCTTTTGCAGAGTCTGTCAGCGGCGTAACCGCCGTAACGGCCATCATCTTCCGAAGATCGGTCGCGTGGGACGCCAGATGTCCACAACCGAGCTGTCATAAGTATCGGGGTCAGCCCGATGAGGTGAACGCCTCTCTCCAAAGCTGCCTTGAGGAGGCTCCCAAAAAGGACTGAGCCTTTGTCCTGTTAACAGGGCCGAGAGCCTCCAACAGAAGCGCCCAATCCTGAATGAGTCAGGATTGGGTGTTTCTTATTTTCTCAGCTTCATAATCTTCCGGCGTATCCAGATCTATCAGGATGGCTTCTTCGTCGATGGCGACTTCAACCACTGACTCCGAATGCAGATCTCTAAACCCGCGCAGGCCGCCTGTGCCCGTATAGGCGGTCACGCCTTTCAAAATAGTAAAAGGGAAAACTATCGGATGCCCCCGCCGGCCCGAAAATGAGGGGACGAGTATCTCTTCCGGAAACTCATGGAAGGACTTTACTAATCTTGCCACAGCCGCCGAAGAGATGGAAGGCTGGTCAGCCAAGGCGATTAATACTCCGTGTGGTTGTGACTGCTCAGCCTTGAGATGTCTCACCGCGCAGAGAACCGAAGAAAACATTCCTTCTCTGTAATCTTCGTTCAAAATAGTAGTTGCCACATCCGAGCAAATGGATTCTTGAATTTGATCTGCTTTGTGGCCAACAACAACAATTATATCGGTAATACCGTCCGCATTGATGTGGTCGATGACTGTTTCCAGAATCGTGGAATCGCCGAACGGCAGCAGCGGTTTGAGCTTCCCCATGCGGCTGGATTCGCCAGCGGCGAGAATGACTGCCGTCACATTCATTGAGGGCAGCGCGCGGTGGAGGTAGATGAATTAGTATTTCGCCGATCCCGGAGCGCGTAGACAACCTGCTCTTCGGCGCTCGAATCGTCCACTATTCTGTTTCTTCGCACGAGGACTAATTGGGCCGCAATGCTCAATGCGATCTCCGGCACGGTCACGGAGGCGATGTCCAAGCCGATAGGCGCATAGACATTTCGCATTAGTTCTTCGTCTACTCCGAGTCGTTTGAATTCATCGAAGATCATCCGGATTTTCCTGCGGCTTCCAATCAGTCCCTTGTAGGCTGCCGGCCGGTCAATGACGCTGAAGAGCGCGTCCTGATCGTGAAGATGGCCGCGGGTGACAATGACAATATAGGTGTCTTCATCGACTGGAAATTCTTTCAGCCCCCTGGGGATGTCATCCACGATGATTTTGTCTGCATCAGGCAGAACGTTCGGATTAGCGAATGTTTCGCGGTCATCGACGACGACAACTTCGAAATCCAGGAGTTGCCCCTGATGAGCAAGCGCCTGCCCCACATGGCCTGCACCGGCGATAAGTAGTGTGGGTTTTGGAAGATGAGGTTCCAGAAATACCTGGTCTTCAGATTCGGCAACGGGGAGCAGGCTCGTCTCATTTGCTGTTCGGGAGCTCCGGGCTGCCTTGCGGATGTCTTCTGAACTTTCCCCGCCTTCGAGCCCTATCAGTTCATTCTCTTCCGCAGCATAAAGAAACTTCGCTCCCGCATTTTCGCCCTTGATGAATGAACCGAGAACAACGGGCGATTTCGCCTCGACGCGATTGCGAAGCTCCTGAAATATCGCGGCGCTCTGTTCGTCCAGGACATCTACGAATACATCCATTCGGCCGCCACAGATCAGGCCATCATCCCATCCAAAATCGTGGTCCAGCACAAAATCCATCACTTGGGGAGAACCGGAATCGAGTGCCTGAAGGGCCCTTCGTCTGACTTCTGCCTCGACGCATCCGCCTCCGATGGTGCCGGCGGTCTTTCCGTCAGGAAAGACCAGCAGTTTTGCCCCGGCCTCCTGTGGCGTGGACCCGCGCGTACTCACAAGCGTGCACAACGCGCATTTCAGGCCCGCTTGAGAGAGTTCTATGATTTGGTCGTAAAGGTCACGCATAGTTCATCCTTCTCGCTCCGCGAATCCTTTCACTTCCTTCCGGAG
>Ga0187827_10003447_pt1 | contig 20413 bp, 13 predicted proteins | sample ETNtaG_39_FD_167969 | JGI IMG/M metagenome (GOLD analysis project Ga0187827, IMG submission 167969) | Marine microbial and viral communities from oxygen minimum zone, Eastern Pacific Ocean - ETNP2014_SV_150_PacBio MetaG (Illumina Assembly) | ecosystem: Environmental > Aquatic > Marine > Hypoxic... | reverse complement strand
GCCTTGGCCGCTGCTGTGCGTATTTCCTCTGGCGCCTCGTCAAAGCCACTCACCAGGAACGGTGGATCCAGTGACAGCACACCACCGAGTTGAACATCCGTGCGACAGTGCTCTCGATACGGGTCGATCACCAGTCGTGACAAATTGGCCGGTAAAAACACAAGATCATCTAATGACGGCGGGCGACCTTCAGGAAATGGGTTTTCCCGCACAGGCAAGCGCCGCGTCAACATGGCGCGATGCGTTGCCTGATCAAGTGGATTGATTCTGGCCATCGAGAAAATATCTTCACGATGATGAACCGCATAGTCCGCTGAGCCGGTCTCCGCGTCACAGCGGTAACATCGGGCTGCTTCACGGCGCGCAACCTCGGTATCGTAAGTCTCTTCAATCTCTGGAAACGTTACCGGTTGATCACCGATCCCATGAAACACGGGTTCCTGTACCGGAAATAGTTCCCACGACAAATCCTGTGCGACCGGTACCCGTCGAGTCCGATAAGGCGTCCGATAGGACACCGGTGCTTCGTTCCCATCGAGAAATGCCTGCAGGTAGTACGCGACTCTTTGACCATGGTGCATCGCCATCACCAGTGTCGATCCACCGAATGCTCCATCGCCCGCAGCAAAGACCTTGGGATCGTCGGTTCTCATGGACGCAAAATCAGTCTGTACCCGGTCGGCTGCCATTAAGTGGTGCTTTTCGAGCTCCTCTGATTGGGCCTGTTGACCGACAGCCGCGATCACCATTCCGCAATTGATCGCATGTTCCGATCCTTCAACAACCTCCGGGCGTCGCCGACCATCCGCATCGGGCTCCCCGGGCTCAGTTCGCATGCAGTTCAGGACTAACCCCGCCGAGTTTGCTTCAAGCGACACCTGTAACGTGTTATAGACAAACTCTATGTCCTCCTTGATCGCGTGATGTAACTCGATCTCCCTCGCCGGTATCTCATCTGGACCCCGACGGTAGATCACTTTCACACTCTCACAACCGGGCAAGCGTTTGGCCACGCGACACGCATCCATCGCGACATCTCCGCCGCCAATCACGACCACGGTGTGGGGCAAGGAAGGTCGCTCACCTGCATTGATTCGGCGAAGAAAACTGACGCCATCCACCACCGCATCATGATCCTCTCCAGCCACGTTCATGGGCTTGCCCCACCACGAACCGATCGCTAGCAGCACCGCGTCGTGACGACCCTTGAGTTCGTCTAAAGTCACGTGCTGCCCTAAGCCTGTGTTCAGATGAAATTGAATCGATGGGCACTTTGCCTTAAGTCGTTCGATATCTTCTTGAATAACACCCGTGGGCAAGCGGAATTCTGGAATGCCCCACACCATGAGGCCACCCAGTCGATCCGTCATTTCGTAAACATGCACTTCAAATCCCGCAACAGCGAGATCGTGCGCCGCAGTCAACCCGGTCGGCCCGGAACCGACGATGCCAACGGTCTCTTTACGGGTAACAGACGCGACCATGGGTACGTGGTCGGCACCTAATTTATCCATGACGTGTCGCTTGAGATTACGAATCTGTACGGGACCGTCACTGCTTGTCCGCCGGCAAGCCGGCTCGCATGGCGCATCACACACCCTTCCGCAGATGGAACTGAACGGATTGGTGGCAGTAATCGCCTCAAATGCTTCTTCGTAGCGTCCTTCCCAGATATAGCCAATATAAGAAGGGGCATCAGTCCCGATCGGGCAAGCGACCTGGCAAGGGGCCGGCACGTAATGCGCGTCGCGCGTGTCATCTGGGTAGCCAGGTGGTGTCACCGGTACCGAGATTCGATTGATGTCATAAACACTCATTTCAGCCACTCGTTGCAACGGCGGGCACACGCCACTGTGGCTCATAAGGCAAATCGGTCATCGCGGCTGCCTCGGGCGTGGTGGCCACCAGATCAGCACGGCCTAAGTCCCGCACATCCTGGTAGCCAAGCTCACGTGTCAACGCCGCGATCTGCCATCGCACCGTCTCCAGAAATCGATGAATGTTCTTGGATTCAATCGAGGGCTTGTAGCGGTCTTCATGCTCGGGGTCCTGCGTCGCAATGCCCGTGACACATTGGCCCACATGGCACTGCATGCAGGCAATGCAACCTCCGGCAATGATGACAGAAGTACCCAGTGCTGCCGCGTCGGCGCCGAGACAAAGCGCTTTGACCGCATCGATACCGTCTCGAATGCCGCCCATTAATACAATCTGAATACGCTCACGCGCACCGATTTCCTCCAACGCCTCGAGCGCCTCAATAATGGCAGGCAGCGTCGGAATCCCCACGTGATCAATCACCTCCGAACTCCCCGCTCCGGTCGAGCCCTGCATGCCATCGAGTTCTACAAAGTCGAATCCGTCCTTGGCTGCGATCTTGATGTCGTCGCGAATTCGCCCGGCACCGAGCTTAACGCTGACCGGCAAACGATAACCCGTGGCTTCACGCAATTCTTCCACCTTAATCACCAGGTCATCGGCACCCAGGATGTCAGGATGCCTCGATGGTGAGCGCAGATCGATGCCCGCAGGAATACCTCGAATCTTCGCTAGTTCAGGGGTGACTTTTTTAGCCATCAATTGGCCGCCGAGCCCAGGTTTCGCCCCCTGGGAAATATAAATCTCCAACCCATCGGCCCGCTGCATGTCATGGATATTCCACCCCAGGCGCCCACCAAGACACTGGAAGATCAACTGACCTGCTGCATCTCGCTGCGCATCACTCATACCCCCTTCGCCGGTATTTTCAGCGATGCCTGCCAAACCAGAGGCCATCGCAATGGCCTGCTTAGTCGAACGACTGAGCGCTCCATAGCTCATGGGTGCGATCATCACCGGCATACTGAGCTTGAGCGGATTCGCGCCGTTAATACCACCGATTTCGGTATACAAATTGACTTCGTCTATTGGATTGCCACCACGACCCGCCTGAGTGACGTCTTTGCGAAACGCTAAATCAGAAAGATGCGGCAGTGCGCGGGCGCCCCCATAACCTCGAATCCGGTAGCGGCCGCTTTGCGACTTAATGAAGATATCTTCCTGTACTTTCTCATTCCAATAATCCGATTTTCCGGAGAAACTGAAAAACGGAATACTGCGCATCTGACGTTCACTTGTGCCATAACGCAGTTTCTTTCCTGCGTTCACCACCTTCTGAAGGTTACCTTTGAAAGGCACATCGTATTGATCTAAAAATCCCCGAATCGCGTCTATTTCAGACGCATCCGTATCCGTTAGCATGGCGTCAGAACCAAGATCCTGTATCTTGCCCGCCACAAAAATCTCGCCACCCGTCATATCTTCGCCAACCCGCTCACCAGAATCGCCAAGAATAATGATCCGTCCCCCGTACATCATGTAACCGGCCATAAAGTTGGCGTTGCCACAACAGCACAAAGTGCCCGCCTTCATGACCTGCCCGGCGCGCGACCCCATATTGCCGCGAATCACGATCTGGGCACCACGGATAGCGACGCCGGGAATAGCTCCCGCATTTCCCCCAACAATCACCTGACCCGTATACATATTGTCGCCGACGCCCCAACCGACGTTATGCGTCACTTCGAATCGTGCGGCGTCAGTAAGGCCAGCGCAGAAGTACCCCGCTGAGCCACGAACCGTGACATTGATTGGGTGAATCAACCCCACCCCAATATGGTGACGCGCGTCAGGGTTGGCGATGTCGACATCCTCGCCATCGGCACCAAGCGATCTAAGCCGCTCGTTCGCCTCGCGGACGCTGAGCTGGCTTAGATCAAGCGTGACCACGTCGCATAAGTGCCCGGTGGGGGTTCTCGCGTATCCAGGGCTTGGCCTGGAAACAAGCGGTTAAGAGAGACTTCTTCCGATGCAACGGCCACGAGATCATCGGTTTCATACATGATCATCGGTTTCGCAGCCAGTCGATCCTTGGCATAGCCAATCTCACTTTCTGTCGACACAAGAAACGAGAACGTCCCGTCAAGATCTTCGATAGAACTTGCCAGCGCGGCCTGCAACGGAATGCCCTTGGCCATTTTATCTGCCAGGTAAACTGCAATAAGTTCGCTGTCGTTATCCGTGGTGAATTCAAATTCGCGTTGTTCCAACCGCCGGCGCATTTTCCAATAATTGGTAATTTGTCCGTTATGAACGATTGCGACATCGGAAAACCCCGTCGCCCAAAAAGGATGTGCCGCTTCTGGCTTGACGTCGCTCTCCGTTGCCAGGCGCACATGGCCAAGGCCATGCGTCCCGCGAAAAGACCGCACGTCAAAGGTTGCATCGACCTCATGGGCTACACCGACGTCTTTCACGATCTCAAGACTCGTACCAACCGAAATCAAATTGGTGACCCGCTGTAGCGCATAAGCCAGCGCTTTGACATCTCCATGAAATTCGACCAAAGCCCGATAATTATTGCCGACTTGTTCGTCTTCAATGATTTTCGCACTGTGTTTCTTCAGTTCTACCTGAATCCGATCAATGGCGGCGGTTCGGCTCGTTTCCTCACCAACAAAAAACCGCAGGCGCAATTGATCTGCCTGCGGATCCGTATAAAGCGCGAAACCCGTTGAATCCGGACCCCGATGCTGGCAACCGTCCAACATGCGAATCAGGGCATCCCCCGTCTCGAAGGTTGCGTGATTACCCCGGTACATGATGCCGGCTATTCCACACATGCGCTGCGTTACTCCCTGAACGTGACTAACCCAGTTGATTATGCCTAAACCGCCTGCGGGCAATCTACACTAGGCGAATTGGTATTATTCCCTGACTGGCCCAATTATTTGATGCACTTGATCTTTACCCAGACAACCCATGCTTACTTTATCTCCCGACCAAATCATGTCCTTTCGCGACGAGGGATTGCTGGTGGTGGACGAACTGATCGATCAGGCCACTGTGATCTGTCTTCGGGAGCGCTTTGATCGGCTCTTTGAGGGTGAGTTCGAAACCGGCGTTCAACCCGATGAGGTCAACTGGCCGCTGGACTGGCTAACTCCAGACAACCAGATATCCGGACGCATACCTGCCGAGGGCCGCCCGCCTTCCTCACGAATCGCCCATTGCCTCAGTCGACATTGCCAACCAAGGAACCCCACCCTGCAAGCCTCTGCGTGATCTGCCATCAGGCGATGATCGCATGGTCACTGGGTCTCGTGCGCATAGTCGGCTCGCAACAAAACACTATTCACTAACCGCTGGTCGAGGAAGTAACCAACCCATCACTCCTGCAGCAAGCATTGCACCGACTAACTGAGCCACAATAAATGCGGGCACGTGGGGTGGGTGTATCCCGCTGAAAGTATCCGTAAACGCACGCGCTACTGTGACGGCCGGGTTGGCAAAAGAAGTGGATGCAGTGAACCAATAACCCGCAGTAATGAAAAGACCTACCGCATATGAAACTCGATCGGGCCGCCATCGCAACGTCCCAAGAATGGTCATAACCAAACCGAACGTGGCAACGGCTTCAGAGAACCACTGAGACAGACCGGTTCTAGGCTTGGTCGAGAACTGCATGAGGATCTCTTCAAACATGAAATGGGCCGCCCAGGTCCCCACCAACGCACTAGCCACCTGGACCACTATGTATGCCAAGGCAACCGCACCACTGATCTCACCCCGAATGAGAAAGACCATGGTTACTGCTGGATTAAAATGCGCACCGGAAACGTCACCAAATACCAGAATCAGCACCACCAGTATGGCGCCCGTCGCTAAGGTATTGCCAAGCAATGCCACCGCATCGTTACCACCTGACAGCGTTTCCCCCATGATTCCCGAACCCACCACTGTTGCCAGCAGGAATGCCGTGCCAATCGCTTCAGCGCTTAGTCTTCTGGCAAGCTCAGTACGAGCCATCGATTTTCATCCGGGGAGACGTCGCCGAATCCAACCGTTTAGCTATCGGACCACACAACTCGGGATGCCCCCCACAACAATCGTCAACCAGGTATCGCAATACGCTTTGAATTCCATCGACATTAAGCCCGTAACGAATTGAACGACCCTGGCGATGCGAATCGAGGAGACCGCTACGCGTCAGTACCGCCAGGTGGACAGACATCGTGTTGTGTGGAATGCCCAGTTCGCGAGCAATTTCACCCGCGGGCACTGTGCTCTCCCCCCGCTCCAACAATAAGCGAAATGCGCGTAAACGGCTGGCCTGGGCCAGCGCACCGAATGCTCTGATTGCCGCTTTCTCGTCCATATGTCTAGTATTATCGACATATTTTTAATCAACAGCAAGCTCCGTCAAAAACCTTCACAGCAACCGCTGTGACAGCCTCGTCACACCAAGAGTAATATCCCAAGCCACCCTACTGAACCACCCAAACTTTCATGACCGACACCACTCACAGGCCTTGGGTCGCACACTATCCTGCAGACGTTGACTGGTCAGGCACTATCGATCAGCGCCCGCTCATTACTTACCTTGACGACACGGCCAAGCTGCACGGCGCCCGACTGGCTATCGATTTTCTGGGCCGTAAAACAACCTACCAGGAACTGAACACACTGGTCGCACGTGCCGCGCAGGGACTCAAGAACCTGGGTGTCCAGAAAGGGACACGCGTCGGGTTGTGCTTGCCCAACACGCCCTATGCCGTGATTGGCTATTTCGCCATTCTGCGAGCTGGCGGTACGGTAGTGAATTTCAATCCACTTTATGTAGAGCGGGAACTTGCCTTTCAGATTAACGACAGCGGTACCGAAATTATGCTGACGATGGATCTCGAACTGATTTATTCCAAAGTCGGCGCCATGCTGAAACAAACCGAATTAAATCGCATCATTGTCTGCCCCATGGCGGGGGTACTTCCCGGCGTGAAAAGATTTTTGTTTCGTCTACTGAAGAGAAAAGAGATCGCCACGATTCCAACGGATGATCAGCACATTCGCTTTGACTCGCTGATTGACAATGATGGCAACAAACCGGAAACACCAGTCGAGCCAATCGACACCGCTGTCTTACAGTACACCGGTGGTACGACGGGCACCCCCAAGGGAGCGATGCTCAGCCACGCCAATCTGGCAGCAAACGTCTCGCAAATGCTGCACTGGTTTCCAGATCTCCGTCCAGGCGAGGAGAAAATACTCGGCGTTCTACCACTTTTTCACGTATTCGCTATGACTAGCGTCATGAATTTTGCAGTGGCGGCTGGGGCAGAAATGATCCTGCTGCCGCGCTATGACCGCGATCAGGCGCTCAAAGCCATCCATGACAAGCGGCCCACTCTGTTTCCAGCCGTACCGACGATCTACACATCGATCAACGAGGCCCCTAAGCTAGACAAATACGACTTATCTTCCATCTCTTTTTGTATCTCCGGTGGTGCTCCCTTGCCATTGGATGTGAAGACCCGTTTTGAACAACTGACCGGTTGTCGACTGGTCGAAGGATATGGTCTGTCGGAATGCTCCCCTGTCGCCACGTGCAACGCAATTAACGGTATTAATAAAGCAGGTTCTATCGGACTGCCTGTGCCGGGAACTGAAATATCGATCCACGACATCGAAAATCCCGAACAAACTGTCCCTGTCGGAGAGCGCGGCGAACTGTGGATACGAGGACCACAAGTCATGTCGGGTTACTGGCAACAGCCCGAGGAGACTGACCAAACACTTCGTGACGGATGGCTTCGAACCGGAGATGTGGGCTATATGGATGAGGAAGGCCATCTTTTTCTCGTCGATCGAATTAAGGACCTGATCTTGTGCAGCGGCTACAACGTGTATCCGCGCACTATTGAAGAGGCCATCAATCTACACCCGGCTGTCTCTGAAGTGACCGTTATCGGCATCCCCGACGATTACCGTGGGGAGGCACCCAAGGCCTTTATCCGCTTGCAGGACGGTATGACGCTAACCGAGACCGAAATGCTGGACTTTCTTGCTGACAAACTCTCAGTAATAGAACGTCCGTCAATGATAGAGTTCCGCGCCGAACTGCCGAAGACCATGATCGGCAAGCTTTCAAAGAAGGAATTGGTTGAAGAGGAAACACAACGGACCCAGGGCTAGACCAAAGCAATTTGTTCCAGCCACTGCTTTTCCATACAACATAACTAAAACCCGCGGGCCCTCGACTGGGGAGCGACTTAAGTTGCTCATCTGCGACGACCCCGCCTGATGACTTTCTCGGGAGAACTGTGATGAAAAATATCGTCATTGCCGGCTATGCCCGGACACCATTTCACTTTGCACACAAGGGCGATCTCACACGAGTCCGTCCAGACGACCTTGCGGCCGAAGCAGTGAAGGGATTGATAGAACGCTCGGGCGTCGATGTCGAGGACATCGAGGACCTGATTCTAGGCTGCGCGTTTCCAGAAGCAGAGCAAGGTTTCAACATGGCCCGGCTGGTGGTTTTCCTGGCGGGGCTACCTATCTCTGTTGCCGGCACCACGATTAATCGTTTCTGTGGTTCGTCCATGCAGTCGATTCACAATGCGGCCGGTGCCATCCAGATGGGCGCTGGCGATGTCTATATCTGCGCAGGCGTCGAGTCCATGAGCCGAGTACCCATGACCGGCTTCAATCCCATGCCTCATCCCACCCTATCTGAAACAGTACCGGGCGCCTATATGTCGATGGGAGAAACCGCTGAAAATGTAGGACGGGAATACCAGATCGATCGGGCAGAACAACAAGATTTCGCGGTAGCAAGTCAACAGAAAGCGGCCCAAGCACAAAGTGAGGGAAGACTTGCAGAGGAAATCGTACCGATCACGGTCAATGGCAAAGTCGTAGACGCCGATGGCTGCCTGCGTCCAGACACTACAGTAGACGGCTTGTCCGGTCTGAAGCTCGCTTTTGACGAAAACGGTACGGTCACTGCGGGCACCTCATCACCGCTAACTGATGGTGCAGCCGCCACTTTAGTCTGTAGTGAGGAGTACGCAGAGTGCAAAGGTCTTGAGCCTATTGCACGCATTCGCAGCATCGCCGTTTCTGGTTGCAAACCGGAAACCATGGGGCTTGGACCTATCTTTTCATCACGCAAAGCCCTTGCCCGAGCTGAAATTGACGCGTCTGACCTTGATGTGATCGAGATTAACGAGGCTTTTGCCACTCAGTCGATCGCCTCTATCCGCGACCTCAAACTCGACGCAACAAAAGTCAACGTGGATGGTGGTGCGATTGCTATTGGTCATCCTCTGGGCGCTACCGGGGCACGCATTACCGGCAAGGCAGCTCAAATTCTGAAACGCGATGGCGGCCGCTACGCGCTTTCCACGCAATGCATTGGCGGTGGACAAGGCATTGCGACCGTCATGGAGGCCCTCTAGCTGTGACCGACATTCGCAAGGTCGGCGTTATCGGGGCAGGTGTCATGGGCGCCGGTATCGCAGCCCACATGGCCAATGCCGGCCTACCCGTGGTGTTGCTTGATGTCGTTCCCGAAGGCGCCAACGCTCGAAACGCGTTGTCTGACGCGGCAGTGGCTCGGCTGCTTAAGACGAATCCCGCCCCATTGATGCACAAACGAAACGCGCGGCGCATCGTTACTGGAAACATAGAAGATGATTTAAATCAGTTGGGCGAGTGCGACTGGATCATCGAGGCCATCATAGAAAATCTGGATGCGAAACGTGACCTGTATGCGCGAATTGAGGCCGAGCGAAAAACCGACTCGATCGTGTCTTCAAACACATCCACTATCCCCCTTGAAAAGCTGACAGAAGGTCTTCCAGAACGATTCTGCAAAGACTTTGCCATTACCCATTTCTTTAACCCACCGCGTTATATGCGCCTGCTCGAAGTCGTTGCTGGACCACAGACCCGCCCCGATGTCCTCCAGTCCTTGCGCATTTTCGGAGACCAGACGCTTGGCAAAAGCGTAGTCACCTGCAAAGACACACCCGGTTTCATTGCCAACAGAATCGGCATTCTATGGATGGAAAGCGCAGTCCGATTTGCATTCGAAGACGGTTTAACGGTCGAAGAAGCCGATGCCATCATCGGCCGCCCCATGGGCATACCGAAAACCGGCGTGTTCGGCTTAATGGATCTTGTCGGCATCGATCTACAGCCTCACGTGGCCGCATCTATGCTGGCCACCTTGCCTGAAAAAGACTTATACCGAGACATTCACCAACCCTCGCCATTCATCAATCAAATGATCGAAACCGGTTTTACCGGTCGCAAAGGCAAAGGTGGCTTTTATCGACTTAATACGGAAAGCGGCAAGCGGGTAAAGGAATCAATTGATCTGGAAACAGGTGAGTATCATCCGAGCACACCGTCCCAACTGGAAAGCGTCGCGGCAGGGCGCCAGGGACTTCGTACCCTGGTCAACCATCCGGACAAAGGCGGACGCTATGCCTGGCGCGTTTTGTCCCACACGTTGAGTTATGCCGCTTCGCTAGTGCCGGAGATCGCGGACACCATCCAAGACGTGGATGAAGCCATGCGCACAGGCTACGCGTGGAAATGGGGGCCGTTTGAACTCCTCGACCAATTGGGACCCGCTTGGTTCTCAAACCGACTACAGCAAGATGGAATGCCAGTTCCCGAACTCGTCACCGCTGTAGGTGAAGGCAACTTCTACCGCAATCAGGACAGCACACTTGAGTCCTTTGGTCACAGTGGTCGTTACAACACCATCTCGCGTGCCGAAGGCGTCTTAGGGTTGTCTGACATCAAGCGAGAGGGAGATCGCATTGCCGGCAACAGCGCAGCCAGCGCGTGGGATCTGGGGGATCAGGTGCTGTGCCTGGAATTTCACACCAAGATGAACAGCCTGGACGCCGAGGTATTCAAGGTGATCAGCGAAGTCATTACGCTCATTCCAGCGAAAGGCTTTCAGGCATTGGTTATTTACAATGAAGGCAATAATTTTTCCGTAGGCGTGAATCTTGGACAGGCGCTGTTCGCTGCCAACCTCGCAGGTTGGTCCGAGATTGGAAAATCAGTGAAACAGGGTCAGGATATCTACCAGGCACTTAAATACGCGCCGTTTCCAGTCGTCGGCGCTCCCTCCGGCATGGCGCTTGGCGGAGGCTGCGAGGTGCTTCTGCATTGCGACGCGATCCAGGCTCACGCTGAAACCTACCTCGGCTTAGTGGAGGTCGGTGTGGGACTCGTGCCGGCATGGGGCGGCTGCAAAGAAATGCTGCTGCGCTGGATGAACAATCCCAAACATCCACAGGGCCCCATGGCGGCTGTGGGTAAGGTCTTCGAAACGATCGGTATGGCGAACGTCTCACGTTCGGCCGAGGAAGCCCGTGACCTGCTTTTTCTCAGACCTACAGATAACATCAGCATGAACCGGGATCGTTTGCTGGCCGACGCCAAGGCCATGGCACGACGACTCGCGGTTGATTACAGCCCCCCGACACCCCCAGAAATAAGGCTTCCCGGTCCAAGTGGGCGTGCCGCGATGACAATGGCGGTGCGTGATCTGTGCAAGGCTGGCAAAGCAACATCACACGATCAGGTTGTGACTAGCCAGCTAGCCTATGTGCTCTCCGGAGGCGAAGCGGATCCAACCGTACCGGTTAACGAGGCTGATGTGTTGCGCCTTGAGCGCAATGCGATCATGGCGCTTTTAAAAACCCCCGGCACGCTCGCTCGAATGGAACACATGCTCGAGAGCGGTAAACCGCTTCGCAACTAACTCACTCAAGACACAGGACTTCTGATGGCCCGTTATTCTGCTCCGCTACGAGACATGCGGTTTGTCTACCACGAACTCTTTGATTCGAGCGACATCAGCGCCTTGCCAGGCTTTGAAGAGGCAACACCTGATCTCATTGATGCCGTGCTTGAAGAAGCGGCTAAAGTCTGTGAAAACGAACTTTTCCCGATTAATCGCAGTGGTGATGAGGAAGGCTGTCGCTACCACCAGGGGGGCGACGTCACAACACCCAGTGGATTTCGCGAATGCTACCGTGCCTACGCCGAAGCCGGCTGGATTGGACTATCTAGCGACCCCCAATACGGCGGCCAAGGCCTTCCCGCTGCCATCAGCACTTTGTTGGAGGAAATGGTGTGTTCCTCGAATATTGCGTTTGGCACCTATGTCGGCCTTTCGCGTGGCGCCTATCGTGCAATCGCGGCGTTTGGAAACGACACGCTTAAAACACATTATCTGCCCAAACTGACCAGCGGCGAGTGGTCAGGGACGATGTGCCTGACCGAACCCCAATGTGGCACCGACCTCGGCTTGTTACGCACTCGCGCAGAACCCAATGCGGACGGCTCTTATCGAGTGACCGGGAACAAGATATTTATTTCGGCAGGCGAACACGACCTCACCGAGAACATCATTCATCTGGTGCTTGCCCGACTGCCTGATGCGCCGGCTGGCGTTCGTGGTATCAGCCTTTTCCTGGTGCCAAAGTTTCTACCGAACCCTGACGGTGATCCCGGGGAACGCAATGGTGTTCTATGCACAGCCTTAGAAAACAAAATGGGAATCAAGGCCTCGTCAACCTGTGCCATGAGTTTTGATCAGGCAACCGGATGGTTAATTGGTAGCGCGAACAAAGGGATGCAAGCGATGTTTGTCATGATGAACGATGCGCGCCTTGGTGTTGGCGTGCAGGGATTGGGTCTTTCGGAAAGCGCCTACCAAGCTGCGGTCGAGTATGCCCGCGAAAGATTACAGGGACGGTCAGTAGCGGGCACTAAACACCCGGATAAGTCTGCCGATCCCATCCTCGTACACCCCGACATCCGGCGCACCCTGCTGACCATGCGCGCACTGACTGAGGGCAATCGGGCGATGGCCACCTGGATTGCACGGCACCTTGATCTTAGGGAACGGGCTGAGGACGAAACAACGCGAGCTTCTGCTAATGATTTTGTCCAACTCATGACACCGATCGCGAAAGCGTTCTTCACCGATTACGGCTTTGATATTACGAATATGGGACTCCAGGTCTACGGCGGGCATGGATACATTCGGGAAAATGGTGTTGAACAATACGTGCGTGATTCCCGTATTGCCCAAATTTATGAAGGCGCCAATGGAGTTCAGGCATTGGACCTGGTTGGACGAAAAGTCCCCGCTCACACGGGTCGTTATTTGCGTCAGTTTTTTCATCCTGTTCAATCATGGATCGAGTCACATGCCTTCACCCCCGCATTACAGCCCTTCGTTATGCCACTGGCTAAAGCCTTTGGCCGACTGCAACTGGCGACCGGGCATATCGCACAAGTTGGATTAAAAAACCCGAATGAAGCGGCCGCTGCGTCTAGTGAGTATCTTCGATTATTTGGTCTCGTCGCACTTGGCTATCTCTGGGCCAGAATGGTTGAAGTCGCACTCACTCATGAAAAAGGTGCAGACCAAGGTTTTTACGATGCCAAGGTTGCAACAGCCCGACACTACATGGAACGCATCCTGCCGCAGACCGGTTCGCTCTTTGCTGCGATCATGGCGGGCGCATCGACAATGATGGATTTCCCAGACGAAGCGTTCTGAAAGACCCTGATCCAAACCAAACCGCGCCTGGATATCCGCACATACCCAATGGGTTTAGTTGCTGCTACTCAAGTTGGTCGCTAAATTGGCCAAGAGAACCTTGGCATCACCGCAGTCAATCAATATCACGGGTCGCCCGTAGGCAACTGTTGTGACATATCGCAGTAGCAGAAAGCGTTATCAGAGGATTAGCTAATGACGAGTGTAGATGTTGTCGTTGTAGGTGCCGGCATCCTTGGTGCAAGCACCGCTTATTTCCTGCGCAAGAGCGGCGTCAAAAAAGTGCTGCTGATCGAGCGCGGTGATCCAGCCAGCGGCGGAACCGGTAAAAGTGCGGCGATTGTCCGCTCCTATTACTCCGTACCCGTCATGGCACGGCTTGCTCAGGAAGCCGTGTCGCTATTTCACAACCTCGAAGCAGAAATCGGTGTGGACGGTGGATTTCACGCCACCGGCTTCACGCAGCTGGTTCCACCCGACTGGGTCAACACGGCAAAACGACTGGTGGCAATGCACCAGTCGTTGGGAGTCGATACTGATTTCGTGCCCGAATCTGACTGGGAAAAACGCTTCCCCTGGCTTGAACAGAGTGGCGTTGGGGCGATCGTATTCGAAGCCTCAAGCGGATATGCCGACCCCGTACAAACCACAGAAGGCTTTGTCGCTGCGTTTCAACGCGATGGCGGTGAGTTTCGATCAAGAACCCCCGTGCGATCATTGATGCGTGATGGTGATCGCATCAGCGGCGTTGTTCTAGAACAAGAAAACATTACCGCAGGAGTCGTGGTTAATGCTGCGGGACCATGGTCAAGGTTCCTTGCCGAAAGTGTCGAACTTGACTTGCCGATCCATTCAGTTAGAGAGCAGGACAGCGTTTGGGAAGTGCCGACCGGAAGAGCACTACCGACCACGCCCGTGTCAAACCCCATTGAAGCGACCTATATGCGACCCATGGGCGAGGGCCGCTGGTTGTTCGGCCGCGGATATCCCAAGCCCTACTTTGATGTGGATCCGTATAATTACAAGGAATCGGCTGATGAAAACTTCGTGCTCGATTTGCGCGATCGATGGTGCCGAAGAATTCCCTCGCTGCAGGGCTCGAAACTTCTACACGCGTACGCTGCGCTGTACGACGTTACTCCTGATTGGATTCCATTTGTCGGCCCACGCGAAGGCCTGGAAGGTTATTGCGACGCGGCGGGGGGCAGCGGACACGCCTTCAAGACCGGTCCAATTTTCGGCCGCGAACTGGCCGAATGGATAGTCAATAACAACGTTCGAGATGACTTTCGCCATTTTAGTTATGACCGTCTTGCATCCGGTAATAGTTTTAACCAGGCATTTGGTGGCAATCGGGTTTAACGGCAGAACATGGGAAATCAACACAAACACTTTCGAATCGGAGTCGACACAGGCGGAACTTTTACTGATGTGGTTCTGGTCGATGAAGATAGTGGCGAAATCCTTGTGGCGAAAGTCGCAACGGTGCCGGCAGATCCTTCGATCGGCTGCATGAACGGTATCGAGAAGGCACTGGCATCACATGGCATCGACCCCGGCAGCATCGCCTTTACGGTACATGGTACAACCATAGCGACCAACACCATCATCGAGGGCAAGGGGGCAAAAGCAGGCCTCATCACCTGTAAAGGATTCCGCGATGTGCTCGAGATTGCGTACCAGACTCGGCCGAGTCTGTATGACATTTTTTATGACAAGCCAACGCCACTAATCCCCCGCTATCTATCTCAAGGGGTACCCCAACGTACCGGGCCGGATGGAGAAACGATCGTCCCGCTGGATGAAGCATCCGTCAAAGCTGTCGCCCGGTTTTTTGTTGAAGAAAAAGTGGAAGCCATTGCGGTGGCACTGCTCCACGCTTATAAAAACCCCGAGCCCGAACGGCGGATTGCCGAAATCCTCAAGGAGGAATGCCCCGAATTACCGGTAGTGCTGTCATCTGAGATCAGTCCTGAATACCGGGAATATCCGCGCACCAGCACCACCGTCGTCAACACCGTCCTACTCCCTAAGGTCGGACCCTACATTGCTCGACTTGAGGAAAAACTAAAAGCCCGAGGAATCAATTCAGGATTACACCTGATGAGTTCCTCCGGCGGCATCATGAGTGCCAATATCGCGAAACGCCAGCCGGTACAAATGGTCGAGTCCGGTCCAGCTGCTGGCGTAATTGGCGCCGCATTCGTTGCCAGTCGTTCCGGATATCACAACCTGCTCGCCCTAGATATTGGCGGCACGACAGCAAAACTGGCGGTGGTTAACGATGGACAGCCACAAATTGCAGAGCAGTTCGAAGTCGGTGCCAGCGCTGTTGCGAGTGTCACCGCCCAGCGTGGCCAGGGATACCCCGTATTAACACCTGTGATCAGTCTGGTTGAAATCGGTGCGGGCGGGGGATCTATTGCGCATCTCGACCCAGGGGGTGCATTGACCGTCGGACCACAAAGTGCGGGCGCTGATCCTGGCCCCGCCTGCTATGGCCAGGGTGGGCACGAACCCACCCTAACCGACGCCAATCTGGTCCTGGGTAGAATTAACCCTGATTTTTTTCTCGGTGGTGAAGCCACACTGGATGTAACGCTGGCTCAACAAGCGATCCTGGAGCATGCCGCGCGTCCGGCTGGCCTAGGTCTTCTAGAAGCGGCTAATGCAATTATCGACATCGCCAATGCGAAAATGGTTAGCGCGTTGTACTTCATCTCTGTCGAACAAGGCATCGACCCACGCGACTATGTGCTAGTGCCATCGGGTGGTGCGGGGCCGATGCAGGCTGTTGCCATAGCAAAAGCGTTGGGTGTTGGAAAAGTCCTCATTCCACCCACCCCGGGTCTGAACTCGGCGCTTGGAATGTTAGCGACGGACCTGAAGCACGAAATCGTTCGCACACAGATGCAGGAAACAAGCGAAGTCGATGTGAAACAGTTTTCTTCTATCTATGACGAACTCGAAACGTCTACCCGCACTTTGCTTCGGGAGCAGAACGTTGATGAGGCAGACATTACCGTCACCCGTGAAGTCGGCATGTGCTACGTCGGCCAGTCTTATCAATTACGAGTACCGGTACCAAAAACCATTGATCAACAAGCAGGGGATGAACTGACTCGTAGCTTCCATGAGCGCCATGCCAACATATACGGTTTCGCCAACGAACAAGAGGCTACACAAATTGTTAATCTTCGAGTGGTTGGCATCGGCGCCGTCGATCGCCCTGTTTTGCGCCAGTTGGACAAAGCAACAGATTCTCCGATGCGCGCCATTAAAGGTAACCGTGCCGTCTATTTCGCTGAGACTAACGGCATGATAGACGTCACCCTTTACGACCGAGATCAACTTCGCTCGGGGGATGCCTTTTCTGGGCCCGCGATCATAGAGCAAATGGACACGACCATAGTGGTTCCTCCCGACACACGCGTTGAAGTCGAGGAGACCGGCAACCTGATTATTCTTCTCGGCCCTAATTGACTTGCGATGTAACACCAACCGAGATCGTTATCCATGACCCGCAATACCGACAATACCTCCTCCCTAAGTTCGGGAATGGATCCCGTCACTTTTGAGGTAATACGCAACGCAATAGTCAACTTAACTGAGGAGATGGCAGTCACCGTACGACGAGCGGCATTCTCTACCAACATCAAAACTCGCGCTGATTTCTCATGCGCTTTCTTCGATGCCAAACTACGTTGCGTAGCACAGTCATTTGCGCAACCCGCACATCTAGTCGCTATGTCGACCATCACACCCGTATCGATCCGTGAATTTGGCGCTGACAACCTGGATGCGGGCGACGCCATTGTGGTGAATGACCCACACCGAGGAGCCAGTCATCTCAACGACGTAACCATCATTAATCCGGTTGAGATTGATGGAGAGCGTATCGGCTACGTCGCCAACATGGCCCACCACGTCGACGTTGGGGGCTCTTCACCAGCGAGTCTTGGTGTGAATAAAGAACTCTGCCAGGAAGGCATCATTCTGCCGCCGACTCGCATCGCGAGACGCGGGGCCATAGACGACAACATCTTGAAACTTATTCTCGCTAACCTGCGTGCCCCCCGGGAAACAAATGGTGACCTACGGGCTCAAATGTCCGCCAACGTCGTCGGCATCCGACGTATGACCACGTTGCATCAAAAATATTCAGCTGCTGTATTACGTGTATTTTTTGATGAGCTAATTAACTATACCGACCGCTGGACTGAACGTGCTTTTCGATCACTGCCTGAAGGCACCTACGAAAGCGAAGGTTACCGAGACGACGACGGCTTTTCGGACGAACCCGTACTGCTTAAAGTCAAAGTCACAATCAAAGACGGACATGTGCACCTTGATCCTTCGGGCTCATCTGCTCAGAGATTAAGTCCAATCAACTGTGTTAGACCGATGGCAAAATGTGCCATCGCCTTTGTGGCCCGATGCCTGGTTGACGACGGCATCCCCGTTAACGATGGCTTTCTCAATCGAATTCACGTTGATGGCCCAGATGGCCTAGTCTGTACCGCACTTCGGCCGGCCGCTGTCGTTGGCGGCTGGGAATTGGTCTCGCGTATGGCCGAGTTGATCTTCCGCTCACTGCACCCCGTACTGCCGGATCAAATCCCAGCAGCAGGCAAAGGCTGCATAGTTAACATTGGCTTCGGTGGTCCTGATCCCCGCCGCGGGGAATACTACTGCTATATGGAAACCATCGGGGGAGGCAACGGTGCACGGCCCACCAAAGATGGCCCCGACGGCGTTCAAACCAATCTCCAGAATACCGAAAACGCACCGATCGAGGAGGTCGAATTACATTACCCCATTCGCATCAAGCGTTACGAACTCATTACCGACAGCTGCGGTGCAGGGCAATACCGCGGCGGCATGGCTATACGCCGCGACTTTGAATTTCCTTATGCCGAATGCTCATGGACAGTGCTATCAGATGGGAGAAAATTCGCCCCCTGGGGACTGATGGGCGGAGCCGAAGGGTCCTGTGCCCGATTCATTTTCGATCCTGAAGGCGAACATCGTGACCTGCCATCGAAGTGCACAATTGAAGTGCCCAAAGGCGGCTGTGTTCGAGTGGAAACCCCCGGTGCAGGAGGTTTTGGTGATCCCCGCGAACGTGACAAAAATGCGGTCCAGCGCGATCTGCGCGATGGCAAGATTAGTATCGAATCGGCAAAAACCTTCTATGCCATCGGTGAATGAAAATCACTCTGCCAGGCACTGACTATGCCACCCGTAAGCACGACTCGTTAGTCGTCAATTTTTTCTTTCGAAAACAATCTTGCCGTTGATCATCACGTGACCCAAATGCTGTTGTAAATTCTCCAAGGTATCAGGTCGCTCCAACGGATCCTGATCAATAACAAGAAGATCCGCACAGGCGTCGGGTGTCAACGTACCTATTACGCCTTCCATGCGAAGCAGTTCCGCTGCGTCACTGGTGGCTGATCTCAGCGCATTCCCAATACCAACAATCTCACGCCTCAACGCAAACTCGTGCAGCTGCCACTTCTGCATCGTACCCAACAAATCCGTCCCATAAGCAATTGACACACCGGAGCGATGCGCCAGCTCAAGCGCCTGCAACCCTTTGTCTAGGGTGTCACCAATTTTTTCAACCATACTGGCATGCAAACCTGCCGCCAGACCCTCACGCGGCAAAGCGTAATAGGTCGCCAACGTTGGCACCAGAAATGCGTTGTTAGATTTGAACAGCTCACAGCTTGATTCATCCAAGTAGTTACCGTGCTCAATGGAGCGAATGCCTGATTCAAGTGCCCGATTGATCGCACGGGCTGTATAGGCGTGGGCCATTACATAAATATTGGCCGCCTGCGCTTCTTCAACCGCCGCACAAAGCTCCTCGACGCTAAATTGGGTACTGTCAATTCTGTCTGTCGTCGACGATACGCCACCCGAGGCCATGATCTTGATATGGGTGGCTCCCCGCCGGATTTCATCACGACAAGCATGGCGCACAGCGGAAACACCGTCGGCTATACGGCCAAGACCTGCCGCACAATGACAAACATCGTGCACCACATCACCCGGTTCGCGCATATCTCCGTGCCCGCCCGTTTGCGAAATCGCCTGTCCACAGTATTGCAACCGCGGGCCAACCGCATGCCCTTCCTGAATGGCTCGGGCAAGACCCCAATCAGCGCCCCCGGCGTCTCGCACCGTTGTAAACCCTCGGCGAGTCATCGCAGACAAAATATCCAGTGCACGCACAGTCGTGTACGCAGGAGACCAGCGACGAAGTGCCGGAAAATCTGCAGTGGCAGCCGTCACATGGACATGACAATCGATTAATCCTGGAATGACGGTCTTGCCGCTTCCGTCAATCCGAATGTCCGCATTAGCAACAGGAGATGCTGAGACCTCGCGGATTACACCATCGTCAACCAATAAACTGCCTTGGGTTCGCACTTCGGTTGCCGGTTCTAGTAAAACAACGTTATCAATACTGATTCGCATATGCCCTCACTCTGAATTTAGCTCTATAGACGACTCCTCACTGCAACTCATCACTCTCATGTTGTTAAGTCGAGCGTCAACAGTGAACATAGGCCACCTTAGTCTCTCTACACCACAGAACCCGACTTAAGTGTTCGTTCCATCCAGGTAGTACTTGTTCGCTCCGTCACGCTGCAGTTGGAAAATCGATGACACCTTGGGCGGCAGCGGCTGCGGCATGCGCACGGGCACATCAACGAGCCGTGGGACATCGGACTGGTTACCAATAACCATACGCTCATTCATGCTGTGCCAACTCTCGAAAACAGCTGAACAACCGGCAAGCGGCCAAGCGTCTGCTGCCATCACCTCGTAGAGAACAAAACGGCGCGGATCACCCGACAGGTTTGCTTTTGACGCGTGCAGTAAACGAACGTGGTGAAAGGTTACGGTGCCAGCCTTACCAGTAACAGTGTCTGAAACATCGGGCAGATCTTTGGCAACATCCGCGCCCACTGCGCCACAGAA
>Ga0187827_10003446_pt1 | contig 20413 bp, 7 predicted proteins | sample ETNtaG_39_FD_167969 | JGI IMG/M metagenome (GOLD analysis project Ga0187827, IMG submission 167969) | Marine microbial and viral communities from oxygen minimum zone, Eastern Pacific Ocean - ETNP2014_SV_150_PacBio MetaG (Illumina Assembly) | ecosystem: Environmental > Aquatic > Marine > Hypoxic... | reverse complement strand
TGCCACATCCTCTATTGATGACTACGATGGAGACGGTGTAGCGAACGATATGGATGATTTCCCTGCTGATCGAACCCAATCACAGGATGCCGATGGCGATGGCTATGGAGATGACCCTAACGGTGATTCACCTGACAAATTCCCTGATGAATCCACCCAGTGGCAAGACTCTGATAACGATGGTTATGGAGACAATTTCGAAGGGGTGGAACCGGATGAATGCATCTACGAAGCAGGTAATTCAACCGACCCTGTCTACGGTTGCATTGACACAGATGGCGACGGTGCAGCAGACGACTACGATGATTTTCCACGAGACCCTACGCAACAACTTGACAGTGATGGCGACGGTTACGGTGATGATGGCGATACCAACCAGACAGATGATTGCCCATACGAAATGGGAGATTCAACACTCGGCAAGATAGGCTGTCCTGACTCAGATGGAGACGGTTGGGCTGATATTGATGATGAATGTCCTGATCAGTATGGAAATTCAGGAGAACCTTTCACTGGTTGCCTCGATCGTGACGGAGACAATGTTGCCGATATTGTTGATATTTTCCCTGATGATTCAAACGAATCCACCGATTTCGATGGAGATGGTATTGGAGATGCCAGCGACATCTATCCCTTCGACTTCGATAATGACAACGTGACCACTGAACTTGATTGGGATGATACTGACCCGAATGAACAGGTTGATTCAGACAATGATGGAGTTGGAGACAATGCTGATGTATGGCCAATGCAAAGTGAAATCTGGTCAGATGTTGATGGCGATGGATGGGCCGACCAATTCGGCCACCTGCTGACCGATGATTGCCCCAGTATTCCAGGAACAAGTACGAAATTCATGCATGGTTGTTCGGATATTGATTTTGACGGAATGCCAGACCTGCTCGACCCTGATATCGATGGAGATGGAATAACCAATGATAACGAAATGGATGCATCAACTAAGGACATCGAATATGATCCATTTGACAATCAATCCACTCCTTCAGACATGGATGGGGATGGGATACCGGACAAGATGGACAAGGATACTGATGGTGATGGATTCCCGAATGAATTAGAAAAGGAAAGAGGAAGTGACCATAATGATGGCACTAAAACACCATTCAACCAATATGGAGATCAAGACACGGGGCTATTCTACATTCCTGGAGAGGGCTTCAAATCAAAATATGACCCAAATGGTGTCGAGATTTCTGTATCCGCAATGCTGGACATGCTAACCAGCGAATACCTACTTCCGCTTCTGATGATTCCAATCACTATATTCGCCTTGCTGAGAAAAGGTCGACGCTACAAGAAAATGCGGAAGACAATTGAGAATTGCGAGGATCCGGATATACTGTCAGAATATGAAGAAGGTATTGATCGGGTCATTATGAAAAAGAAGGTCAAAGTTGAACACGGAATGTTACTAAGAAATCTGTTTGAGCGCAAGCGCGATGCATTCGATTCAAAGAAATCCATTCCTAAGCTGAAACAAAGCGGAGCAGGAGGCGGGCGAAACGAGCCACAGCAAGGACCTCAAGGACCTTCGCCAGGCCCTAGACGGCACAGACCAAGCGGTGGCCAACAAGAAAGAAAATGGTGATTTGGGAATTATTTTCCCTTATTCCGCTGCCTATTGTCGCCGTTGCCCTTATTCAGGTGTCCGCGCCTCGTAGGGCTGATGATGAGCCCTGCATGTAACCCCGACTTCCGGAATAATCTCCCAATCAGTGCTGTGATTCTGACTCTGATAATGCTGTTGAGTCCCTTTTTCAATATCACAACTGAGTCTGAAGAGAACATTGAGTCACCACTACTTCAAACAATTGATGAGCCATCAAGATTCTTCAGTCAAATTACTAATCAATCCAAAGACAACCTCGAAGTTGGAGGATACCACAAAGCAACCAATGTATGGTGGGAGCCTACAAACCCATTCATACCCACTGCAGATGATCCAGATGCTGATGGAATAAACAGTTCAATTGATTCTTATCCATGGAATCCTCATCAACCTTTATCCAATCAGCAGGATTGTAGTGTTGATTGCAAAGCCGATTCAGTGTTCTCCATCTCTGATAACGGAGAAATATTGTCTTACTCAGAAGATTACATCACCTATTCCAACATCATAGATGGAGCACTTGGAGACTTGGATAATGATGGGGACCTAGACCTCATTATTGCTGCGGGTCAGTATGTCGAATTCTCTGAAAATGTGAAGGGCGAGTTCCAAAGCCCAATGGAAACATCCAGATGGGTATACACTAAATCCTCAGGTTTCAATGTTGGAAGCCCCCAAAGAGTTCATGCCACAGACCTAGATGCCGATGGTGACCTTGATGTTGTGGTTGGGGGAGATACCGGAGTAGGTATCATTGAAATGGACGGCTTTGATATTGTCAGCAAGACGGAACTGATCAACTCATCGAACAATGATGGTTCAGGAGATTGGTCTGGACTTTCGATAGGGGATGTGAACAATGACGGATTACCGGATCTCGCAGTTTCTTCAACATACATGTCAACTACAATAAGAGAACGCATCAATGTTTTCACGAATCAATATCAAGGTTCTGGAATCTCTTTCAGCAAGACTTGGAGCAGAGATGTGGCGTTGGCACAAGCCATAGAATTAGCCGATATCGATGACGATGGATATGATGACTTGATTTATTCTGCAGTACAAGTGAACGCAATTGGGGATGGGCAGTACTTCCAAGATATTTATTTCCATCAATCCGATTCCAATGGGCCAAGTACCGAACCTTTCGCTGATTGGAGTTACGACGGTAGTGGTAGCTCGATTGGATACATAATGGGAATAGAAGCAGGAGACCTGAACAATGATGGCGACTTAGATTTGTTGATATCTGCTTCTTATACCTCATTCTTCCTATTCAATGATGGAACGGGAGGATTGGATGTTTTCCCTGAAACCTATTCCAGTTCAAACGCATATACTCTTGAAATCTGTGATCAAAGCAACCACGTATGCCAAGTAGAGATTCCTGTTGATGCTATAGTTGATATAAATAAAGATGGATTGAACGATGTACTTTGGGGCAATGAAATATTACTCAATGAAGGAACTACTGATTCTGGTAGCACCAATATCTTCGAAGAATTGAAAGAGGTGGAAGGTGATCTATTGTTGACAGGGGATCTCACTGGCAATGCAGTTCATGATATCGTTTCTATAACAATTGGGGGGCCGATTGCAATCTTCAATCAAGGAGGAGCCATTCTCGACAACGTTGTAGGCGGTACTCTATTCTCTCCTGGCGCACCTGTCCAAGCATCCAACTCAGTAGGAACTGTTGCTGACGTGAATAATGATGGACATCCCGACATTATCACCGCCTCTGTCCTCAACAGAATCGGAATTCACCTCAATGATGGAACTGGTGCTTTCTCTCAATCTCCACAGACTGTATTGACTACTAGTAACTACCCTTCCTCAATTGAAGTTGGGGATATCAATAATGATGGATTGAAGGATATAGTAATTGGAAGTGGTCAGGCGCTGGAGATTTTCTGGGCCAATTCCACATCATTTTTCAATAATACAAACATGAACACGATTGAAACACCGGGGGGTTCTCAGTATTCTTGGTATGATTCAATACTAATCGACGATTTCGATGATGATGGAAAACTGGAGATTGCCTTTGAAGTATTGGATAATGCCGACACCACTACTGGAAATGTCGCTAGAATAATTGAGTATAACGAAAACACGGATTCTTTCGGATTGGCTTGGACTTCTGCCGCTGTAAACGATTATGCTTCTGACTCACTTGAATTTATTGATTTGAATGAAGATGGAGATAAGGAATTCATTAGATGCATGGCATCAACTATTGAGATTTACAATAGTTCAGGGGCATATTTCACTTCCACTCCGTGGATTGTGAACAGCACCGGTAAAGGCTGTCTCTTCTTTGATGCAACTCTTGATGGGACTTTGGATATGCTTTCAATCAATGGGGACGACATCAGCGTTTACCTAGGCCCGAATTTTGAATATGTCGTATTGTCAAAATCCGTCTATGCTGCGAAGACTTTCGACCTGCATGATATCGATCAAGATGGAAATGTAGAGTTAGTGGTTGGAACCAGTTCAAACAAGAAGATGCGAGTTCATAATATCGATACTACTGGAATTGTGGGGTTGATCTGGGAAGCGGGCGACTACGAAGACAACAGGGATTTCAGAATTGCAGATTTTGATGGGGACGGGTCTTCAGATATTCTACAGATGAATTTTGCTTCCCAATGGGACATCATATTCGGAGTCCAGGATACCGATTACGATACTATTCCTGATAGAGACGACAATTACATCTTTGATCCAACTCAAACAACTGACTCTGACGATGATGGCTTTGGAGACAATCTAAATGGAAGACTCTCAGACAATTGTCCATATTACTGGGGTGACTCGGTTGAAGACCGTCGTGGGTGTCCAGACCAAGATGGAGATGGTTGGTCGGATTTAGGCGATGATTTCTGGCGAGAATCAACTCAATGGAAAGATACTGATGGAGATGGATTTGGAGATAATTACGATGGCAGTTCATCCCGAACTGAACATTGGCCCGGAGAATTTGTGCAGGATGCCTACAACCCTGACCCTTCACCTCTTGATTTCGATAATGACGGATTTGAAGACGAGGGATTGAGCCCCGTCGGTGTAGATGACTGTCCAAAGGACATGGGATGGTCCTTTGAAGACAGATTTGGATGTCTTGATACTGATTGGGATGGATGGTCGAACAATGATGAAGATTGGACTCAGGGCGATATTTTCCCGAATGATTTCTCTCAACATAACGACACAGACGGTGATGGTTTTGGAGACAACGCAAATGGGACCCAAGGCGATGATTGTCCAAATGAATTTGGAAAAAGTCACAGAGATAGATATGGTTGTCACGATAATGACAGGGATGGTTGGTCTGAGACTTCAGATTTCGATGATGAAGATGCAAGTAAATGGGGAATTGACAGTGACGGTGATGGAGTATCTGATGAAAATGATGTATTCCCAGACGACGCTAGTCAATCACATGATATCGATGGAGATGGCTATGGCGATTCATCCGCAAGTGAAAATGGTGATGATTGCCCCAATGCTGCCGGTAACTCCTATCTCGATAGAATTGGATGCGTAGATACCGATGAAGATGGTGTTTCTGATCAAGGCGACCAATGCCCGAATATTCCCGGATGGTCGAGTACTCCATGGGCTGGTTGTCCAGACTCGGATGGTGATGGTGCTGCAGATATAATCGATGCATTCCCAGAAGATTCTGAAGAGGACCGCGACAGAGACAATGATGGAATTGGAGATAATTCTGACAGTTGTGTCAATGAAGTAACGAATGAAACCAGCGATTGTACTGAGGATCGAGACAATGATGGATTCAACGACTCTGTTGATATCTTCCCTACGGATTCCAGTGAATGGTCGGATAGTGACGGAGACGGAACAGGAGACAACAGCGATGTCTGGCCACTGGATTCTGACATCTGGTCTGATGCAGACGGAGATGATTGGGCAGATCAATTTGGACACATCTTGACCGATGATTGCCCCAGTCTTCCGGGAACCAGTTCGATATTCATGAACGGCTGTTCAGATCTCGATGAAGATGGAATGCCAGATATTCTAGATCCTGATATCGATGGCGATATGATAACCAATGACAATGAAATGGATGCATCTACGAAGACAACGACCTTCGACCCATTTGACCCAAATTCCACACCGCAAGATATCGATGGGGATTTCATTCCTGACGTGCTCGACCATGATAGAGATGGAGATGGTTTCCCAGACGAGTTGGAAAGAGAGAGAGGTAGTGATTACAAAGATGGAAACAAAACACCATTCAACAAATATGGAGATCAAGATACCGGGTTGTTCTACGTCCCCGGTGAAGGCTTCAAATCACAATATGACCCTGAAGGAGTAGAGATTTCAGTTTCTGTTGTGATCGACCTGATTACCAGTGAATTGCTCGTTCCTTTGGCCATGATTCCAATCACTGTTTTCGCGTTGATGAGGAAACGGCGCCGATACAAGAAGATGCGAAATCGATTAGAAGATTGCAAAGATGTTGATATGCTCAAGGAATATGAAGAAGATATCGATGACTTGGTCGTTCATCGCAAAGTGAAGGTCGAACATGGAATGTTGCTGAGAAATATGTTTGAACGAATGCGAGATCAATTCGAAGATCAGGAACAGGTTCGATTACTCGGTGGTAAAGGTGCTTCTGGTTCTGGTGGAATGGGGCGCAGCGGAGGTCAAGAAAGTGGACCACAACTCCCACAAAGAGGCGGTATGCAAGGACAACATAGTGGAAACTCTGGTGGGGGAGGACCGAGAAGACCCGGTGGCCGTGGTGGAGACGCCGGCGGCCGTTATTGAAAAAGTAAACATATTCTGAGAATGAGAACATATTCTGGGCACTACTGACTAACTTCGTGAGTGCATTCAGGAACCTCAAAGATGAATTCCTCATTGACATCATATGTATCGATTTGCATCTTTCTTCGAACTGATATCGGCTGATGAAACTGGACCCGCCTCATCTACCAGTTCAGCGACAAGCGGCTCATGCATCAAAACCACCGGGATGGCACGCGCAAATGAGTATGATGCAATCTTGTAGCCCATCATGGAAGCAACTATTCATTGTAATGCGTGGATATTCATGGTTTGAAATAGATAGGGTAAGCATCAAGAAGGGAACGCTGGTCGGATGACCGAAAGGGACTATCATGCCTGATGCATTCGTACTGTTCAAGACATTGCCATCCAAAGAACGAGATGTCTATTTTGCTCTCGATAAGCATGAAAATGTAACTGAATTACACGTTCTCTACGGTGAATTCGACCTGTTGGCATTGGTTTCTGCTCCTAATCACAAGTCACTGACTTCCTTCCTGATGCAGGACTTCAGGTTGATAGATGGTGTCAGCGATACCCAGACACTTATCGCAGTAGATTATTGAGGTGAATAAAATGGCTATTGGATTCGTATTGATCAACACAAGTTCTGGATTTGAACATTCAATTCGCTCTGCTCTCGATGAAATCGAGTTGGTTTCTGGTCGTTGGATGCTATTTGGAGAATATGACCTCATCGCTCGCATTCAAGCGAATGATGAAGTGGAATTAACCCGCTGCATCGTTGAACAGGTAAGAGTCATACCCGGCATCAAGGATACCAAGACCCTGATTGGTGCAGAACTCTGAGCCTTCATCAGGCTCACACATTTGGGGATTGCTTTAACAGAGAAGGGAAAGGCCCCGCAAGCCATGAAGCCACAATGTGCTGTCCTGTTGGCACTGGCGATGTTGTTGTTTTCGCCATTGGCTGTGGTGCTTGAAAGTTCAATTTCTACTGATTTAGAGTATGAAATTGATCCTGTCTCAGTTGAGTCGGAAAGCAGTGCTAGAGCAACTACCACTTGGAGTGGCAATATCTGGCTGAATTCCTCATATCATGTTTCATCATCAGACGCCCTAGTGGTATCAAATTGTACTCAGATATGGATGTCCTCGGGAACCAGGATTCATATTGATGGGCGTTTGACAGTAGAAGGAACACAGACATGTCCTGTGAAGATACACAGTCAGGGCTTCGGGGACCATCAAGGCATTCAATTCAATTCAACATCAAGAAATCGGGGAAGTGTGGTAAATAATCTCACCATCGAAGATTCCGAATATGCAATGACCATTTACAACAGCAATCCTCTACTCTACAATTTGACTGTTGAGGATGCTGATAGAGTAGCAGTTGACCTCTACAATTCGGCCTCCCCAATCATTCAAAACCTCACTATTCAAGATGGTGGACAAGGACTTGCCAATGGAATCGAATGGAGGCAGGGAATCGGACTCTCAGTTGGTAATTACTCAACTCCAGTGGTCAATGGATTCGTTGCCGACGGATTGGAGAACCGAGCTCTCAACGTTTGGGGCAATTCAGGAGGGATGTACCGGAACTTGAACTTCACAAATATAGGAGGTGCAGTTCTTTCACTTTCAGCGGCCATCTGGGTCGAGGATTCTCAATTATTGATTGAAGACGTATACATCGATGAGTGTGATAATGGCGCATATATCCGCCATATTTCTGATTCTTCCATCACCAGAGCCGTAATGCGCAGAGTGGTGATTGAAGATAGTCAGTTCAGGGGCTTGATGGTGGACAAGAGCGACCATCTGAACTACACCAATTATCAGACTGCTATCATCGAAGACCTTGAGATTCGAGGTACAGGTGGTCCAGATGCAGCGGATCAGGACTGGGCAGAAGCAGCATTGGAGATAAATGCCAGCGGGGCATGGATTGAAGGAGCGGTGATTGAAGACAACATTGCACCAGGAATAAGACTCTACTTCACCGATTCCAGTACCACCATGAAGAATGTGTCAGTGTCTGATTCGGGTAATCCGAACAAAGGAACACACGCTGCTGGAATATACAATCGCGCTGCTTTCTTCGCACCTGAATTCATCAATCTGAGCGTCACTGGTTCTGCGGGACCGGGAGTTTTGATTGAAGCAGGTGGTGCCATTCAAGGTAAGAACTGGACATTGTTCAACAACAGCGCTCAAGGATTGAAGGTTGATGGCTCAGCAATGGTTGTCGATGGAATGGAGATTCATGATAACAATCTTTCAGCCGTCAGGGTCTATGATGGACGCAAGGTCGAATTGTCAAATGTCTCCACCTCTGGTAATGGCCATCAAGCAACGGGTCCAGAAGATGGGGCTGCGATGGTTTTCATCGAATCAAACGACATCGAATCAAACAGTGGCGACGTCATGTGCAGAACCTGCATCTCCCGCGCAGATACTTGGGGAGGAGTATGGGCTCAGGACAGTGTAGACCTATGGCTGGATGATGTTGATATCCATGATCCTCTCAATGGGAGCATTCCTATATTCATCGATAATGGTGGCTTGACAGCATCATATCAGGGTGGAAGATTCCAGATGCATGATGTCAATGTATGGGTGAATCGCAGTGGTCCTGCAATCGACATCGTTGAAGCTGCGGGAGTAATAGATGGTCTGTATATGCATGGTAGCCACCAAGGATTACATTGGGATGCTAATCACAATGGAATATGGACAAGTGAACTTTCTCACACAGTTCTACGCGGTAGTGATTGCCTGATTCTTTCGAATCACTCTGACCTCATTGGAATAGGAGTGAATATCAGCAATGATTGCAGCGGAAATATTCAGTTCAATGACGTTGATGCCAACTGGTCCTTGACATATGATGAGAGCGGTAGCCACGTATTATCTTTGGATGCGAATTCCAGTCTCCGACTTCACCAACCTGACAATATCGACTTGAATCAAGCCATCATTCCAACTGGAGCCACTATTGATTTGGCTTGGGACATGACGATCTGGGTCATTAATCAGCACGGAAATGGAGTTCCTAGAGCGGACGTAGAAGTTTCATTCGACCAATACTCGAATGACTTCCAGTATGTCAGCAACTGGATCGGTTTCGACAAATTCCCGAATTTCATCGGCCAGCGTTGGAATGACACTGGAGCCAGCCCATTCACTCAGGTTTCGGTGGAATGTTCCTATGACAACACCACCAACACCACATCCTTCTCCTTCAATGATGATGAGATTCTATATTGCGTATTGGACTTGGCCAACCAACCACCATTCATCGTATGGTCAACACCCGAAGACCAAGACATATTTCCCAGTGGAAGCCAAGTGATTTTCAATGCAAGTGACTCTTGGGATCTAGACAATGACACTCTCACATTCACTTGGACATCTTCACTTAACGGGATTTTCGGTTCATCTTCTTCGCTCAGCGTCAACGGTGGAGGGGAGGTCACAATGGATGATGGGGTACATGACGTCACACTGGAAGTATGTGACCAAGCAGGAAACTGTGTCTCAGAAACCCGCACGATAGAATTGACCAACCTTCCTCCAATCATCAGTATCACCATCTCTCCTCCTCCTGATTTCAACAATATTCTTCGCCCAGCATGGACAGAGGATGTGACTTTCAACAGCAGTTCTACCGTTGACCCTGAAGGTGATACTCTGACTCGCCGAATCTGGGCTAGTTACTGGCCATCCTCACAATATTGCACAGGTACCGATTGTCAAGATGAATGGACATTGAATTTCGCTGATTCATCTCTAGCGAATTTCACGCTGGAGATTGGTTTCAGCGACGGAATCAATCCTGAATCGGTCTGGAGCGTCGATGTAGAACTATACAATGAGATGCCGATTCCCGATCTAGTGGTTGAAAGAGATGCGAATACGTCTGACCAGATTGTAGTCCTCAATTCCACTGGAACCGTGGACCCAGAAGGTGATGCCGTTGGTATTCGATGGATTTCTGATATAGATGGAATTCTGGGTCAAGCGAATGGTAGCACCAGTATTCTGTCCTGGCAAGGACATCTTTCACGAGCAACCCACAGTATTCTCGTTCAGGTATGGGATGACAGCCCAGAACATATCACTCAAGTTTCTGAATTGACGCAAACCATTGAGGTGGAAAACAGTGCTCCAGTCGTTATCATCGAAACTCCAGAAGATGGTCTGTTGATCGATACCTCGACATTGGTCAATTTCAGTACCGAAGGTTCCGGCGATTGGGATTCATGGTGCAGTTCTTATCCAGTTGGAATGTGGTTATGCTCCAGTACTCCAAATCCTCAGGGTTCAGACTTGCTGAGCATCGATTGGGTCTCAAACATCAGTGGAGCCCTGACTCCTGAAGGTGAAGATTGGCTTATCTGGGAAGGATGGATGCCCGCTGGAAATCATACAGTGACCGTGACCTTCAATGACCTGTTAGGAGGAGTTTCTTCGGCTTCATTTACCATTGATGTAGCTCAATCCGCTCCAGTTCTTGGACTTGTCACACCGTTTGATGGACAAGGATTCCTCTCTAAGGATACTATCTACATTGATGCTTCCAATTCAATCGACTTCGATGGTGATGAATTCACCCTTAGCGTTGTCAGCGATCACCCTCTGGTCAATGCGCCAATTCTTGAGGAGGTTGACCCAAACTCAACTCATCCAATTCAACTACCTGCTGGGACTCATCATCTCACATTCCTTCTCAGAGATGATAACGGAATGGAACGCAACGAGACCATCACTTTGGTAGTGGCAGATTCTGCTCCGGTCGCTGTGGTTGATTCACCTGTTATTGTTCCCGGCATCTCCAAGACAATGGACCCTTCGAAAAGTGTGTTGTTCTCTGCAAATTCATCTACTGATGCCGATGGCGATATCGCAGATTATGAATGGTTCAGGAATGAAGATGATGGCTGGGTCTTGATTCTCAATCAGTCCTTTGGAGAAGTAGAACTGAGTTCTGGAAATCACTACATCAAATTAGTTGTCACGGATACACGAAGAGTGGCAGATGAACTCCATTTCAATCTGACTTTGAAGGAATCATGGCCTGTTTTGAGTAATCTTGTGCTCTCTCAAGAGAAATTCACTGCTGGTACGAAAGCGACATTGGAAGTGACGGTGAATATGACTGATGAAGATGGTAGTACTGAAATCGTTCAGGGGATGCTTGTCCACGGAATCCAGCAATGGGAATTCGACTTGCTGGACAATGGTGATGGAACTTGGAGTGGCAGTCTGGAATTCACGCCTGCAGAGGCGGGTAGACCTCAACTGAAAATCAAAGCAATCGATGACAGTGTGGTCCGAGAAATAACTCTAGATCTGGTGGTGGATGCAGAACTCAGCGAGACAAACTGGGGCCAGGTGGGTGGTGGTATCGGTGGTGGAGCTTTCGTTATCCTGCTATTGATATTCCTTGCCGGACGCAGACGCAAGAAACTGAGTGAAACCGGTTTAGTCGAGTCTTGGACCTCTTTTGATGGTGCACTTGAAACAACTCCTGCGGCTTCAAGCCTAGACCAAGCCAGTCTAGTTGAGCAAGATGATTCTTCAATGCCTGAGATGATAGACCTCTAAGATGTCAATCCGCTCATTCTTCCTCATCTGGAAATTCCTTGTTCGTGTGGTCGAAGTGTCTGAATGATAGGAAAGTAGCTAGAATCACTGAGAATAGAATACTGATAGTTAGAAGATTCCCAGTTTCTTTTGCTGGAGGGAATCTAGCCAACCCTAACAATACGAAAGCGGATAGTGAAGATATTGCAGCCCACCATCTCGCTGAATTATCTCTCTTGGTAGGAGCATGTTCAGAACTTGCATGTGACAGATAATCGGCAGTGAAGCCCATCCCCAACAGTACCGCTGGAGCCGTGATAATTCCTCTTCCACCAAAGAAACTGGCCATTCCATCAACCGCTATTCCAACTGCCAATGTTCCGACTGCGATACGGGCTGCAGTTCGCGGAGAACGGATGACTGCATATGAAACGAGGAAGACGGCAACACCTGCTGCAAATATCTGAATCATCCTGCTCTCATCAAAATCTCGTGTCAAAGAAGCCCCCATGATGAAGTCACCCCCTACTCCTCCTGAAAACCCATTTTGCTTCAATAAACTCTCGACATCATCCTTGAACTTTAGTGCTGCATCTGCATCGTGACCATCGATCAATACCACGATTGCAACACCTGAAGTTGAACCATCTCTCTGTAATCTTGAATCCTTCAAGAACAATGATTCAGAATTGGACTTCGACAATTGGTCGATGGTGCTGTTTTCAAGCACCTCTTCCCCATCTGATAATCCCATCAATATCGGTGAACGAAAAACTCCAGTGTCTAAAGACAACACGCTTGGATGTGTTCCAAGTTGTTGCTGCATATCCAATACTCGATGCAGGTCCTGCGATGAATCACCAGAAATATCGATTGCTATCCAAGCAGTGGTGCTCGATGCAAGAATGTATTTTGATTGAATCTCTTCCATCTCAATGAGTGCAGGATCATCCTCCGGCAGTAATTGTTTCACGTCAAGAACCTCAAAGCCGGTTGGGGAACTAATGGCTATCGAGGCCAGCAACAGCAACGCCAAAGGCCAACACCAGACCATTGCAGGATGTGATGGCAACGCATCTGAATGTTCGTCCATGTCTTTGCTCGCACGTCGTTTCAAATAGAAGTCTTCGAGAACAAAACGAGTGACCAACCAATCGAGAATTATTCCCAATACCATGACCAATGCAAGTGACCGCTGTGCCCTGATGGGTGAGAATAGAGCCAATGAAACTGCAGCAGCGGTAGTCAGCATCGCCACGAAAAGCATTCTCCGCACCTCATCGCGTTTTCTCGATGAACGACTATACCAGAACGCGCCATCAACTGCGACTCCCATGATGATTGGTAATGCAATGGCATCGATTATCGAGAATGTCATTCCAAAAGCGGACAATATTCCTAATTCAGCAGTGAGAACAAGTACCACTCCGCCAATAGTCATCGCAGCAACCACTGGATCCCGTAATCCAATCGCCAATATTGCACCCAGCAACAATAATGATGGCAACAGTATGTAACTCATATCATGCTCAGCAATCTTTCTAGACTTGTTGAACAGCATCTTTACCCCGACAGCAGAGACCTCAAACTCAGTAGCCTCACTGACTTTCTCTGCCCAGTCACTCAAAGTGTGCCAATCAGTATCATCACTAACAGAACCCATCCATATCAGCCACAACAATTCATCTGCAGCAGGAGCCTGAGTCGCTGAAGCACCAGAGAATGATGGGCAAGCCACACCAAGATTGGTTTCTCTTGGAAGCAACAACAATGTCGCCTCAAAGGCTGCTCCCTCCTCTTCAGTTGTACCATTTCCACACCATCCTTCTTCAAGCGTAGGATTCAGAACATCTGCCCACTGCGTCGCATTGGCCAATGAACGATTCTTGGAATCAAAAGCCAGTGACCACGATGCTAACGGTGTCTCTATACGGTCAATGAAAACATGCTCAGCAGTCCATTTTGTCTGAGGATTGGTTCCAGACATGATTTCCTGTTCAAGTTGTAACAATCCCTGTACTCGAGACAGGTTATTCGTCAACAGACCTCCATCATCGTGTCGGAAACGTAGAACGAGTTGAGAATTCTTGGCATCTCCAACAGATTCTGATTCAATACGCGTCTTCACAGGGTCATCCAACAAGACCTCGGTATTCAGTGCCATCTCAAGTGGAAAGGCCAACAATAACGCTGAACTGATGAATAGACCGAGCACCAAGGCAAAGCGAAAACGCTCTGGGGCCATATAGTAGCCCTGAACCCTATACTCAATCATCCTTGCTTCGTCTTCGCATCAAACTCGCACCAAGCAAGCACAATGCTGTCAGGGCGACGCTAGGAGCTGGTAGGAAACCACCGGAAGGCTCACTGGTCCCCTTCGATGACTCTGCATCATCATCTTCACAGTCAAGTTGATCGAAAACTGTACCATCCTCACAATCTTCTTCGGCGGTGTTGTTCCCATCAGTTTGGCCTCCGTCACCATCTCCACTAGGTAGTTCTCCACCACCTTCAATGGTGACTCCACTTTCAGTAACGATGATCGTTAACTCCACAGAATTGTACATTCCTCCACCAACTCTGACCAATAGAGTTCCAGTAGGTATGGTGAAAGTCGCCTGACCATCATAATTTGATACGATACTGAACAATGTCATACTATCCCTGATGACAAGAACGGATAAATCCTCGACCGGCTGGCCATCCTCATCTGTGACGGTCACTACCACTGTATCTCCTGGCACTGGATTTGGCGGACTGAACGCCAATGTCAAATTCTGCATCTCTGGAGGCAGAGGATTTGGCACTGATACCTGTGTTCCTATTGCCGACATTATTGTCGCAGAATCGCCTTCTCCTTGTTGTGCTACCGTAATAACAGTGTACATGTCCTTTGGCGAAGAAAGAACTGGGAGGTGCAGGTCTGCACTGGTTCCTTGTCCCCAAGCCACTGAATTCAGACTACCGAGGAAATCATCCAACATGGCGAATTCATCATCGTCATCCATCTGTCTATCGTTGGAACATATCCAATCATTACCCATATCAACATAGTAATGCCCATCCTCTTCATCCTCTCCTCCATCATAGTTGATGGTAATCTTGAACTCTCCGATTCCCGAACCTGTGGATAGGGTGTAGAACTCTCCTGAATCCTCCTCCATTCCTTGATCCAGATCAAAGTCTGCGTAGACCCAATCATCCCATTCTTCACTCTGCCAATCCGTTTCAGGTGAAACCGAGTTGCCATTACTATCACTCAGAACGAAATCATCAGAATCAAAGGAATATTGGCTATCTGTGGAGTATCGGCTTTCTTCCTGCCTGACCTGTATCCTGACATTGTAATCGTCATCATGTTCATACCATGCACTCAATTCCACACAGGTCTTAACAGCATTCCTCTCAGCAGCAATCCAATCAACCTCAGTCCTGACACCTTCTCCATAGAAAATATCGGAGAATGATGCTAAATCAAGCGATGCAGGGTCGAAACCGTATCGAGGTGCTGCAAGAGCGAGGATTCGTGTTGCTTCGCCCTCATCCGCTGCCAAAGCGATGTTCGTAGTCTGACCTGGGCCTAGTGAACCTGTCATCTCCAGAACACCGGGGTCATTCAAGAGAACCCCCATATGTACCGCAACTGGGAACATCTCGGATTCTTCAGAGAAGATTGCAACCGCAATCATGGAAATTGGAGCGTGAATCCGAACCTCCTGTGAACGTGAATCATCTCCCTCTTCAAACTCAATCTCATAATCCTCCGGTTCCGACCAGATATCTTCATCAATATCTGTGAATAAACTGGAGAGGTCCATTGGTGCGATACCCATCCAAGCCTGATAAGTATCCGACTCCGAAAAATCCAAGCCCGTAGGGACAATGGAAATCGTGGCAAGACCTGAAGAGGATGGTTCGACTGAATATACTGGTATGCCAGCAATCGATGTCTCCGCATGCAGTCCTCCAAGAGACACTGAAGCCTGGGTCACTGCAACCACGTTCATTCCTATTCCACGTATCACCGCTCCATCAGAGCGTGTATACTTTGAGCCAACGAGGGTGGTGTAGACTCCTGGCAACGTTGGAGTGACCGATAGACTTGCTTCTCCATCACTGTTGGAGGTGAATATCTGCTCGGTCATCACTTCAGCCGGACCATCGGTGATGAAACTGTCAATTATCTCAGGTGAAGGCATGACATCAGTGCTGCTGTAAAGGTCACAGTAGCCTTGATCATACCAACCTGTATGATAATCTTCACGTTCATTGTAGAAACCCATATCCTTTTGATATTGGAAATTATGTTCAACTGAGTTATCATTGACATCTGTATATGTCACTGTAATCCAATGCTCGTCTTCTTGATCTTCACCATAATCATGACTTTCCCATCCATCTTCGTAGTAATAATTCTCCATGCTCTGGTGAAAACTCTCTCCATCTCCCCAATCGATATTGAGGGATTTCAGGTCTGGCTTATCAAATTCTTCACCTTCTTCATATTCATCCTCGTCATCTGAGTCCATCCTGAAATTTTCGTATCTCCATCCAATCCAGACCTCACTACCACCGTCACCACTACCTTCCGAACGAGCGCATCCACTGCTCCCAGGTAGTGGAACCTGCTGCCAGGAGGTGAAACCAAGGCCACCGTCGGTTGTGCCTTCAGTAATTACCTCAACCAATCCTCGATCTGGATAAGGAAGAATATCACTACCATTCCAGAACGAACCTTGTCCTTCAATCTCGTAATCACCCTCTTCATCCAAATGAATGGCTTGGGGATGACTGCGAGCCCGTTCATCATCTTCCCAATCACCAAAATTCTGCAGATATGCATGGAGGTCTCCATCAAGGTCTCCTCCAGTGTATCTAGCCTCGAAGGTCGAAGGGCTCTCGATCGTCAGGTCGATTTCTCCTTCCGGTTCAAGGGCTGAAAAGGCATCTTCAGCAGCCTGTGGAGATGCGCGAATGATGGCGATATCTACTTCCGCACCCTGAATTGGACCAACTGCATCGTAAGAAAGCGTGTTTACTGTATAAGGAGCGGAGGCCAAGGTTGTTTCATCCTGATCAACAAGAACACCAAGTGCTGAAACCATGAACATCTCATCGGTGTTTTCCCATGACATGGATTCCATCATCGATGGCCGTAGATTCTCCAAGTGGAGTTCAGCATTACTCACCTCACAACCTTCTGAAGCACAATCAGGTTCGTAATTCTTCATCGGTTCAGAGAATTCCCAAATCGCATCCTCGATGTGCGTTGCTGTCATTCGCCCATAATATCGATGGCGATCATCATCTCTTTGATTCAAATCCGTCGATACCGTCTCACCATGATTATTGGTCATGCTCATGGTGAATTTGTTCGGATAGTCTGAATCCTCCCCTGGGCCCCAAAAGCCCAACTCAACTCCTATATCAAGGACGTTCTTGTCGTACTTTGAGGTACTGACATCGTCGAAATTGAATTGGATAGAGTCGTCATCTCCGCCCCAGGCATCATCATCCTCTTCCTCCTCCGAATCTTCTGGCCAAGATACCCAATCACTACCGAAAGTTGCATTTCGCATCCAAGAAGCAAAAACCTCCATTTTTGGAAGGATATCGCTTTCTTCCATCAGGTCTATGGCCGCATCATATCCTATCTTCATCACATCCTCAGGAAGAGAATTGAAATTATCGAACACATCGTTCACCCAGTTATCACCAGATGCCATCTTAGCAGACCAAGTCTGCCCTTCAGGTGTTTCAAGTAACTTCTCATATTGCCAGATAATCTTGTCAGGGGAATCATCACCATTCGTATCTACAACATCTGATTCTTCATCGAGATGCTCCGCCATCTCAATCCACCTGACAACGAGTTTCTGAATCGGGTACATACTATCGAAATCACCCTCCATCAATGGTTCAAAGTATGTCATCATCCCCTCCATGATGGCCTCAGGGTGGACAGATACCGCTAGAAGAGCAATGTTATGCAAGATAACCTGTGTAGCCTCGAATGGTTTACGCATGTTTATCAGGTCGTCAAATGCGGTCTCCAAAGCTGTCCATTCATTGCTGCCCAACATGGCATTGTAAGCAGCCTCGAAATCTGTGGTTCCTTCAAATCGTGTGAAATTCTCAATCGGGTCAACAGCCATCAGATATTCTCCGAGTTCGTCAAAATCATCGAAGGTTCTAGGAAATGGAAATTCGTGAAGGTATGTCATCAATCCCGTGACCATCGCCATCGTGGCATCAACATCTTCAGAATCAAAGAATTCCATCAATGCCTCAAGGAAATTGGCCCCTGCCTCCATATCATACTGCTCTCGCCCAGCATCGAGCATGTCTTGCCATAACTCGGCGCTCTCTCCACTTCCTGCTCTCTTGCTGGCAGTGGAGACAAATGTGGACCATCCGCCATTGTTCTCAGCGAGATCATCCAATGATTGGAATTCATATCTGATATCCTCTGCAGGACCATACTGTTCCCAACCTTCAGCAACTGCTTCCAAAACCTTCTCAAGTTCTCCACGGAAGACGTTGGGCAATTGCATCGAATCATCAACTGCACGAAGACAGCAGCCATCTTCTGCAATGATTCTCGCCCTATATGCACCACCAAGGGCGTTCACAGGAATGACATATATCCCTTCCCAGACCATGGTATCTGCATCATCTTCATGGGCTCCTGTACTCTGTAGTGAAATCATATCAATGACGGTTCCTTCCCCTACGAAAGGATTGCCTGAAGTGATGATATCAATGGGGTCCTGGTCGAAATGGAGAATCTCAGCGGTCACCAAAGTTGTAGTACTATGTCCTCTAGTCAAGGCATTGATCACTACATCTGAGCCTACACTTGCGAACTTGGTGGTGACAAATCCATCAACACTCAGATAATCATTTCCATTATTGTCATTCGGGGCTGGTATATCTGCAATGCTTGCCGGTAAAGACATGCACAACATCAGAATAACTACTGTCACTGCGGCGCGTTTCATGTTTTTGCTCATGTGCACCTAATATGTAAGGGAATTGCCTCCATTCACACAAGTAATTTTCCATCGCAGATGGAACTTATGTATTTCTTGAGGAAAAGGTGTTCACTGAATGATATAGATTCCAAGTCTCAATTGACCTGCTCCATCAATAAGTCCGCCACATCCACCATTGTCAAACTCTGCTTCAGTCCATGTTCCAATAGATGGAATGAAAGTAGTACTGGATAATTCCAAGGCCTCAAACCAACTGTTCAGAGGAGCAATAGCAACTCCTCCCGAATCCGAAACTTCCCAGGATTTCATGGCCAAAATTTCCTCATCGCTGACTGGACATGAAAGAACTCCAGTTGATGACTCTGATTCTGCACCTATCATCTGCCGAAGATTCGTAAAAGATTGGGGCGTTTCATCACTGCTGGGAACCTGTATTGATTCCCAAGATAGAGGGTGTTCAATCTTCACTGGTGTCCTGACCTCTGTCAGGGTGGAAGTGAGATTGATTGAGTGCACAGTTTCGCTGTCACAGGTGAATGCATCGGGAAGACAGCCTCGTAAGTTCACTGTTCTGTCTAGCAAGGTTTCTACGAAGAGCCATGGTCCAACCCTGCTCTCCTTGCCTCCATCCACAGAGATGAACGAAGCATGGAATCTGTCATCAAGGGTCCATCTTGGAGGGTCATGTATCATGACCATTTCCAAGTGAATGGATTCGCTGCCCGCATCCCAATCCACATTCAACCATTCTCTTGTGACCAACCCATCATCCACGAATTCCTGAAGATGAGAGACTGAAAGCGTGGATTCAATCCTTCCTAAACCACCTACGCCATTGATGTTGGTTATTACCACAGTTCCATACAGTTGAATGCCAACCGGAGATGATGCGCAATCCAAACAACCTTCGCTGAGAATAGAATGAACATCGATATCTAGAGTTGCAACAGCCCCACGATCATATTCATCGAGACCAATGGAATCCATTGAAGAGCGGGTAGAGAGAATGATGCTACCAGAGATATTGGTAACTTCCTTCTCAATTTCTTCTCCGCTGCTGAAATCTATACCTATGCCAACTGTAGAGAAAACGACGATTGCAAGTACTGCCCATTCTACTACCGACTCAATTTGCTCTCTATCGTCGTTCACTGTACATTGCGATGTGTATTGGATTGATGGTTGTATGCATTGCTGAAAGACACGTGAACTGCATTTCCGATGTATTATTCACTCTCATCTGTATCAACAGATTGTTCTTCTTCAGTCCGGCTTGGAAGGGAAGGAAGAACAAACCAAAGGAATGGTATCAAGAACAGAAACTGCAAGTTCTTGCCCAGTTCAACTGAGAAATTCGACTCAAGTTTGATCCACGATTCTGAATCCTCAGTTCCGGGCT
>Ga0187827_10003445_pt1 | contig 20417 bp, 19 predicted proteins | sample ETNtaG_39_FD_167969 | JGI IMG/M metagenome (GOLD analysis project Ga0187827, IMG submission 167969) | Marine microbial and viral communities from oxygen minimum zone, Eastern Pacific Ocean - ETNP2014_SV_150_PacBio MetaG (Illumina Assembly) | ecosystem: Environmental > Aquatic > Marine > Hypoxic... | reverse complement strand
AAACTGTTAGACCTCTCCTTGGGTCAGTTACTCGAATTGCTCGACCAATTACGTGCGGGTGATGCCCAGTCTGCCGCCCTGCTAGAGGCCTACCTCGATCGAACTCAAGGCGCATCCTGGCGAAAACACGACGAAACGACCACCGAAGAAACTGTCCATACTGCCGCTTCAGCCCCGATGAACCGGCAAGAAGCAGCGGAGATCTTAGGCATCAGCGGTGACGCGCCCCACAAGGTCATTATTCAGGCCCACCGGCGACTAATTCAGCGATTGCACTCAGATCGCGGGGGATCCGATTACCTAGCGGCAATGATCAACAAAGCAAAAGATGTGTTACTGGCAAAATAACACACCCGCCAAGGCTTAATAAGCGCACTATAATGAAGGATCAAAGCAACTCCTCTGCCATGACCCTGTTATTCGCCATGGACATCAATGTCCCCGGCCGTCTAAAACGACTCCTGTGAGGCCTGTAAGTAACATCCAAGGTCTGCTGCTACGCGTTTGGGCAGTACCTATCGCAGTCGCGGTCGGTAGCCTCGGGTGGCCAACCTCACTGGATTCTCTGGAGCGCCAAAGTCTGTCAACTTGGGGCGTGGATCGGGCATTAATCTCCCAGACCATCTCGCCGCCCCTGTCAAACGGCCGTTTCCCCTTAAGGATCAGTGTTAACCACAAAGACACACCCCATCCGTCATCAATCCAGTACACGATTGACTCCAGCCTGCAAAATGCAACGGCTGCCGTCCTGGAGCATTATCGCCCCGACTATGGGGTTTTTGTTGCCATTGATCCTGAGTCCGGACACCTCCTGGCTATCGCCAGTCACCAACGGGAGGGCACCCCGGAGCACAACCTAGCACTAAGAGCCGGTTACCCAGCGGCATCGGTATTCAAGATTATTACGGCCGCAGCGGCTGTCGACCTGGGCAAAGTCCAAGCTGACACTGTCTTGCCATTTAATGGCAAAGAAACGAGCCTCTACCGCAAGAACGTACTGCATCATAAAAACAACCAATGGACTCGGCACTTTACACTAAAAAAATCATTCGCAAAATCAGTCAACACGGTGTTCGCACGAATGGGCATCGAGCTGGTAACCCGTGAACACCTATTAGCCTATGCTGAGCGGTTTGGGTTCAACCAATCTCTCGGATCAGATTTCATTCTTGACAACAGCACGTTTCAACTGGCCAACGACGATCCGTGGTTGATCGCAAAAACCGCCGCAGGATACACCCGCCAAACGACGCTCAATCCCATCCATGGTGCTGTCATTGCTGCGACCATCGCCAACGGGGGTTACCGCGTGCGTCCAACCCTGGTCGATGCCCTGATTGAAGATCACGGTATTATTCTTTATGAAACGCCCCCCACAACCCGCATACGGGTACTGGCATCGAAAACGACAGACCAGTTACAAGAAATGATGGAGACAACGGTCCGCATCGGTTCGGCGAAATCATCTTTTAAAAACTTTTTTCGCGGCGATTACAGCGAGGTCCATGTCGGGGGGAAAACTGGTACCCTGACCGGTCTTAATCCACCCGGCCGCTATGATTGGTTTGTCGGATACGCACATCGAGGGGAAAAGAAACTGGCCTTTGCTAGCCTATGTATTAACCGAGAATACTGGCATGTAAAGTCAGCATACGTCGCTCGAAAAGCCATCGAGCATTACTTTTCTGTCGACCCATCCTAACCAAACAGACAGTCAAACCGCCCCGACGCACAAGGAGCGCTATTGCAGCAGTACCTAAATGTTGTTGAACGCGTACTCCAACACGGAGAACGGAAAGTCAATCGTACTGGCATCGATACGCTATCGACCTTTAACATCAATTATGAGGTTGACCTTAGGGATGGCTTTCCATTACTGACCACCAAAGAAATCTCGTGGAAGAATATCGTCGTTGAGAACCTTTGGTTCCTTTCTGGTCAACGACACATCGGATTGTTGCGCCGACACGGTTGCCACTTTTGGGACCCGTGGGCTGATGATCAAGGTTATGTCCCCAGCGCCTATGGCAACCTGTGGCGTCAATTTCCCTTTCACTCAGAGGGCAGGCCGGATCATGCTGATCAAATTCGTTGGGTGTTAGATGAAATCGCCCGCAATCCAAACAGTCGTCGATTGGTCGTATCGGCCTGGGCACCAGGAAATGCACACGACAGCGCATTACCGCCCTGTCACGCGTTCTGGGTGCTCAATGTGCAAACAGATGAACAAAATCAACCTACGCTATGTTTGCATCTGACTCAGCGCAGTTGTGATGTCGCGCTCGGCTTACCTTACAATATTGCCGGGTATGCGTTTTTGCTTGAGCTGTTCTCGCGGTTAAGTGGTATCCCAGTAGGCCGTTTTGCACACACGCTGATCGATGCACATGTATACACTGCGAAACCTGATGGAGGGGAATCTGATTACGACCATGTGCCCGGTCTTCGGCAACAATTAGAACGCTCACCCAGGCCATTGCCTAGACTTGCTATCGACCCCACCATCCGCGCCCTTAGCGACATCGAACAGCTGTTTGAAGCCAGTACAGAAGATTTGCTCGCGACCTTTGCGTTGTCTGGTTATGCACCGCACCCAGCGATTCAGTTCAAGGTCGCCGTATAACCGTGCGCGGTGCAATTGTTGCGCTGTCAAGAAATAGGGTGATCGGTGTTGCCGGGCAACTGCCGTGGCACTACCCCGCTGATCTGCAACGATTCAAACAGGTCACTCTCGGCAGCACCATCATCATGGGTCGAATAACGTGGGACTCTCTTGCGCATCGTGCGTTGCCACAGCGTCGCAATATCGTTATCAGCCAACAACGCCGTTCCGACGTTGAATGCTTTGACAACATAGAAGCTGCACTCACCGCCATAGAAGGCGACACCTGGTTCATCGGTGGCGCACAACTCTACGCGGCGGCACTAGATTATTGCGACATTGTCGATACAACACAGGTGCCCGATACGGTTGAGGCTAGGGATGCTGTGTTCTTTCCCGTGTTGGACGCGGCTCTGTGGAAAGCGGGACCGGTATCGGATCTACCAGGGGACCCGCGACTGAAACTCTGCCGTTATCATCGCACTGAACCCTGACCACTCCGTCCGACCAGATCATCCAATCGTTGCTGCGCACCCTCTGAAAACGTCGCTCATCAACTCGCTGGTACCAACCACCAATGGACGTCTCCCACCTTCTCGATCCCCTCAATGAGGCACAGCGCGATGCCGTAGCAGCCCCTCCAGGACCGACCCTTGTCTTAGCCGGTGCCGGCAGCGGGAAAACCCGTGTGCTGACTCACCGGATAGCATGGCTAGTAGAGACACTGGACGTTTCTCCATTGTCTGTATTGGCAGTGACTTTCACCAATAAGGCAGCCCGCGAAATGCGTGGGCGAATTGAGAATATTCTTGGCTTTTCTCTGCGCGGCATGTGGATTGGTACTTTTCACGGCATCTGCCACCGCCTGCTGCGCGCGCACCCACAGGCGGCGAACCTGCCCGAAACGTTTGAGATTCTCGATTCCGACGACCAGTTCCGCCTGGTTCGGCGAGCACTGCGGGAGCTCAACGTGGATGAGGGGTACTGGCCTGTACGCCAGGTCCAGTGGTTCATTAACAACCACAAGGACGAAGGTCGCCGTGCCCACCACCTGCCGGACAGAGAGGATTCACAGCACGACACGTTGGTCCAAATCTATACTCACTATGAAGCGCAATGCCAGCAATTCGGGCTAGTTGACTTTTCTGAACTGCTGTTAAGAGCCGTGGAAATGTTAGAAAACAACGACGACCTGCTCTGTGCCTACCACCAACGGTTTTCACATATCTTAGTGGACGAATTTCAAGATACCAATACAGTTCAATACCGTTGGCTTAGGCTTCTGGCCGAACCCGCTAAGCAAATTGTCGCCGTGGGAGATGATGATCAATCGATTTACGGCTGGCGCGGCGCGCGGGTAGAAAACATGTCCCATTTCGAGCATGATTTTGGACCGGTTAAAGTGGTTCGTCTGGAACAGAACTATCGTTCTACCGGGAATATCCTGCGAGCTGCTAATGCCGTTATTGAACATAATACGAGTCGCCTGGGGAAAAATTTATGGACAGCAGGTTCCGAGGGAGAAAAGATCTCGGTCTATGCGGCTTTTAACGAGATAGACGAAGGTCGGTTTGTCATCGAGCAACTTCAGGACTGGGTTGGTCAAGGTCATCGCCGTGATTCCGCTGCTGTACTTTACCGCTCCAATGCACAGTCCCGCGTCTTCGAAGAACTACTGCTCGACGCGGGCATTCCCTACCGCGTCTACGGCGGTCTTCGCTTCTTTGAACGTGCAGAAATTAAGGATGCACTCGCCTACTTGCGACTTGCCTACAGCCATGACTCGGATCCCGCCTTCGAACGTATCGTCAATACGCCAACGCGGGGTGTCGGAGCCCGCACATTGGAAGCTGTCCGCATGACGGCGCGTGTCGAGAGCCTCTCGCTTTGGCAAGCGACAGTCCAGCTCGTCCAATCAGATACTCTTCCTAAGCGCGCCCGCTCTGCCTTACAGAATTTTCTCGAATTGATCACCGCACTGGGCAATCAGCTCACCGATCTAGCATTGTCGGAACAAGTCAGCGTGATCATCCGCCATAGTGGGCTGATTGGCCATTACCGCAAAGAACGAGGCGAGCGTGCGGAAACCCGCGTAGAAAACCTAGAGGAACTGGTTAACGCAGCCCGTCGCTTTTCCTTCGATCCGATTGAGCACGAAGGACAAGATGCCCTCGGTGCGTTTCTCTCGCATGCAGCACTGGAGGCAGGCGAAGGTCAGGCCGAAGAATGGGAGGACTGCGTGCAATTAATGAGCCTACACATGGCCAAGGGGCTCGAATTTCCAGTCGTGTTTCTAACGGGATTAGAAGAAAATCTGTTCCCTCATCAGCGCTCCCTGGGAGAATCTGGCCAGCTCGAAGAAGAACGACGATTATGCTACGTCGGCATGACCCGTGCTATGCAACGTCTGTATCTGACGTGGGCTGAAGTTCGACGCCTGCACGGTCGTGAGGATTACACCACCACATCTCGTTTTCTTTCCGAAATACCCGAAGATCTGATTACCGAAGTCCGCGCCGTTACCGCTTATCCGACCTTATCCGCAAGTTCTGCCATGGCTGCGAACCCAAGCGACAACATTATGCTTGGAACCACTGAACTTCGTTTGGGAGGGGCGGTTCGTCACACAAAGGTTGGAGATGGGACGCTTGTCAAGGTAGAAGGGCAGGGGGCGTCGGCACGAGTCCAAGTGAATTTCGAAAAAGAAGGTAACAAATGGTTAGTGCTTGCTTACGCGAGCCTACAACCACTATAGCCAGACGACAGCACCGCGGTAGACACATCATCTTCAACGCATCGCGTATGACAGCACAATCCCTGCGAAAATAGCCCCACCAAACCAGTTGTTGTTACAAAATGCTCTAAAGCAGTCTCCCCGATCACGTTGGCGACACAACCAGTACTGGTAGACAGCTGTGCCCGCGGCCATACTCAACCCCAGATTAAATATGCCGCTGAACTCAAGGTGTCGACCTAACAGATACAACACTATAAGTGACAGTACCTGACACAAAAGATTCACACTTCGGTCATACTGACCGAACCAAATGGCAGTCGACTTGACACCGATCTTAATGTCATCCGGTCGATCAGCCATGGCGTACATGGTGTCATAGGCCACCGTCCATAACAGATTAGCAAGGAACAAAATCCACGCCAGGCTCGGTACGGTGTCTAGCTGAGCTGCGAACGCCATAGGGATGCCCCACGAGAAAGCGAGTCCCAGATAAAATTGGGGAAAGTGAGTAAATCGCTTGAATAACGGATAAGTCACCGCAATCAGTGCACCAGCCACAGCCAACCACTGGGCCAAACGATTGAGCGTGAGTACTAAAGCGAGGGCCAACAACCCGAGACACAGCGCAAACACCAACGCGCCTCGAACTGAGATCTCGCCGGTGGCCAATGGGCGCTTGCGTGTGCGTTCGACGTGACGGTCAAAATCGCGATCAAAGTAGTCATTAACCACACAGCCAGCCGCACGGGTAACAATCGCACCGGCCATAAAGACGGCAACGATCGACCAAGCAGGGGCGCCATCCCCAGCAATCCAAACAGCCCATAGGGTTGGCCACAGCAACAACAACCAGCCAATCGGTCGATCGAGCCGCGCTAATCGAAGGTAAAGAAAAACCATGTCAAACACCAGACAGAGCACTCGCACACGGAAGCCAGCGCCGCATCACAGGTGCAACCTGATCAGGAAAGCGGGCCTGCACATCAGCCGCAGCCTGTTGCACAGCCGGCAGTAACAACTGATGACGGCCGATGTTCGCCAAGCGATACTGCGGCAGACCACTCTGGCGCGTACCGAATAACTCCCCAGGTCCACGCAGCGCAAGGTCTTTCTCCGCTATGGAGAATCCGTCCGTTGTTTTGCGTAAAGTGGATAATCGTTCATGCGCCATGCGACTAAGGGGCGGCTGATACATCAAGACACACGCGGCCCGTTCAGCGCTACGTCCAACCCTGCCGCGCAGCTGGTGCAACTGTGCCAAACCCATGCGCTCTGCATTTTCAATCACAATCAAGCTGGCTTCGGGCACATCGACACCAACCTCAATTACAGTAGTCGCCACTAATAAGTCGATCTGGCCGTTGCGAAACTTACGCATCACAGTTTCCTTTTCTGACACAGGGGAACGCCCGTGCACCAGACCAACACGAAGCGCCGGCAGAGCCTCGCGTAGCATTCGTGCACGGTCAGTGGCCGCTTCCGCTGCCAACACATCAGACTCCTCGATCAACGCACACACCCAGTAGACCCGACGACCGGCAACACACGCCTTGTGGACTCTTGCCTGCACTTCGGCGCGTCGCAGATTCGGGACGACCACTGTTTCAATCGTTTGTCTGCCTGGCGGCATTTCATCGATCAAAGAAATATCCATGTCAGCATAAAGCGCCATGGTCAGGGACCGTGGAATCGGCGTTGCGGTCATCACCAACTGGTGCGGAACCTCGCCATCCACCCGGCGCTTGTCGCGTAGAGCCAACCGCTGATGAACACCGAAACGATGTTGTTCATCAATGATGACAAGGCCCAAATCATGGTAAGTCACATCGTTTTGAAACAAGGCGTGGGTTCCCACGCCCACCATTGCCTCACCCGTCGCAAGACGGTGGCAAGCCACGCGCCGCTCCGCTGCGGTCAGTCGACCCGTTAACCAGGCCAGCGGAACATCGACGTGCCTTAACCAACGTTCAAAGTTGTTTAAATGTTGTTCGGCGAGTAACTCCGTCGGCGCCATGATGACAGCCTGATAACCGGCTTCCACCGCGGCCAATGCGGCGGCCGCGGCGATCACGGTTTTCCCACAGCCCACATCACCTTGTATCAAACGCAGACTCGACCGCGGTTTGGCGAGTGTCGATAAGACTTCCTCCACTACACGGCTCTGAGCGTGCGTTAACGAAAATCCAAGTACCGCTTCCAGACGTGGCCAAAGATTCTGTGGAGCATCTATCACAGGTGCTCGACTTTGTTCACGTTCCATTCGCCGTTGCACTACTGCAAGCTGGTGTGCCAATAGCTCTTCAAAAACCAGGCGAACCTGCGCCGGGTGAGTCCCAGCGGCTAACGCCGCAGCGTCTACATCAGGGTCTGGTCGATGAACCAACATCAACGCAGCTTGAAGTCCAGGCAACCCTTCCAGACCCGTCAAGTCGGCTGGCAGTAATTCAACGACATCATCCAAACAGTGTTCCAGCACCTGCCGCGTTAAATGACGCCATGTCTTCTGACCCAAACCTTGGGTCGTTGGATAAACAGGCGTCAAGGTCGGTGCCACATTCACCCCATCAGCTGACGGCAACAATTGGTACTCCGGGTGCACCAACTCGAATCCGGCCGACCCGATCCTAACCTGACCAAAACACTGCACCCATTGCCCCCGAATCAGGTTTTCCTGTTGTGCGCGCTTGAAATGAAACTGGCGCATAGTGACCGAACCGGTGCCATCACCAATGACCGTTGCGAGACTACGCCGGCGGCCCGGCCGTACGCCAGACGCCTGAATCTGGCCTGCGACCAGCGCTTCCTGCCCGGAGCGCAAACTGCCGAGGGCAGTCCGTCGCGTGCGATCCTCGTAGCGTAACGGCAAATGAAACAACAGGTCCTGCACTGAATCGATGCCAAGGTGTGCCAACTTGTCGGCAACCGCCGGTCCCACACCCTTCAGTTCAGTGACCGATTGTATCGACAATTTGGGTAATAGCTTCTTCTTGTCCACCGCCGAGACTCACGACAATTCGGACAACTAAAGCCCCTTCAGCCTTTCGCCCGAGTTACGCGAATCACCGAACGACGAGCCCGCAACCGACGGATAATTCGCGCCAAATGCTGACGATTACGCACTTCAATGGTAAAACGAATGGCTGAATTCCGATCATCCCGCGCCACTACCGCTACCCGATTGATATTAGAGTCTTCTTCTGCCACAACCGCCGCCAACTGTGCCAAAACTCCTGGACGGTTGAGCACTTCAAGGCGAACATCAGCGGCAAAATCTCCCTTAACGTCGGCCGCCCACTCGACACTGAACCAATTGTCTGTTCGTTTACCCTGTTCAATGACGTTAGGACAAGCGACATTATGGATCACAATGCCACGACCCGTAGAAAATAATCCCAAGATGCGGTCCCCGGGAATCGGTCGACAGCATCGACCGTACGATATGCTCATACCTTCTACACCCTTGATAGGTAGTGGCGCTGCACTATCGGATTTTTCAGGAGGACGACCCTCCGGCAACAGTTGGCGCGCCACCACCATGGGTAACCGCCGCCCCGCACCAATATCTGCGAGCAACTCATTCCAATCATCGCGCCCCAATTGCCCCAGTAGTTGTACCTTCTGCTGAGTCTTCAACCGAGTGGTCAAGCCGACTGCTTTGAGAGCGCGTTCCAATAGTTGACGACCCAAACGGATTGCATCGCTCTCGTGCTGATTCTTCAGATACGTTCCAATCGCCGCGCGCGCCTTCCCCGTAACCACGTAGTTCAGCCACAACGGCGTTGGTCGCGCCGACCGGGCGGTTAAGATCTCGACATGATGACCATTACTCAGCGTTTGGTGCAGCGGCGCGAGTTCATGCTCAATCTTGGCGCCCACGCACTGATTGCCGACGTCCGAATGCACGGCATAAGCAAAATCAAGGGCTGTCGCACCCTTAGGTAACTTCTTGATGTCCCCTTGGGGTGTAAAAACATAGATCTCGTCCGGGAAAAGATCGGTTTTCAAATGCTCAAGAAATTCCCCCGGATTGCCAACCGATGCTTGTACTTCGAGCAGGTCCATCAACCAACTGTGCGCTAACGGGGGTGTTTCTCCCCTTTTGTTGCCCGATTTATAGTGGCCGTGTGAAGCGACCCCTGACTCCGCCACTCGGTGCATATCGTTCGTCCGAATCTGCACCTCAAGACTCTGCCCAAAGGTGCCGAACAGCAACGTGTGCAACGACTGGTAGCCGTTGGCCTTGGGAATCGCAATATAGTCCTTAAACTTGCCTGGCACCGGCTTATAGAGATTATGGATAACCCCAAGGACGCGATAGCACTGATCTGCTGTACCAACAATGACACGAATTGCAAAGATGTCCCGCATCTCGGACATCGGTACTCGCCGCGCCTGCATCTTGCGGTAAACGCTATAGATGTTTTTTTCCCTACCCACTACCGTTGATTCGATCCCAACCCCTTTCAGTTCGTTGGAAATCTTGCGTCGAGTTAATTCGATAATCTTGGTGTGATTGCCGCGCCGTTTATCCAGCTCCTTATGAATCGCGCTGTAACGCTTTGGATAGAGGTTCTGAAAACTTAAGTCCTCAAGTTCCCCGGTCCACGCATGCATCCCCAATCGGTTGGCAATCGGAGCAAAAATATCCAGTGTTTGCTTAGAAATGCGCTTGCGCCGCTCGTGGCTTAAGGAGTCGAGCGTGCGCATATTGTGGAGTCGATCCGCCAACTTGATCAAAATGACGCGGATATCCTTAGACATAGCCAACAACATCTTGCGAAAGTTTTCTGCTTCGGCGTGTTCCCTCGAATCAAATTCGATGCGCCCAATCTTGCTGACGCCATCAACTAACTGAGCAATATCATGACCGAACTCGCTAGCCAGCTCGTCCAAAACCACCGGGGTATCTTCAATGACGTCATGCAGAATTGCCGCCGTCACACTGTGGCTATCCAGACGCATATTGGCCAGGATAGCCGCGACCGCCAAGGGGTGATCGATGTAAGGCCCGCCGCTATGTCGTTGTTGTCCTGCGTGGACCTGCGCACCGAACGCACACGCGCGTTGAATGACCTCTACTTCATTCGGCTCGAGGTAAGCCTCGACATCCCGCAGAAACTCCCCGAGCAGGGACCGTCGATTAGCTCCAGCAGCGACAGAAGCCCGATTAGTTGGGTGCGTCTTTCTCCGCGTCAGCGGTGTGGTCATGCTCATCAGTAGCCTCAGATCCCGCGCCGTCTGTTTCGCGTCTTGGCGCTTCGTCTTCTATCGATGCTGAGTCTTTAGACGCATCTAGTGGTTCCAACGTTGCGCCATCTTCCACGCCTTCTGAGCGTTCGTCACTGCCAGAAAAGTCAGAGAAGTATTCCTCTGCCGTAATCTCCTTTTCGGTCAGAATCTCACTCGTCACCAACCCCTCAGCAATCTCTCGTAACGCGATAACCGTGGGTTTATCGCGATCATCGGGTACCAATGGGTCCGCGCCGAGCATCAACTGGCGCGTGCGCTTTGCGGCAACTAGTACCAAATCAAAGCGGTTATCGATTTTTTCGAGGCAATCCTCGACAGTCACTCTTGCCATCAGTGGTATCTCCTAAACGCAGACCTGCTAGTCTTTACCCAGTATGAGGTTTTAGCGGCCTACCACATTAGTTTTCAAAGCAGCTGATGCCCTGCCGTACCAACCTCCGGCTTCAGTCATCGTCTCTGCGATCCCGGAGTGTACCGTTTTTCATCGTCGCTATAAATGAGGCCGGATCGAAATAGCGCCCGGAAGTCGGCGCCACGGCGGAAAAAATCAATTTCTCACATTCTTCAACGGCTGTCTCAAAATGATCGTTAACAATGACATGATCGTATTCATGGTGGTGCCTGACCTCTTCCAGCGCCTCCTGAAGGCGTCGTTTCATCGCTATGTCACTGTCCTGGCCCCGCTCAGCCAAGCGCCGCTCCAGTACCGCGTAGGACAGCGGAACGAAAAATATGCTTAGCACGTCCTCGAAACGCCCGCGTACCAAGCGGGCGCCACGCCAATCAATCACCAGGAGAACACTAATGCCGTCTGCTAACTGTCGCTCTACTGCGCCGTGAGACGTGCCGTAGCAATGATCGAACACCTCTGCATGCTCAAGAAACTGATCGTTCTCGATCATGTCGAGGAAACTTTGTCGATCAACAAAAAAATAATCTTGCCCGTGTTTTTCCTCTGGCCTCGGCTGACGGGTCGTGTGAGATACAGAAACTTCAACCTTGGGATGACTTGCAGCGACAGCCCGCGCAATAGTGGTTTTACCGGTTCCCGAAGGAGCCGACAATATAATCAAGCGACCCCGTCCGCCGCTGGCTTGCTGCCCCATTACACTCACTCGATATTCTGCACCTGTTCTCGCATCTGCTCGATCAGTACCTTGAGGTCTACCGCAGCGGCACTGGTGGCTGGATGAGCCGACTTCGACCCCAGTGTATTGGCTTCGCGGTTCAGTTCTTGCATCAGGAAATCGAGCCGCCGACCAACGGGCTCGTCCCGTGCCAGGACGTTTTCGGTTTCCCGAAGATGAATGAGTAAGCGGTCCAATTCTTCACTGATATCGGTTCGCCCCAGTAACATCACCAGTTCCTGCTCAAGTCGCCCAGCGTCTGGAGTGCTATCAAGCCCCGCAACGCGCTCCAGCAGGCGTTGTCGGAAACCGGCTTCTATCTCCCCGAGCATGGACTGAACCCCCTGCGCGATGCGCCTGCACTCAACAATCCGCTTAGTAATGGCAACACCCAAACTCTCTCCTTCACGATGCCGTTGACTCTGCAAGCTCAACACCGTTCGTTGCAACAGCACCTGTGCCTGATCGACAAGCATCTGGGGATCGGCGCTATCGGCGATGATGACACCGGACCAATTGAGCACCTCAGCCACGCTCAGTGGGGCCGATTCTGGTGACATCTCTTGGACTGCCGCTGCCCATTCTCGCAAGACTCGCACACGCTCCGGCTGTAGGCGGCCACTGTCTGTTGCCTGCGCTGACGCGTGGTAATGGAGTTGCGCATCAATTCTCCCACGATCAAAAGACTCGGTCAGTATTTTTCGAAACAAAGACTCCTTTTCTCTGAATACCTGACCTAAACGGAGCGAAACATCAAGATAACGGTGGTTGACGCTACGAATTTCCCACGTGAGCTCACTGCCCTCAATCTGTTCGGTTTCCCGGGCAAAACCGGTCATGCTGGCTATCATTTGGCCATTCCTTTGCGTGATGACTTTAACCCTTGCCCGCGCACTCGCACCCTTGTGTAGTCTATACTCTTGGCGCAACAGAGCGGTGTTAACGTACCCAATTGACAAAATGACCTACTACGCTGTCTGCTGATTACTATGGCCGCTAGATTGCCTCTAAAGCAGGGTTTCGTGCTTAACGGATACACGGTTCAGGAAGTCTTGGGCGGCGGTGGCTTCAGTTTGGTTTACCTTGCGATACAGGAACTCTCGCGCGAGAAGTTCGTCATCAAAGAGTATTGCCCCCAGGATGTGGTTACGCGCCAACCCGACGGCAGTATTAAGATCGAGTCGCCGCTTTCGACGACGGCTTATAACGATGGCCTCAAAGGTTTTCTGCTTGAGGCCAAGGCGCTGTCCCAAGTCAAACACGACAACATGGCACACGTGATCGATTCGTTTCGGGCCAATGAAACCTACTATATCGTTATGGCCTATGAAACCGGTCGTGATCTGAGTTGGTTTATCCGAAAACTAGCCGGTTCATTGGACATGGCATTCCTAAACAAGGTCTTCCCGAAAATCGGGGATGGGTTATCACAGTTCCACCAGAAAAATATGCTGCATATGGACATTAAGCCGGCAAACATACTGTTGCGAAGCAACGGCGAACCCTTGCTGCTGGACTTCGGTGCAGCAAAACCACAAGACAGCGAAGATCGATTTCGCTCTTTTCAGACCTTGACCCACGGTTTTGCACCGCCTGAACAGTATTTGGATGGGGCGCTCGGGCCATGGACTGACATCTACAGTTTTGCGGCCACCCTCTACGCGTGTATTACTGGAAAATCGCCCCCGCCTGCCTTGAAACGGCGGGAAGGCACCGCACTGGCTCCGCTATCGGTCGATTATGCCGGGCGTTTTCCTTATCCATTACTCAGTGCGGTCGAAACAGCCCTGCAACTGGACCCAAAAGCTCGGCCCGATGACATGAACCAACTGCTAGCTCAGGCTTTTAAAGGCAATAACCCCTAGCCATCAGCTACCGCAGTGAGGCGGCAAATTCAATCAGCGCCTGCGCCAATCGCTGTGGCTGATCTACAGTCACCATGTGCCCCGCATCTGGCCAATCTTGTCGTTGTCCCTGTGGCAAGGAAGCAAACAGTTCGTCGACCACATTAGCTTCAAAAAACACGCGGTCGTAAAGCCCGCTAATGACTAACGTGGGAAGATTGAGCGCCGACCAGGGAACATTCCAGTCCGCTGTGGTCGCGCCCAACATTAATCGGTAGTGCCCATTTAATGGATCTGCCGGTTCGTAGGGCTCGTCCAGCAAGAAATTGTCACGGTTTGCCTGTAACACGCTCTCGCCCGCTATCAGGGGCATAAAAAGGTCACCGATCAAGCGAGTCCCGCCAAGCGCTACGACTCGCGCGCCGGCATGATTAAACCAGTCTAAACGGGCGCCAATGCGGCGCAGGGTGTTAAGCAGCACCAATCCTTCAGCGGGGCGCCCTGACAGGACCGCTCTGGCAGCGAAAAGCCCCCCGATGGACAAGCCACAGTAGATCGGCCGGGGCGGCTTCACCTCATCGATCAGTCTACATAAGTCACTGATAATCAGTTGATCATCGAGTATTCGATCATCATCCACCGGGCTCTTTTCCTGGCCGCGCAGGTTGTAACGCAGCAACCCAAGACCCGCTTCGCGCAACGCAGGGTCGACCACTCCCTGCCAGTTATCAATGCTTCCAGTCAGTGCATTGACAAAAACCACCGTCGGCTGATTAGCTGTCGGAGCTTCGAACTCATAGTAAAGGCCTTCACCAGACCCGATTTCCAGTAAGGACATTGTCAACACCCCTTAGTCTTTATCCTGATTATCGACCACCCTTCCGCAACAGGTAGAACGTTGTGGAAACTAACCCCTCACCGGCAGCGCCTCGTTTCACAAGATAATCAGTTTACCGTTCGGGCGGGCCGTGTTAGGGTTTTCCCTTCTCTGGTCAGACCAAAATTCGATGAACAAGCCCCGTGTTGCCGATCAGATCGTCGAACACATTGAACAATTGATTCTCGCAGGGACGTTACGCCCAGGGGATCGCCTGCCTGCCGAACGGGTTTTTTGCCGGCAGCTCAGCGTATCCCGGCCATCGCTGCGCGAGGCCTTGCAGAAATTGTCGGCGCGCCAACTTGTGACAACACAACGCGGCGGTGGCACCTATGTCACCGAAGCGGTTACCCAGTCACTAGCGGATCCCCTGCTTGAGCTTATCGCCAGTTCACCCGGGCGGCTTGGTGATGTACTCGAACTACGCCACGCCATTGAATCACCGGCAGCGCATTACGCGGCTTTGCGCCGTACGACTGCCGATAAAAGTGCTTTGCGGAAATCCTACAAGGCCCTGATCACATCACACGCTCAGCGTGATCCCTCACTTGAAGCACAAGCCGATGCCGACTTTCATCTCGTCATCGCCGAGGCTTCACACAACGTTGTGCTAGTCCAAGTAATGAGAAGCCTCTTCGCATTACTACACTCTTCCATTTTTTTCAGTCTGGAAAACCTCTACACTCATCAACCGGCCATCTTCGACAATCTTCGTGATCAACACTACCATCTACTAAACGCGATCCTCAATGGCGACCCTGAACAGGCTCGCGCTGCGTCCGATAACCATATCAATTATGTCGAGCAATCGTTAGCTGAAGTCGATGCGGCCCGAAGCCCCCAGGTGAGTGGCCATGCGCATTTTTCAGATACCACGCCGACTTGACACGAGAAACATGATGCAAAGAACTGATCAACGACAACCCAAAGAATTGCGTCCCGTCACTCTAACCCGTGGCTATAGCCGTCACGCTGAGGGTTCAGTTCTCATCGAATTTGGTGGCACGCGTGTTATCTGCACTGCGAGCGTGGAAGCTCGCGTGCCGGCCTTTCTGCGCGGCGGTGGCCGCGGCTGGATCACGGCCCAGTACGGCATGCTACCGCGTTCTACCCACACCCGTAATAATCGCGAAGCAACACAAGGAAAACAATCGGGGCGCACCCTAGAAATTCAACGCTTAATTGGCCGCTCTTTGCGCGCGGTAGTTGACTTGGAAAAGCTTGGTGAGCAAACCATCACCCTCGACTGTGATGTCCTGCAAGCTGACGGGGGGACCCGTACGGCCTCAATCACCGGTGCGTGGGTAGCTCTGGCTGATGCCTGTGACCTTCTGGTCACTCGCGGCACGCTTGCCGCTTCACCGCTCATCGGGCAAGTGGCATCGGTTTCGGTTGGCTGGATTGACTCCGGCGCCGTCCTTGACCTCAACTATGAAGAAGACAGCACGGCTCAAACTGACATGAATATTGTGATGGATGACCAGAGTCGTTTTATCGAACTACAGGGTACCGCGGAAGGAGCGCCATTTACCGATGATCACCTGCAGACGATGATCGAGTACGCGCGATATGGTATCAAGCAACTGCTACAAGCACAGCGTGATGCGAGGATCGATCACACCGCATGAAAGTGGTTCTGGCGTCTGATAATCAAGGCAAACTGGCGGAGTTAACCAGCCTGCTTGCCGATACGGGTTTCGTCTGTGTTAGCCAGGGCCAATTCGGCGTCAGTAGTGCTGAAGAGACCGGTTCAACCTTCGTTGAAAACGCATTGCTTAAAGCGCGCCATGCAACAGTATCAACAGGGCTGTGTGCAATCGCCGATGATTCTGGTCTAGCAGTGGACCACCTCAATGGTGCGCCCGGCGTGCACTCAGCGCGCTACTCAGGCGCTGGCGCCACCGATGAAGACAATCGCCAGTGCCTGCTGACGGCGCTGGCCGGTGTCCCCGTAGATCAACGCACTGCCCGATTTCACAGCGTCGTCGTCTACCTGCGACATGCAAAAGATCCCGTACCGATCATTTGTCATGGTCACTGGTCCGGGAGCATCGCACTGAAGCCTCGGGGAAGCGGAGGATTTGGATACGATTCGCTGTTTCTCGCTGACGGCTGTTCTAAAACAGCCGCCGAACTAACTGCTGACACAAAGGACCGCCTCAGCCACCGCGCCCAGGCGCTGGCCTCGTTAGTCCGCCTCCTAAGATGTCAGGGCAATCGAAGGAAAGGAGAATAATGGGATGACACAACTGGTTCTCGTGCGTCACGGCCAAAGCGTGTGGAATCTTGAAAACCGGTTTACCGGCTGGGTTGATGTCGACCTATCTGAGCGCGGCATCAACGAAGCCCGCGAAGCCGGAAACGCGTTAAAAGATCATGATTTTGCCTTTGATGTCACGATGACATCCTATCTAAAACGCTCCATCCGGACGCTCTGGCTAATTCTCGATGCGCTTGACCAAATGCATCTTCCCATTCAAACGGATTGGCGACTGAATGAGCGCCACTACGGGGCATTGCAGGGGCTAGATAAGCGTGAAACCGTTGCCCAGCACGGTGAACAGCAGGTTCTTAAGTGGCGCCGAGGATTCTCGGTCCGACCCCCCGCCATGGCGCTCAACGATCCAGACCGACCCGCTAATCATCCGCGCTATCGTGATCTCGCCAATATTCCTGATACAGAATCACTGGCTGACACACTGACTCGTGTCACTCATTGGTGGCACGATGCCTTAGTACCGTTACTCAAACAAAAGAAACGGGTGCTTGTGGTAGCACACGGCAACAGTTTGCGGGCCCTGGTCAAGTACATCGACAACATGAGTGAAGAGGATATTCTCCACTTCAACATCCCCACAGGCATTCCTTTGATTTACGAATTAGATGACCAACTGTCACCACGTGGCAGAGAATACCTCGCCGACTCGGAGAAGCTCTCCTCAGCAATCGACGAAATAAAAAATCAGGTCACCCAAGATAAGCATCAAAACTAATCTTGTGTAATCTAACCACCGGCGGCATCCGTCCTATCCCGTTCAGGCAGAGAAATAATCCGGCTCCTGACCGGTCTTCCACTTGATGTTACACCCGATACTGGCGCTCTGTTCGCTGGGGGGCAAGTCACCCGCGAGGAGCGCATCGAGCGCTCGCCGCAAATCGCTCCCCGTCACTTCCTGCCCATTGTTCGGTCGGCTATCATCAAACTGACCCCGATAGAACAAAACTCGATCCCGATCATATAGAAAAAAGTCGGGCGTACACGCGGCTTGATAAGCCTGTGCCACCCCCTGTGTCTCGTCAAACAAATAAGGAAAGCCGAAGCCAAACTCAAGCGCCGCATCAGCCATTTTAGCTGGCGCATCTTGTGGATGGGTTGAAACGTCGTTTGCGCTGATAGCAACCACTGCCAGCCCTTTCAACTCATAGTCCCGAGCAAAATCGACTAAGCCCTGGCGCAGATGCACTACATAGGGACAGTGATTACAGATAAACGCAACCAACAACGCTTCTGACTCAGAGAAGTCTGAAAGGCTATATAAGTCCTTGTCAGTATTAGGATTTGTGTCGGGTAAACTGAAGTCTGGTGCCCTAGTGCCAATGTCCGGCATGAGTGATACATGTGCCATTTACCTGTTCTCCATCCATTCTGGATCGGCGTTCAAATTTCCCACTCCCAAACCATTCACATGGATGAGGGGACAGGATATACATCATATCGCGCAAATCCAAAGGCGCCGCACTCCATTTCCCTGAGTCCGCCTCGATATCTATATTTATGTTTCTGGTTGGGCCCTTAGAGAAGCCCCACAGATAGCGTTTGACCCACTTGGCAAGGAGTAACTGCGCCTAGATTAAGGGCCATTGAGGCTAACCAGCTGCCACAAGTCGTTCATACATCGAACCTTAGCCGGTGGCATTCTCGATGCGATAAAGCCACATTGTTTCTATGCCTGAACCGATTGCTTGCGATATAACTCCAGGCCTGTTAAAAACGCCTAGACATAGGTTTGATCTATGACTCCAACTCAAGCACGAACATTCCACGCAGTAGCGACCGCAGGCAGTTTCACAGCAGCGGCGAAGGCGTTGCACGTCAGCCAACCTACGGTAACAACCCAGATCAAAGATCTTGAGCAATACTACGACGTCGAGTTGTTTTTCCGGCGCGCGCGCGGCGTCACTGTGACACCGACCGGGCACGAATTGCTAGAGATCGTTCGTAGAATCGACGCCGGCCAGAAGGAAGCTGTGGAATTTCTGGGCGCGGTAAAGGGCCTACAAACCGGGCACTTACGTGTCGGCGCTTACGCGGCCAGCGATGTTATGACCATTCTGGCAGCATTTAGTCGAAAGTATCCAGGGCCTAACATCACGGTCACATTCGCGAACTCATACATCCTCCAAGAACAGCTATTAGACCATCAGCTCGATGTCGGGATACTCAGCCAAAGGGAACCAATGGGTAAATTTTACTCATTGCCGTTTCGCATGCACACCCATCAAGTGGTGATTTTTTATCCTCATCACATCTGGCATAAGCAACGATCTGTAACGGTTAGCGAACTTTGTGAGGAGATAATTATTATTCGTGAACCTAGCTCCGAAGCTAACCGCGCGACAGAACATATCCTGAGCCAGGCCCCTACGACTCCAAGAAAAATGATTCGAGTTGGTAGTCGAGAGGGTGTCATGTCGGCTGTCGCACAGGGGTTGGGTGTCAGTACTATCTATGACGAAGGAATCATCCCGGCAGAGGCAGTCACGAAACGGCCCATCGAGGATGCTGAAGTAAGTACGAGCATCTTCGTCGCTTGCCTGGAGGAGCGGAAAGATTCCCGTATCATCGCTGCCTTTCTAAAGGTTGCAGAACAGTGTCGCGCGAACCGGAGCGCATAGCTTCTTCGTATATAAGCCATCGATTATTTGAAATTGCGGTGCTGCATCAATCTGCCGCAAGGTCCCGCACTTCTCTGAAGCAAAGGAAGCTGTATTGGAACTTCAAAACGCGTTCAGCCTGCCCCTTTCACGCCACCACGCTTGGATCGCACTAACAAATCTTGAAGCGATTGTGCCTTGCATGCCAGGCGCCGAACTCAATCAGGCAGAGACTGACGGGAGCTACAAAGGAAAGGTCACCACCCGCCTTGGTCCCGTAACCTTAACGTTCGACGGCACGGCGCAGTTTACTGAACTTGACGAAACGGCATATCGAGCATCACTTAGAACGCGCGGTAGCGACACCAAGGGTAGGGGCGCTGTGGACGCCGCCATTACGTTGTTACTCAAAGAACAAGAGAGTGCTGAGGTCACCGACGTTTTGATTCACACGACGCTAACATTATCAGGTTCAATTGCGCAGTACGGGCGCGGTACAGGAATGATCAAAGACGTTGCGGATCGTTGGATGACGGATTTTGCTAAGTGCCTAGTACGATCCCTAGAGAAAAACACCAACACTCATAACGTCACCGAGCCCGACATAGTTGCCACAACCGCATCACCAATACCCATTTTGGGTATCATCTTCAGAAGCTTCTGGCGACGGATCTTACGGATAGTGCGGTTAGGGGATTAGGTCAATCGAGAAACACGCGTGCGTCGACCGCGATCACTTCGCTTTCAGTCACTATTAATGGGTTGATATCAATCTCGCGGATTTGCGGATAACGATGCACGAGCTTTGAAACTCTAAGTAATACATCCACGACCCCATCATGAAAACATGGTTGTTCGCCCCGGACGCCCCGTAAAATTGGCGCGCAGCGTAGTTCATCGAGCATCTGGGTCGCTTCGAGCCTGCTAGCGGGCGCCAGGCGAAAAGCGAAATCGTCAATCACCTCGGCATAGATCCCCCCAGCGCCCAGGACGAGACAATGTCCGAAAACGGGATCCCGTTTTGCGCCGATCATAAGTTCCTTGCCAGACGGTGCCATTTCTTGAACCAACACGCCCTCTATTCCTGCGTTCGGTGCGTTTGAGC
>Ga0187827_10003444_pt1 | contig 20420 bp, 21 predicted proteins | sample ETNtaG_39_FD_167969 | JGI IMG/M metagenome (GOLD analysis project Ga0187827, IMG submission 167969) | Marine microbial and viral communities from oxygen minimum zone, Eastern Pacific Ocean - ETNP2014_SV_150_PacBio MetaG (Illumina Assembly) | ecosystem: Environmental > Aquatic > Marine > Hypoxic... | reverse complement strand
AAAGGCCAGAAGCGCCAGTGGCACCATCGGATGCCTTCGGGTCAGAGTATGTTTAAGCCGTTCAACCAGCTGGGTGCAGGCCGCCATGGCCTGTTGTTGATCAGAGTCTGGCGCGGCCCCAGGCCGGGGCAGGCGTCGACTGAATTCAGCAACGAACGGATCGGCTGGGTTCACGCTCAGGGCAACGGGGTCGGGGCAACAATAACGCCGTCGCTGTCAGCCCACAGGTGATCTCCAGGGACAAAACTGATGCCGGCAAAGCGTACCGCCAGTTGTTGCTGTCCCTCGCCGCGTTTGACACTTTTTGCGGGGCAGGCGGCGAGCGCCTTAATGCCGATCGGGAGTTCAGCGAGTTGGCGGGCATCACGGATACAACCGTAGACTACGAGCCCGCGCCAGCCATGATCTTGCGCCAGGGCGCCGATCTGGTCGCCAACCAGTGCGCAGCGCAATGAGCCGCCGCCGTCGATCACCAGTACTTTGCCCTCACCATCACCCTCGAGCATCGACCTGACCAGGGTGTTGTCCTCAAATACTTTCACCGTAGCGATAATGCCCTCGAAGCTTTCGGCACCGCCAAAGTCCTGAAACAGGGGGGCTGCTACCTGTAGCAGGTCCGCGTGGCTATCATAAAGATCGGCGGTGCGGGTCATGCGGAACGGGCCAGTGGGTTGGAATGGAAGAAACTGCTGATGTCTTCAAAAGCATGCAGGCCTGTAAATTCCTCAGGATCTGCTGTTGGGCGGGTCGAATCGGGGGCTACCACGGCCAGGAGATGGGCAATCCCGTACTTTCCGGCAGCGCGCAGCACCGTCAGGTTGTCGTCGATCAGCAAAGTGCGGCTCGGCAGAAACGATTCGATCTCCTGCAGGTCGGTCCAGAACATGGGGTGTTCCTTGGGATAGCCCAGTGTGTGGGAACTGACGATTCGGTCGAACATCGGCCTGATGCCAGTCTGATCCATCTTCAGGTCGATGGTAGCCGGCGAGGCATTGGTGACCAGGACGACGCGCCGGTGGTCGGTTTGCAGTGGTGCGAGAAAGTCGCGCGCCCCGGGCCGGGTGCGGATCAGGTGGCGCAGTTCGACCTTGAGGCTGACGATATCCAGACCCGTCTCACGGGTCCAGAAATCCACGCAGTACCAGTCAAGCTTCCCCCGCAGTGATCGCATGCGGGAAAACAACGTGTCACGGGCTTCTTCCAGGCCTATCTGTCGCTCACTCGCATAGCGTTGCGGGATAAATTCGGTCCAGAAGTGGTTATCAAAATGCAGATCCAACAAGGTGCCGTCGAGATCGAGAAATACCGAGTCAATCTGTGTCCAATCAATCATGGCCGTCGTGGTTGCATCTGTGTTTTAGGATATGGGCGCAATGCCTTAGGGGTGGCTGTGGGCGATATTTTAGCGCCCAGCGCCGTCGCGCGGATTTTCTCCCGGGTCTTAGCGTGATGCTGACCCAGGTGCATTGTCTCACCAGCCGGTCTGGGTTAATCTGCGGGCCCATCTGTCCTCAACCGGGTTGGTGCCCGCCCGCCCTGTTATGAGCGTGTTACCTGAAATTCTTAAGATCATCCCGGTCGCACGTAGCCGTCTTTTCAATATCGAGCGTGTGGATCTGCGGTTTGCCAATGGCAACGAAGCCAGCTTTGAGCGGCTGGTGGGCCAGGGCAGCGGTGCAGTACTGGTGGTCCCGCTGCTATCCGATGATCAGATGTTATTGATCCGGGAATATGCCGTGGGGCTGGAGCGTTACGAACTGGGTTTCGTCAAGGGGCGGATTGATGCCGGTGAGACACCGCCCCAGGCGGCCCACCGAGAACTGCGCGAGGAAACCGGCTTTGGCGCTCAATCCGTGACCCTTCTGGCCACCGTGTCGCTTACCCCGACGTATTCGAACTACCGTACCCACGTTTTTGTGGCGCGGGATCTGTTTCCTGCACCGCTACCGGGTGACGAGCCCGAGACGCTTGAGACGGTACCCTGGCCGCTGAGGGACCTGCACGGGTTGCGCCTGCGGGAGGATTTCTCCGATGCCCGTAACCTGCTCGCCACCTATCTGGTCGCAGAGGAACTGGCGCCATGACCGGGCACCGGGATTCGTTGCTGACGCAGGTCATTGATGTGGCAAGGGCTGCCGGTACGGTGATCCTGGATGTTTATGAGAAAGAGTACGAGGTTATCGAAAAAGCGGATGGCTCGCCGGTCACAACCGCTGATCACCGGGCCCATGACGTCATCGTTGAGCAACTGCAGGCCTTGACCCCACAAACCCCCATTGTCTCCGAGGAATCCAAGGATATAGATACTGATCAACGGCTACAGTGGTCGCAGATGTGGCTGGTGGATCCACTGGATGGAACCAAGGAGTTTATTCGCCGCAATGGCGAATTCTCGGTCAATATTGGCCTGGTCGAAGATGGCCAGCCGACACTTGGTGTGGTGTACAGCCCCTGTTCCCAGACCAGTTACTTTGCTGCCCAGGGCACTGGCGCCTGGCGGCAGGTTGCCGATGCGTCGCCCGAGCCGATCCAGGTTGCACCCTACGATCCGGCCCGGCCACGCATGGTAGCAAGTCGATCGCATTCGGGTGCGGCGGTCAGTGCATTTCATGATGCGCTGGCGACCTCGAGTGGTCACACACCCACGATTGTCAGCATGGGCAGTGCTCTGAAGGTGTGTGTCGTGGCTCAGGGCGATGCCGACATTTACCCACGACTGGGCCCCACGTCGGAGTGGGACACCTGCGCATCGCACTGTGTGCTGAGCGAAGCCGGCGGCCAACTGCTTGACTGCAGCGGCGCCGAGCTGGGTTACAACAAGGCCAGTATCCTCAATCCCTGGTTTCTGGCGATCGGTGATCCGAATTTTGATTGGCTCGCACTTTGCCCCCCCGAACCGTCCGGATAAACAGGCTTGTCATCAGCCAGCCTGGGTAACGCATCGCCCGGGACTATAATCATGTTTGTGTCAGGCTGAGCGGATAAAGCGTTCGAATCATCGCGCCCATGTTGCCCTTTACCAAGATGCACTCACTGGGCAATGACTTTGTCATGCTCGATGGGGTGCGCACGCCACTGGAATTGAACGAGGCCCAGGTTCGACAGATGTCGGATCGGCATCGGGGGATCGGCTGTGACCAGTTAATTGTTGCGCAGCCGGCCACTGACGGCGCTGACTTTTTCATGCGGATCTTCAATACCGACGGCAGTGAGTCAGGACAGTGCGGAAACGGCGCCCGTTGCTTCGGCCGTTTTCTGATAGAGCAGGGCCTGACTGAGCAGCGTGAACTTGAGATACAGACTATGAGCACACGTTTTCGGCTCGGGGTCGGCGATCATGGGCAGGTCAGCGTTAATCTTGCCCCGCCTATTTTTGAGCCTGGGGAAATCCCCTTTGATGCCCCCGCTGCTGCGGTTGATTATCCAGTCACGGTAGCCGGGGAATCGCTGCGGATCGGCGCGGTATCCATAGGTAATCCCCATGCCGTATTGATGGTCGAGGATATCGACAACGCACCAGTAGATCAGCTCGGACCTGCGCTTGAGCGTCATCCGGATTTCCCACAGCGTACGAATGTGGGCTTCGTCCAGATTCAGAGTCGGCACAGCCTGCGGTTGCGGGTTTGGGAGCGTGGCGTGGGTGAAACCCTGGCCTGCGGCAGTGGTGCTTGTGCAGCCGTTGCAGTGTGCCGTGCCCGGCAGCAGGTAGAAGAAGTGGTCGAGGTTTCGCTGCCAGGCGGCACGTTGGCAATATCGTGGCCTGGTGTCGGTGGTATGCGTATGAGCGGCCCGACGGCGCGGGTCTTCGATGGGCAGTGGTCGGCCGCCTGATATGACCTCACGCCCGACAACAGATGAGCCGGTACGGGTCGGGGTGGATGAAGGTGAGGTGGCGGATTTTCTCCGGACCCATCCCGATTTTTTTGAGCGTCATCTGGCTTTGTTGACTGAACTGGTGGTGCCGCATTCAACCCGTGGCGGTGCCGTGTCACTGCTGGAGCGCCAACTGGCCGCACTGCGGGATCAATTGGGCGCTGAGCGCGGCCGGTTGAAATCACTGATGAATGCCGCGCGGGAGAACAGTCGGCTGCAGCAGCGCCTGCAACGCTGCTTCGAGATCACGGCCCGCGTCGATGATCTCGATGATCTGCTCAGCACATTGCCCGAGGCGCTGCAGACCGAGTTCGGCCTGGAAAGCGTCCTAATCCGATTTCTCGATAGCGCAGTGGTGCCGGTGGATTCTCTGGTGACGTCTACCGATGAAACCGTACAGACCCTGATACAGCGTTTACAGGGAAAACGCTGTCTGGTGGAGGCGCCCCCTTCGTTGGAGATTGCCCACCAGCTTTCTCCAGATAGGGCATCACGGGTCGCTTCCTGTGCGGTACTGCCGGTGCGCAGTGCGGACGAGGCGCTTATTGGCTGGGTGATCCTGGCGGCACGGGATCCCCAGCGTTACCGTCCCGATATGGACACGGTCCTGCTGGAAGGGCTCGCCGGCCTGGTCGGCGCGGCCTGCAGTCGGATGGGTCTTGCCTGAAACCCGCCCATGACTGGCAGTAACAGCCCGGTCGATGCGTTTCTCGATTACCTGCGTTATGAGCGACGCTTCTCGGCCCATACTGTGCTGGCGTATCAGCGCGATCTGGCACGGCTGATGGCATTTGCGACCGAGCGGGGCGTGAGCAACCTGGCCACGCTCGCACCAGTCCAGGCGCGGCTGTTTCCCGCCCGTTTGCATCATGCCGGGCTTTCCAGTCGCTCGATCAGTCGGTGTCTGTCGGCGGCGCGGTCGTGTTATCGCTACCTGTTGCGAGAGAAGCGGGTCAAGGCCAATCCCTTTGAGGGTGTTTCAGCGCCTCGGGGTGAGCGCAAGTTGCCCAGCACGCTCAATATCGAACAGGCGGCGCAACTGGTCGCCATTAAACCGCGCTCGGATCTGGACTATCGCGATCATGCCATGCTGGAACTATTCTATTCGTCAGGCCTGCGCCTGTCTGAACTGGCCCGTGCCGATCTGGGGGATATCGATTTTAACGCTCGCACTATCGTGATCACGGGTAAGGGCGGAAAAACCCGAATCACGCCGGTCGGACGCCATGCTATCGGCGCAATCAGTGCCTGGCTGGAGCACCGCGAGACCCTGGTTCAGCCCGGGGAAACCGCGGTTTTTGTTGGCCGTGGCGGTGTTCGCCTCGGTGCGCGGGCGATTCAGAAGCGGGTTCAGGTATGGGCCGCACGACAGGGCCTGGGCCGGGGGGTACACCCCCATATGCTGCGCCATTCTTTTGCCAGTCACATGCTGGAATCGAGCTCAGATTTGCGTGCGGTGCAGGAGTTATTGGGGCACGCCGATATTTCGACCACCCAGGTCTACACGCATCTGGATTTTCAGCACCTGGCCAAAGTCTACGATCAGGCTCACCCACGAGCCCGTCGCCGCCGGCGTTGAAGTCCGGCTTCAGTGCTTCCCAAGCCCCTGTCGTGAGGTGTGCCTGCGATGTTGGTGTCCGGATTTTGGCTTAATGGCGCTGGTCGCCGGGACGGTGAGCTTGGCCGGTACCGTAAAGTTTGGTGACCGGAGATTGACGATCGCCGGGTGTATTTACTGGTAACGGCAGGGGTTGGCGGTGGGGTAGATGCGACTCGCGAGGCGGGAGTTGGGGGTGATCAGAGCGCCTCTTCCAGTGCGCTTTTATCTCAGAAGAGGAATAAAGGCTTGACCCGCATGCTAATATCAGCCCCTTTGCCGGCCAGCCCCGGCTGGCAAATACCGGAATAAACCCCCCATCCTGAGAGGATTTCCCATGTCTTCTGTTGCTCTGATTCCAGTTATTCTGGGTATCATCGGTCTAATTGCGGCGTTTGTGATCTATCGATCTGTACTTGCGTATTCTGCCGGTACTGGCAAGGTTTCCCAGATCGGCGATCAGATTCACGACGGTGCGCTGGTCTTCATGCGTCGTGAGTACACCTATCTTGGCGTATTTGTGATTGTGGTAGGGGCGGCGATCTTTTTCTCCGATCTGGGTTGGCGCACGGCAGTGGCCTTTTTCGTCGGCGCGATCGCGTCGGCCACCGCGGGTTATATCGGGATGTTTACCGCGACCCGGGCTAATGTGCGCACCACGACTGCCGCTGCCGAGAGTGGCGCTGCCGCTGCGTTGACTGTCGCATTTTACGGGGGCTCGATCATGGGCCTGACCGTGGCTGCGATGGGGCTGCTGGGTCTGGGCATTTTGTACCTGGCTTTTGGTGGTGACCCTCATACCGCTCACGTGATTCACGGCTTTGGTATGGGCGCGTCGTCGGTAGCCCTGTTCTCGCGAGTGGGTGGAGGTATTTTCACCAAGAGCGCAGATGTCGGGGCTGACCTGGTCGGTAAGATCGAGGCGGGTATTCCCGAAGATGATCCGCGTAACCCCGGCGTGATTGCGGATAACGTGGGCGATAACGTAGGCGATGTCGCCGGGATGGGCTCGGATATATTTGAGTCCTACTGCGGCGCGATGATCGCCTCAATCGCGATAGCGGCCACACTGAGCCCCGAGGTACTGGCGTCTTTAGCCGGGGGCGATCAATCCAAGCTTATGTTTTTGCCGCTGGCATTGGCCTCGGTGGGTATCCTGTGTTCCCTTGCCGGTATCGCCCTGGTCAAAGGGTCCTCACGCAAGGCGCCAGATAAGGCACTGCGCACCGGGACAATCGGGGCATCGGTCATATTTATTGTTGCCGCCGTGGCGCTGATCTGGTGGTCGGATCTCAGCCTCAATATCTGGTGGTCGGTACTGGTAGGCGCGATTGGCGGCATCGTCATCGGTCTGGTGACCGAGTACTACACGGCTGGCAGCCCGGTTCGCAAGATCGCGGGTGCCGGTGAGACGGGTCCGGCTACAGTCATGATTGCCGGCTTATCAATCGGTATGCAGTCCGTGGTGGTGCCGGTCCTGATGCTGTGCGTGATTATCTGGGTATCCAGCTCTTTGGCCGGACTCTATGGTGTGGGGATTGCCGCGGTGGGTATGCTGGCAACGGTGGGCATCACCATGGCTATTGATGCTTACGGACCGGTCGCCGACAACGCGGGCGGCATTGCCGAGATGGCAGGACTGGGTGAGGAGGTGCGTGAGATCACCGATACGCTGGATGAACTCGGCAACACCACAGCGGCTATCGGTAAGGGCTTTGCCATTGGCGCTGCCGCATTAGCAGCGCTGGCGATCATTTCGGCTTATATCGAGACGGTCGCTCAACGGTTGCCCGATTTCAGCCTCCAGATCAACGATCCGATCGTGTTGGTTGGCATGTTTCTGGGTGGCATCTTTCCGTTTCTCGTCAGTAGCATGACCATGACCGCGGTCGGAGATGCCGCCTTCGACATGATTCGCGAGATCCGACGCCAGTTCAAGGAGATCCCGGGTCTACTGGAAGGTACGGCCGAGCCCGATACGGCTCGCTGCGTAGATATTGCCACGACAGCGGCGCTTAAACGTATGGTATTGCCCGGCGTACTGGCGGTTGGTGCCCCGGTTGTGGTCGGGTTCATCCTGGGCCCGGCAGCGCTGGGCGGTATGCTCGGCGGTGCATTGCTCGGGTGCGTATTGTTGGCATTGACTATGGCCAATGCGGGTGGTGCCTGGGATAACGCCAAGAAGTACGTCGAGAAGGGCAACCTGGGTGGCAAAGGATCCGACGTGCACAAGGCTACGGTGGTCGGAGATACCGTGGGTGATCCGTTCAAGGATACCTCGGGGCCCTCTATGAATATTCTGATCAACGTCATGGCGATTGTTTCTCTGGTGATCGCTCCACTTCTGGGCTGAGTGATGCCGTTTTGAGGCTGTGATCCCAAGGAGGAGGGGAATGACAGGGCCGGCTTCACGCCGGCCTTTTTTTTGTGCGCCAGGCGGTTAACAATAGTGAAGGACAAGGCAGACAGGAGATCACAACATTATGGCGGATATGATCACCCGGGCCGCGGTTGAGGCTGATCTAGTGGCCGTGCACGCAATTTATGCAGATGAAGTGCTGCAAGGGACAGCCTCTTTTGAGCTTGAGCCGCCGGATCTGGAGCTGATCCGGGAGCGCTGGCACGCCAGCCAGGCGGTGGGGCTGCCCTACCAGGTTGCCCAGATGCATGACGAGGTCGTCGCCTTCGCCTACGCTTTACCGTATCGGCCACGGCCGGCCTACCGTTATACCGTGGAGCACTCGATCTATGTTGCTCCGCCCTGGCGTCGCCAGGGCATTGGCGCCCGGCTTTTTGGTAACCTGATAGAAGCTTGCACTGCGTGGGGGGCCCGGCAGATGATCGGCATTATCGGTGATAGCGCTAATGCTGCCTCGTTGCGCGCTCACGAGGAAGCTGGTTTCCGGCAGATCGGCATACTGCACAGTGTCGGCTGGAAATTCGACCGGTGGTTAGATACCGTGATAGTTCAGCGCAGCCTAGGCCCCGGCGGTGGTGAACCACCACAGGTTTGCCCATGAGTGCGATCCTGCCGTGCATAGTTGATCACCTTGTGGTGGGGGCAACGTCGCTGGAGCGTGGATGCACCTTTGTCGCTGATCTCCTGGGAGAGCGCCCCGTTAGCGGTGGGGTGCATCCGCACATGGGAACCCACAATGCGTTACTGTCACTGGGCGGGTCAGTTTATCTGGAGGTGATCGCGATCGATCCCCAGGGCAAGGCACCTGCTTGGCCAAGGTGGTTTTCCCTCGATAACGAGCAAACCCGTGCCACCCTTGCGAACAGTCCACGCTTGCTGACGTGGGTTGCAAGCACAACGCAGATCACAGCGTTAAGCCAGTTGACGGCCTATAGGGGCTGTGAGGCAAAGCCGATGTCTCGGGCCCACCTCAAGTGGCAGTTTGCTTTTACTGCTGATGGCAACTGCCTGGCTGGCGGGTTGTTGCCTCATGTAATCCAGTGGCAGGGTCCAGCGCATCCGAGTGATTCACTTCCCCCGTCTGATTGCATGCTCACCGGGCTGCAGGGGGTTTCGCCCGATGCGCACGCGATCAACCGAACTCTGGGCCAGATGGCCCTGTCAGATACGATCAGATGTAAGCCATCCCATACCCCAGGCACTGCACTTTCTGCTTTGATCGACACCCCGCGTGGGTCAGTTCGCCTCTGACCTCGCCGACTTTAATCCAGGCAGGTAAAGACTGAATGCAAGCCCATCGCCCCGGCTCAAAAATGCGCCCGGACTGGCTTGGGGCAATGATGCTTTTGTTTGCCTTTCAGCGTGGCCGTACTAAGAGCACACCCCAGACCGTAGAGCACAGTGGTACCTGGGTCGATATATACCAGCCATTGCGACCGCCATCGGCAACTGTCATTTTTGTTCCGGGTCTTGCGATTCGTGGGCGGGAGGACCCGCGTATCCGGAATCTGGGTTGGGCTCTGTGTGCAGCGGGCCTGAGGGTGCTGATACCCGATGTGCCCAGCATTCGGAGCCTTAAGATTTCGTCTGACCAGCCTGAGGAAGTACGCCAGTTACTCGAAAACTTGGTAGGTGATCCGTCAATGGTGACGACGCGAAATATTTCCCTGATGTCGGTGTCGTTTTCCGGCGTTTTTGTCCTACGCGCTGCGCTGAGCCAGGCGCTCGCTGAGCGGACCCGAGTCTTGTGCCTGATTGGGGGTTATTTTGATATTGAGCAGGTCGCCTCGTTTTTGATCAACTCGAATCGTGCGGACGTTTACGGCAGGCTGATTATCGCCAGCAGCTATTTCAGCGATATCGAGCCGGCCAGCCCAGCGGCACAGGTCGCGCTGGTGCGGGCGGTCGAGGCAGCGGCGCACGATAACTCCGGCCCGAGCGATCTGGGTGCGCTGTTTGATCTTGCTGATCCGCTTGAGAAATCGCTGCATCATGTTCTGTCAGATCCATACGAGCGGGAACATTTCTGCGGCAAGGTTATCGCGGGCTTTGATGAGGCCTGGATGGGGTACCGCGTGCCCATTGAGCTGCCGGACAATATGGCACCGGTCTTTTTGCTTCATGGCCGGGGTGACCGGGTGATTCCGCCGGGTGAGTCCCGCCGTCTCGCGCGTCTTTTCAGCGACAGTGGAATCTCCCATTATCTGTGCGTGACTGATTTTCTAGGGCATGGTGATGCTGCTATTTCGTTTTCCCAGGTGTCCGAGTTGTACCGTCTTATAGCCGGCTTTGCCTGGTTCCTTGGCCACTGCCGTGGTTGATGCGTTTCGGGGGTAGCTGTGGGGTTAGCGTTGTTCGCGTTTACCAGCGCAGTTCACGCAGCAGGGCTGGGTCGGATCCAACGCAAGCCGTGCCGGGGCAATAGACTCGCCACAATCTTCGCACAGCCCATAGTCCGGATCCTGGTCGATACGGATCAGGGTCTGGTCAATGGCTTCCAGCATGGCTTGGCGCCGCCGCGCCATCTCAAGCGACATCTGGTGATCCTGCATTGCTTCGGCCCGCGACAGTCGCCCGACGCGTGTCTGGTCCAGTTCTATCGTTTCCACCCGAGCCAGTTCGGATTCTCGGGTCAGGGACGTGCGACGTAGCAACAGGGCTTCACGGATTTCTTTGCGGTTAACCATTTTCGCCGACTCCAAAAATGCAGTATGCCTGCGGCGCATTCAATTCACCACGCAAAAAAAGAGGGCACCATGGTGCCCTCTTATTAGATTTTACTTAAGACGCTAAAGGCAACAAACGACACCGGCCATCAGCACAGTCAGCACCACAGAAGAAGTGATGACACTGTTGACTGACTGGATAGCCCCGTTCATCTTGCCCCAGATCGCATTGGCCTCGATGATGACAACGATAACCAGGCCTACCAGCAACGCCAGAGTGCTCATGGCGATATCATCGGTGCCGCCCCACAGACCGCCGTTGGCCAGCGGGGTGGCGTGCGCAGATGCCACCATGAAAAACAGCATGGGCAGGGAGAACAGGGTATTGGTACGCGAAGCCAGTGCCGCCTTAGGTCCTGCCGCTGCCTTATCGCCAGCCGCCAGGCCGATCACGATTTTCTGATTCGGCCAGATGATAAGCCAGACATTGAGCATCATCAGCGTGCCCATCAGTGCGCCGAGAAGGATACCCAGGCTCAGGCGCATATGCAGGATATGGCCAAGCAACAACAAGCCCGTGAGGAAGGTAAACATCGCCGCCCAGCGGAACCACCAGAGAGCTCGTGGCGCCAGTTTGGCCATGACATCCGCCTTGGCGCCATCATCTGCCTCTTTAACATACTCTGTCTGGATAAAATTGAAGTAATACAGCAAGCCGATCCAGGTCACGCCGAAAACGATATGACCCCAGCGCATCACGACATCTAGCAGGTAACTCATTTATCTCCTCTCCCAAGCATGGGTTTAATAGGTAGGGTCTCGCGCCAGTGACAGGCCCGAGGCCGCCCGATTGCGGTTAACTCTCCGTGAGATAACCACACGTTTTTCAGGCTGATTGCGCATCCTGAAGCCGTGATTTTAGTGCAGGCTTGGAGCAAGCGCCAACCGGGGCTGCGCCAGTTCAGGCCAAAGCTCCGGTTTCTGTTTTGGCCGCTTAAGCCACCCAAGGCAGATCGGCCAACACCATCGCCGCTTCCCCTTCGTCATCCGTGCTGGGGTGAGGGTTGGTGCGCCGTTTCCTCGGTAGCGGGTACGACGTCCGCCGGCACGCAAAAAGCCTGATTTAGGCTTGTGAGTGCCTGTTTCAGCAGGGCATAAATTAATGCACGAGAAGGGTTCGTGTGTCAGCGAGGGGTGCCGGCACAGGGGGAATGGCGGGGGTGATTACCGGCAGGCCTCATCTCACAGTGAAGTGATTGATCCCAGAGCCTGTCGAACTTTTTGCACCTTCTCCAAAGAGCGCACCCAGATGAGATGACTCGGACACGGGCAATCTGAGGCGCCAAATCCCGCAAGCGGTATGATGACGTTATCCTGTGACAGTATTAATCGTGCCCAGCGATGCTCCAGTTCGCGCTCGGCACTGCGGTACCAGATCTGGCGGACCGGGCAATGATCGAGCAGGGTATCGATATGCCAGTGTCGGCGTTTGGTCGTGCGCAGGTGTCGACCCAGCCGTGCTTTGAGACCACCCGGGCCAAAGGCCGAACCCACATACAGGTACCAGCCGCAGCGCAGGAGCATGTGATCTCGCGCGCCGACTGCAATTGAGCCGGGTTTTTGGCAGCGAAGCACCAGTACATAGGTGCCCGGGGTACACGGAAGTTGCGAAGGGTTGACCGTCAGGACTCCAGGGTTTCACGATAGTGGGCAAGGTATTGAATAATATCGCGTGACTCGCCCATCCACTCACTTTTCCCATTGGCAGATTGTCGAAGCAGCACCGGCACGGTCGCCCGGCCGCGCGCCTGTATCAGATCATTCTGCCATTGGGTGTTATCCCAGATATTGCGTTCCTCCAGTGCCAGCCCAAGGTTTCGGGCAGCGTGCCTGACCATCGAGCAGTAGCCGCACCAGTCGCGCATGTAAAGAATCAGCCTGTCTTGGCCGGATCCACCGATTGCCATGGGACCCGAATCAGGCCCGTAAGCCACGGCTGCGTGCCAGCAGGGTTAGGCTCAATGCAAAGAGGCACACAATGAAAAAAACAATCATGCCGTAGGAGAAACTCAGATTGACGTCGCTGACACCCAGAAAGCCATAACGAAACGCATTAACCATATACAAAATTGGATTTGCCATAGATACCCGTTGCCAGAAGTCTCCCAGCAGGTGAATAGAGTAGAACACCCCGCCAAGATAGGTCAGTGGCAGCAATACGAACGTCGGCACAATCGAAACGTCATCGAACGTCCTGGCAAAAATGGCATTGATAAAGCCTCCCAGAGAAAACAGGATTGCCGTCAGGATCACGACGCTGGCGAGTACCGCGACGTTATGAATATTGAGATCGGTAAAAAAAAGAGATACGCCGGTTACGATCAGGCCGACCAGAACGCCACGGGCCACGCCACCGGTGATATAGGCCAGCAGGATGATACTGTTAGGCGTGGGTGAGACCAGCAGTTCTTCGATGGATTTGCCCCACTTGGCGCCAAAGAATGAGCCGACCACATTCTGGTAGCTGGCATTGATGACCGACATCAGGATAAGCCCGGGCACCAGGAAATCCATGTAGTCAAAGCCGTCCATCTGACCGATCCGCTTTCCAATCAGGCTGCCAAATATCACGAAGTACAGCAGGGTTGAGATCGCCGGTGGCACCAGGGTCTGTTGCCAGATGCGCATAAACCGTGTGATCTCTTTGATCACGATCGTCGCATAGGCTGTGAGTTGTTGGAGCGGGTTCATTCGCTGTCCTGGGGCGCTTGGCCGACAAGGCTGATAAATAACTGCTCAAGCCGGTTGGCTTTGTTACGCATGCTGTGTACGCTGATGTCTGCCGAGGAGAGCAGTTCGTATAGATGGTTAAGACTCTCACCCCGGTTGAGTTCAATTTCCAGGGTGGTGGGATCGGTCAGCCGGGCATTGCCCGCCAGCGATGCAGGCACCTCGTCCAACGCCCGCTCCAGATCAAGGACGTAGGTCTCAACGTTGAGTTGGCGTAGCAGCTTCCGCATCGACGTGTCTTCCACCAGCATGCCCTGGTCGATAATGCCGATGTTGCGGCACAGGCTCTCAGCTTCCTCGAGGTAGTGCGTCGTCAGGATGATGGTGGTGCCGGCGTTGTTGATCTGCCGAAGAAAGTCCCACATCGAGCGGCGTATCTCGATATCTACCCCGGCTGTGGGTTCATCGAGGATCAGCACACGTGGTTCGTGTACCAGCGCCCTGGCTATCATCAGGCGGCGTTTCATGCCCCCGGAAAGTTCGCCTGCCCGCTCGGCGCGCTTGTCCCACAGGCCCAGCAGTTTCAGATACTTCTCAGTCTGTGCCAGTGCGGTTCGCCGGTCGATACCGTAGTAGCCAGCCTGGTTACGGATAATCTGTAGTGGCGTCTCAAAGATATTAAAGTTGAATTCCTGGGGCACCACGCCAAGAAAAGATTTTGCCCGGGGGAAGTCTGTGTCGATATCTACGCCGAAAATCTCAACCTGACCCGAAGTCTTATTCACCAGCGAACATAGGATGCCGATCACGGTTGATTTGCCAGCCCCGTTCGGGCCGAGCAGAGCATAGAAATCTCCCTTCGCAACGGCAAGATCAACGCCTTTGAGCGCAAAGACGCCGTTAGCGTAGGTTTTGGCCAGTTGGGTGGTTTTTAGGGCGTAGTCCAAAAGGGTACGGCAAGAGTAGAAAAAGATGACAAGTTTTTAGATGGTTGCCTGAGAAGTCCTTTTCAAGGGCGCCACCACTACTGGCGTAGTACGCACTTGTGGTAGAGGTCTTTCAGCACCCCATCTGGGTCATAGCGTGTTTTGAGGGTGCGGTAGTTTTCGCCACCGTATGCCTGATCGAATTCATCCTGGCTGTAAAAGCTCTCTGAGTAGAGTGATTTTATTCCCCCCAGTTCAGTAACCTTGGCCTCGATCAGGCGATTGAAATACCCCGGCGGGTACGTCTGTCTGGAGCGCACCCCATCCCAGAAACCGAAATTGATATAGAGCGTGTCCTCAAGCATAGGGAAAAGCGGGTAATTCCCCCGCAAGCGATCATGGCGTGTCGGGCATATCCAGACCGGTCGTATGCCGATCTCACGTTCAAAAAATTCGAGGAACGCTGCAGCGTTCTCCACCGGGATATCGACATCCTGGATGACGGATTCGCGATGGATGCCGGTCGCGGCGTTAATCCGGCGGGTTAGACCTACCCGGGCGTTCCAGCGCATCACTTTCTGGTACGTGACCGAATTTAATCGCTCGCGTCCCAGCAGGCGGCGCATCAGGGAATTTTGCACATAGAGATTTTTTGAGCACCAGAACCAGTCGGTATCCCACCGCCAGAGGTAATCGCGCACACTGAGATAGTCCTCGCTGCGGTTGCGGATCGAGCGGTAAAAAATCTGCAGATAGGTGTAGTCACTGGTATAGGGGGCTTCGTCACAGAATTCACCCAGCACCAGGTAGTGCTCACCTGGGGCAAAAACCACACCGTCAACAAAATCATAGGGCCCATCACAGGCAGTTGTGATCCGCTCGAAAAATTCATCGGCAGACGGGCATCGCACATGGGTCAGTCGCACATAGGGTTTGGTAGGGATGCCCTGGATTTTCAGGCGCAGAATGTAGCCCAGCGTGCCGTAGGAATTGGCGATGCCGAAAAACAGATCACGGTGTTCATTTTCACTCGTGCAGCACACTACCTTACCGTTGCCGAGCAGAACGTCCATCTCCAATACTGTTTCGTGGGGCAGTCCGTAACGAAACGACGAGGACTCAATACCGATACCGCCTACCGCACCTCCAATGGTGATGGATTTGAGTTGCGGTACCACGGCAGGCATGAGGCCATGTACCAGCGCGGCATCAGCCAGTTTTTCGTAGGTCACCATGCCTTCAGTTTCGATAATGTGGCTGATGGGGTCCACCGAAAGCACGTGCTGAAAATCGCTGACATCCAGCGCTGCGCGCTGTGTGGCGCGATGACGAAAAAGATTGGAAGTCTGTTTGGCCAGGCGAATATCGCCACCGGTATTGGTTCGTATTTTCTGGGCCAGGCACTGCTGGCGCTGTTCATAACTCATCGTCTGCGGCGATCCTTAAAAGCCCACCGCCTGCCCGTCTTTGCGTGGATCTGAGCCTGCCGCGTAACCGCCCTCTGTGCGCATGATCACCTGGCCGCCCCCGAACAGTCCTGGACGATCGTGTTCAACGAGGTGATGCCCGCGTTCAGCGAGAAGGACGCTAAGGTTTGTCAGGCCGCTTTCCAGCGTGACGGTGAAATCCTCCCGCACGTGCCATCGTGGTGCGTCGAGTGCCTGTTGTGGTGACAGCCCATGATGGACAAGATGATTGAGTACCTGAGTCTGGCCCTGTGGCTGGTGGTGCGCACCCATCACACCCAGCGCCATGTGTGGTTGCTGTGCACGCGTCACAAAAGCCGGGATGATGGTGTGGTAGGGTCTCTTGCCGCCGCCAATCTGGTTGGGGTGGCCGCTTTCCAGCACGAAGCCCGCGCCGCGATTATGCATGTTGATACCCGTGCCAGGTACGACCATACCGGAGCCGAAGTTGGAGTAGTGTGACTGAATCCAGGATACCATCATGCCTCCGGCATCAGCCGTCGCAAGATAGACCGTACCTTTGTCAGGCTTGAGCGTTACCTTTGGTGTACTGGCCCGGTCGAGTCGAATTTTACTGGCACACCGGGCCAGTAGATCGGCATCGAGCATGGCATCGGTCGAGATGGCCATGGCATCAGGGTCTGCGACGTGTCGGTGCGCGATATAAAAGGCGGTCTTGATGGCTTCTATCTGCAGGTGAACACTGTCCAGGGATAACGCGTCGTAGCGAGCGATGTCCAGATGCTCGAGAATTCCCAGCGCGATCAAGGTCACAATCCCCTGGCCATTGGGTGGAATCTCATGGACTGTCAGCCCGGCAAAATCCTGAGACAGGCAGTCGGTCCAGAAGCCCTTGTGTTGGGCGAGATCATCAGCGTTCATCACGCCGCCATGGCGATGACCATCTGCTACGATTTGTTGGGCCAGGGCACCGCGGTAGAAACTTTCTCCCGTTGAGGCTGCGATTTCACTCAAGCTATCTGCCATGGCCGGGCAACGAAAACGTTCTCCTTCGTGCGGGGCACGCCCATCCAGCGTGAAAGTGTCGCGAAAACCGTCCTGGTGTTCAAAGAGTCTGATGTCCCGGCTCCAGTCCTGGGCCAGGACCGGCGATACCGGATAGCCGTGACGGGCATACGAGACAGCACTTTCAAACAGTTTCGCAAAGGGCAGGGTGCCAAAGCGTCTCCAGACCTGGACCCAGGTATCGACCGCCCCGGGTACGGTTACGCTGTCCCATCCGTGTTCAGGCGCCCTGTCGTAGTCAGCGAAGCGCTCAACTGTCCATCCTTGTGGCGAGCGGCCGCAGCCGTTAAAGCCGTGTACGCCGCTCTCATCAGCGATGATGGCAAAAGCATCACCGCCGATGCTGTTCATGGTCGGCTCCACCACAGTCAGGCAGATGGCGGTCGCAATAGCCGCGTCGACCGCATTGCCCCCGGCCTGCAGAATCTGAAGACCTGCCTGCGCGGCGAGTGGCTGCGAAGTGCTGACCATCTGGCTGGCATGCAGTGTGGAGCGACGCGACGGATGCTGGTGGTCAGTGTCGATCTTTTCAAACATGACAGTTGCCTTTACCGAGTGGTCAGAGTTTTGTGGCAGCGTTGATAGCCGGCCTTTTGTGGTGTACCTGCCGTTGCAGGGAAAACTGGCGGCAGTCTAGCACTGGCGGGTAGATCCGGCAGTGCTGCGACGATGATGTCTAATCAGGAACTACCGGCGCACAGGGTCTGCAGATGAGCCAGCAACGCATCGAAATGACCCCGCTCCTTAGTCATGTCAACTCGCAGGCGCTGGTTACAGTGTGCCGCCAGCGGCATCCCCAGTTGATCCCAGCGGTACTGAACCGGCCGGCCTGGCAGCACCTCGCCAATCAGAATCTGCGCAATGCGCTGCTGAGGGTCGTTAAACCAGGCCACCTCCCCCCGGCTGGCCACAATGTCCAGGTGCGCCATCCCTTCGCCGGCGATATAGGTCAGTAGGCCGCGATCGTCTTTCTCCAGAGTATTGTGAATATGGCCGTTGATGATGGTTCGGGCACCCCGGCGCAGCAGTTCCCGGTGCAGCCATTCCCCTTCCCCCAGGTTTTCAATACTGTGGTTAGTGGGCTGGTCTTCCGGTCGCCGAAGATCAGTAATAGGACGGTGGGTGAATACCACGTAATCCCGGATACCGGGATTGTTCTCCAATGCCGGAATTCGCCGTAACAGCGTTCCGCGCGCACCGGCGGACCACGGTATGGTGTCCGCCGCCGTGTCGAGGTTAATGAACTGTATTCCCCCGAGACTGAAACTGGCGTTGCGGGGCCCGACGCGACGTTCGAACCAATGTATAAGCTCCCTGTCGAAGCCACGGACGATGTCGTGGTTGCCGATCGCAGCATAAGTGGGTAACGCGCTTTGGGACAAAGCGCGCACCACGTTGTGGTCATCACCCACCTGGTAGTACAGATCGCCCAAGTGCAGTAGAAAGTGTGCCCCCAGTTGCTCAGCCCGATGCAGCACCCAGGCAAGTTCGCGATCTCCGCCGCTGTCACCAATGGCCGCAAACCGGTAGTGTTCCGAGAAAGGCACGCGCCAGTGCAGTGTCAGTCCGGCCGGTTCGGCGTTACCCCGCACGGTTCTCAGCAGACCATTAACACTCTCATCCTGAATGGTGCCGTTGCCGGTATGTTGTAGTGTGGCAAGCGGATGTACATTATCCAGCGTAATCTTGAAGTTACCTTTGACATGCAGAATCGGTTCTGGGGTAAAGGCCCGCCAGGCCAAAGTATCTTCGCGCACTTCCAGTGAGAAGGCGCCATTGCCTTGAACAAAGAAAAGTTCTCTTGGGTGTTGTGCCGTGTGGGTGATGCGGCGCGGCTCTGCCATCAATGGCATGCGCAGGCCGCGCATGGCCAGTGCGTTGACGCCGACACCAGCGCCGACCAACCCCAGATAGCCTAAGAATTCCCGGCGATTGGATCGCGTACTCATGAACTGCGTCAGTAATGCCGTGAGGTTATCGCTTCCACCTATCAGCCCTTGTCGCAAGGACGGGGTTAACGTGTAGCATCAGGTTCAGTCGATTCGATATTTCGCGAGTGGGCTGCAGCCGACTTTAAGACGGTGAGATTGTATCACCGCTCTCCAGACCCTTTTGTGAACGTTCGGCAAGTGGCGATGACGTCAGTCGCCAGCGGTATCTCGAATCAGGGTTGCTAGTGTCTCGAGGTCATTAATGGTCAGGCATTGACGCGTCGCATCGATCAGGCCGTCGTTTTTCAGCCGGTTAAGCGCTCTGGTGACGCTTTCGCGGGTAGCATTCGTGCGGCTGGCAAGGTCCGCGTGGGTGGGCGGGGGTGTAATCTGCACCCTGTTGTCTTCAGCGGGATAGGCTCTGGCCAGGCGGAGCAGTTCGGCATGAATCCGATTGCTGGTATTCAAGGTGCTGAACTCAAATACTTTTTCATCGGCCAGGCGCAAACGGTGGGCAAGTTCGACCATCAGTGAGCGCATGACCTGGTGATGATCATTGAGAAAATCATTGAATGCCTTTGCGGGAAGCGAAGCGAGCAGGCTCTCCTCCAGCGTCACGACGAAGCTTGATCGGGGTTCACCATCCAGTGCCGACAGCTCACCAAAAACATCGCCGCTGGACAATTCGGCAAAGGTGATCTCTTTGCCTGCACCGGAGAAAGTTTTGGCACTGACCCGCCCGCTACAAACAAAGTAGACCTGATCGCACGGCGCATCCTGTGCGAGGATTTCGGTGGCCGTATCACAGCGTGACCAGGCGCACTGTTCAGCTAGGCGCGCGAGCTGTTCGTCATTCAGTGAGGCGATTATCCGAATCTGGCGAAGAGCAGTAACACTGATGCCGCCGGCCGGTTGCTGCGTCATCGTACGATCCTGGTTGCAGATTCAGGTTGTACCTTAACTGATTCACTCCTGCCTTGCGACTATTGAAGCACGCAAAAGGCCATAGGCATGGGCTTTGCCCCAGTGGGGGGCTATGATCTGGCGATATGGATTCCGCATTGCCAAGCCGCATTGTCTGCCTGACCGAAGAAACTACCGAAACACTCTACCGGATCGGCGAGGCGGATCGCATCGTGGGTATCTCGGGTTTTACGGTGCGGCCGAGGCAAGCACGAAAAGAAAAGCCTCGTGTCAGCGCTTTTACCAGCGCCAAGATAGACAAAATCCTGGCGCTTTCTCCAGATCTGGTGCTGGGATTTTCTGACCTGCAGGCTGATATTGCCCGCGAACTGATCAAAGCCGGGGCGAGCGTGATGGTTTTTAACCATCGCTCAATCGAGGGCATTATCGGCATGATGCGGACCCTGGGTGCGATGGTAGGGGCAGCCGAGCGAGCCGAGGCATTGGTCCACGAATGCATGCAACACCTGGCGCAGGCCCGCTCTCATGCTCAGCTACCAAGGCCGCGAGTGTATTTCGAAGAATGGGATTCACCCCAGATCTCGGCCATCCGCTGGGTCTCCGAGCTTATTGAAGCGGCAGGCGGTGAGGATATCTTTCCTGAACTGGCCCGATACCCCGATGGCAAGAGCCGTATTATTTTTGATCCCCAGGAAGTGGTACGTCGCAAGCCCGATATCATTATCGGTTCATGGTGTGGCAAGAAGTTTCGCCCGGAAAAAGTTGCGGCCCGGCCCGATTGGGGATCGATTCCAGCGGTGCGCACCGGCGCGCTTTATGAGGTCAAGTCTGTTGAGATTCTGCAGCCAGGCCCCGCGGCACT
>Ga0187827_10003441_pt1 | contig 20434 bp, 15 predicted proteins | sample ETNtaG_39_FD_167969 | JGI IMG/M metagenome (GOLD analysis project Ga0187827, IMG submission 167969) | Marine microbial and viral communities from oxygen minimum zone, Eastern Pacific Ocean - ETNP2014_SV_150_PacBio MetaG (Illumina Assembly) | ecosystem: Environmental > Aquatic > Marine > Hypoxic... | reverse complement strand
AATCACAGATTCTGAAGATTGTATTACTGAGACTACTTTTGAGGTTATTGTTGACCCAGAAGAGTATATTATGGGGGAGATTATTAACGTATCTACTTGTAATGGATTGTTTTATGATTCAGGTGGAGCAGAAAACTGGTATTCTGAGGGAGAAGATCTATTTATCAGAATTTGTCCTGATGAAGAAGGTGCTGCCGCACAATTAGAATTTACAGAGTTTGATTTAGGTTTTGATGGGACTATGGTTATTTACGATGGTATGGGAACTGCAAATCCTATATTAACCACGGGTACAGGTACTTCTTTATTCGGGCAAACAATTGTTGCAAGTGAAGAAAACTCTACAGGTTGTTTAACAATCACCTTTGTTTCAACACTTTGGTGGGGTGGAGCTACAGGTTGGGAGGCTTATATTAGTTGTTACGATTATATTGTATACGGCTGTATGGATGCTGAAGCCTTTAATTATAATGATGAAGCTGAAGAAGATGACGGTTCCTGTTATTATGATCCTGGATGTACTGACCCTACCTATGTTGAATTTCACACACAAGGTTTTGTTGCAGATTTTGATAATGGTGATTGTGTTACGGTTCTTGTGGATGATTGTACAAATTCAGCTGCTTTAAATTATAATCCTGATGCATCATTTAATTTGGGTGAAGATCCATGTGTTTACAATCTTGATGACTGGTTGTGTGGCATGCATTATAAGGATGAAAGAGATGGATATTCTTATACTACGGTAACTATCGGTAATCAATGTTGGATGACTGAGAATGTTAGGTATCTGCCTGCCGGATCAGCAGAGGTTGATATTGCTGCTGGAGGTGTTGCTTCTCAATTAGAAGACGGATTTGTTTACACAGGAGTTGAGGCTTATAATATTGATGATAATGGAAGATATTATTCTTGGAATTCAGCTGAGACAGCTGTTCCTTTTGGTTGGCATATACCTTCAGCACAAGAGTTTGGGATGCTTTTAGAAGAATATAATGGTGTTGATTTACAGTTGGAAGGTGAAACCGGATTTAATGCTCAAATGGCTGGAGGTGCTTTAATGCCGACAGGTGAAGTTGCTTATATGAATCAGGGGAATACCAATTGGTTGTGGACAAGCACTGAGGTTGATGAAGGAATGGCTATTGCAACAACTCTAATTTTGGGAACCATGGCAGTAGATTTGAGTCCTATGCCAAAAGAGTTTGCAATTAGTGTTAGAGCTCTATTTGGATTCCCAGATGATGCAATTTTAGGTTGTACTGACGAGGATTATATTGAATACAACTCGCAAGCGAACTATGATGATGGTACATGTGAAACGGTTGCTGTTGATGGTTGTACCGATGAAACAGCTCTAAATTATGAGCCTATAGCAACTGTTGATGATGGTACTTGTATTCCTATCATAGAAGGATGTATGGATGAAGAGTTCGCAGAGTTTGATGAAACCGCAACTCTAGATGATGGCTCTTGTGTTACGACTGCTGTTCATGGTTGTACAGATTTGTCGGCTCAAAACTTTGATGAATTAGCAAATGTAGATGATGGTTCTTGTATTGCTCATATATTGGGATGTACAGATTCTGAATTTGCTGAGTATGATGCTACAGCTACTTTAGATAATGGTACTTGTATAACTCCAGCTATTTTTGGCTGTATGGATGCTACTGCGTTTAACTTTAATAGTGCAGCCAATGTTGATGATGGTTCTTGTGTAGGACACATAGAGGGCTGTACAGATCCAAACTTTACAGAATTTAATGGACAAGCAAATGTAGATGATGGTTCTTGTATGACTCCTGTGATATTTGGTTGTACAATCAATTATGCTTTAAACTATGACCCTTTAGCAAATACAGATGATGGCTCTTGTGAAGTAGAAGGTTGTACTAATGATGCTTTTGTTGAGTATGATATGAACGCGAATATTGACAATGGAACTTGTTCTGTTATTGCTATTTGGGGATGTATGGATGAACTTTATTTAGAGTACTTCCCACCAGCAAATATGGATGATGGTTCTTGTGAAAATATGATTGTTGAAGGTTGTATAGACCCTATGTTCTTAGAATATTTCGCCGAGGCGAATGTAGATGATGGCTCTTGTTTAACACCTGCTGTTGTTGGTTGTACCGATCCAAACTATTTAGAGTATGACCCATTGGCGGCTGTGGATAATAATACATGTGTTACACCTGTAGTACTTGGTTGTATGGATAATACTTACCTTGAATATAATGAGGATGTGAATACCGATAATGGCTCTTGTACTACACCTATTCTATATGGATGTATGGATTCTACATTTATAGAGTTTAACCCAAATGCAAATCTGGATGACGGTTCTTGTACCTATATAGTATTAGAAGGGTGTATGGATGAAAATTATACAGAGTTTAACCCAAATGCCAATGTAGAAAATGATAGCTGTGAAACACTTGTTTTATTCGGTTGTACAGATGTACTTGCATTTAATTACGATGCTTTAGCAAATACGGATGATGGTTCTTGTGTTCCTGTTCTTGAAGGATGTATGGATGATGATTTTGTAGAGTATAACCCAAATGCTAACACAGAAGATGCGACTTTGTGTATTACAGCTGTAATATTAGGCTGTACAGATACTGAAGCTTTTAATTACGATACTTTAGCAAATACAGATGACGGCTCTTGTATTTTTCACTTTGCTGAGATTCTATATGTAGGTTTTGCTGAGGGAGTAGTAGAGTTTACGCCTAACGTATTTGGTATGGGACTCGATTATCAAACTTATTGGAGTTTTGGTGATGACTTTTATTCAAGTGATTATTCTCCTATTCATACTTATACATCTAATGATTCTATGGAAGTTATTCTTACCGTGAATAATGGTGAAGTAGAAATTATTACAAGTATTTGGATTGAGATTGTAAACGCAACTGTTGGCGTAGACGAGATTGAAAATACTAAACAAATAATCCATATTCGTTACTATGACTTAATGGGAAGAGAATTGTCTAAGGTTCATTTAAATAATTACCAGATCCACATTCAGAAAGTAATTTATGATGACGGTTCTTGTGAATACTTAAAACAGTTAAATGTTCATTAAGATGTTTTTGAATAAAAAAAGCCCTCCGAATGTTCGGAGGGCTTTTTTTATTACAATAAATTAAAGAAGTCTATAAAACCCCAACAGATTTCATGCAGTTTTTCATTTTCTCAAAAGTTCTTTCGATATCGTTATCGATACCAATGGATACACGAACCATTCCTTCTGATAAGCCCATTTGATCTTGTTCTTCTTCTGGTATTTCTGAAGAGGTACTGGATCCAGGTGCCGAGAATAAAGTTTTGTAGAAACCTAAACTCACAGCTAAGTAACCAATATTGTCATTTTGCATAGCCTCCATAAAAGCATAGGCATTTTCTTTTGTTTTTACATCCAAAACAAACATACCTCCATAACCAAATTCCTCGTTAAAGGTGTTGGTCATTAATTCATGTTGAGGATGTGAAGTAGCTCCGGGGTAAAATACTTTAATACCTTCCTTTGCAAACTGCTCAGTAATGTATTTTGCATTGCTGCTATGTTGCTTCATACGGATGTGAAGTGTTCTCATATTCTTAAGAATACTAGAAGCTCTAATCGCGTCCATAACAGGACCTAACAACATACCGGCACCATCATTTACATCGAGCATTGCCATAATAAATTCAGCATCGGCACAAACCACACCACCAACTGCATCCGAAGCACCATTAATGAACTTCGTTAGCGAATGTACAACGATGTCTGCTCCTAATTCAATAGGAGTGAAAATCATTGGTGTAAAGGTATTGTCTACAACAAGTTTAATGTCTGTATCTTTTGTTAGCTTAGCTATGGCCGGGATATCAGCAATTTCTAACAGAGGATTACTCATGGTTTCACAGTAAACCATTTTTGTATTCTCGTTAATGAGTGCTTTTATTTGTTCAGTTTTGGTAACATCAATAAAGTGAACCTTAATACCCAGTTGTGGCAGAAAGTTTTTAAAGAAGGCATAGGTACCTCCATAAATCGTTCTGCTTGCAATAATTTCATCACCACTCTTACAGATTTGAAGTGTACATGAAGTGATTGCTCCCATACCTGAAGCAGCAACATAGGCAGCTTCAGTATTTTCCATACCAGCTAAGGCATCGCATAAATAACTTGTGCTGGGATTGGTATGACGTGAATACAAGTGACATCCTTCCTGCTCGCCTTCAAATACGGCTTGCATTGTCGATGCTTTTAAATAAGTAAATGTTGAAGAGTCTGCAATTGAAGGATTTACGCCTCCATACTCTCCAAAATTTTGTAAGTCCTGGACTCGGTTAGCAGGTTTATGTGACATGTGAGATTTTTTTTAAACCGCTAAATTACACCTTTCAGCAGTCAGTTTTTAGTTTTCAGTTGGAATTTTTAATACGCAAATATATTCCTATTGATATAGTATTGGATTCATGACCAATTATGGAATGAATTTTAGTAAGTTGTCTTTACAGGTGGAGGTACTTATGAAATGAATTTATGCGTTTAATATTAATAGCTTATCGCATAAAATTTTTGAAAATGAATAATAAAAACATGCAGAGTATTAGTGCAATCATAAATAAGTATGAATTCTTGTAATACATTTTATGAGTTTTAGAATCACTTTTGTAGGCAAAAGAAATTCCAATAATGAAAACCACAGCAAATACAGCTGCAAAAATCCAGTGTCCCTGAGTAATGTTTTCCATTATTTAGATCCTTCTAAATGTATATTTAAGGTAAATTCGTTGTAAATCATTTTATCCCCCAAATCGTCAAAAAATGAACCGGACCCGTATTTTATATCGTGTACTGTACGGTCAATTTTTATGCTTGCATCGGCGTGGAATACATTTCCATGACTGTGGAATTGAGCAGGGAAAGTAATTTTCTGACTGATATCCCTAATAGTTATATTCCCAGTAATCATATATGAAGTACCGTCAAAAATAACGTTTGTAATCTTAAAGCTTGAGATGGGGTATTTTTCTGTAGCGAAGAAATCATTACTCTTTAAATGATTCTCGAGTTTTGCACTATACTGTGGGCTTTCAATATCCGTACAATTTATGCTGTTCATGTCGATTTCAAATTCACCTCCAACTAACTTATTGTCTTCAAATAAAAAGAAAGCACTTTTTAAATTGATAAAACCTGAATGTGAACCTGTTACTTTTTCTCCAGTCCATTCAACTGTGCTTTTTTCCAAAGAAATTTCAGTTAGTTCTTGTGCTTGTATACTGAACAGACTGAAAATGCTAATAATTGTTGATAAAATCAGCTTTTTCATGCGAGAGGTATTTTGTTTCTTTACGTTGTAAAATTAAGTAAATATTCTACATAAAAATACTTTATGATATGAAAAAGCAAATCAATCAAGTGGCAAAATTTCACGATGTATTTCAGATTAGTAATGAAATGAACCCAAAGGCTTTAGTTGGAGAGAATACTTATATGCTTCGTTACAATTTAATGAACGAAGAAAATGAGGAATATTTAGATGCTTGTAAAGATGGTGACTTAGTGGAGATTGCTGATGCACTAGGCGATCAATTATATATTTTGTGTGGCACTATTTTAAAACATGGACTACAGCATAAAATTGAAGAGGTATTTGAAGAAATTCAACGTTCTAATATGTCTAAATTAGACACCAATGGTAGTCCAATATTCCGTGAGGATGGAAAGATTTTAAAAGGTGAGAACTATTTTGAACCCGATATTAAATCTATTTTATTGAAGTGATTTTTATTGTTTTAGAGTAAATTTACACATATTTAGTCTATATATTGAATAGGATTTTAAGCATAACGTTATTAGTTGCATACTTGGGTACATTATTAAGTACCCTAGCACCATTATTATATTATATAACTTATCAGGATTATATTTTGCAAAATCTTTGTGAGAATAGAAATAAGATAGATTTAGAATGTAATGGTAAATGTTATATGAACGAGCAATTATCAAAAGCGACTAAAAAGAGTAATAAGGAAAATCGGATAAAATTAGAAAAGTTTCCTGAATTATATAGTTTAGTAGAGTTACCAACTCTATGTAAATACAGCCAATTTAAAATAGTAATTTCGTATTTATCTAATTTACATTCCTCAGATTTTAGGAATGATATTTTCCATCCACCAACAATTAATTAATAGAGTTTTATTAGCGTAATTTATGCAAAGTTTTTTGCATTCATGAAGTAATGAATTAACCTTTTGTATGAGGTTGAAAAAATCTTTACACACTAAAAAATTAAACAAAATGATTTTACAAAAATCAACAATATTTATACTTGCATCAGCAATGTTAATTTTTTCATCTTGTACGAAAGATGAAGATAAAGATGTTACGGCGCCTACGATAACATTTGTAGAGCCTTCACAGACTATGTATGGTATTGGTGTAACTGTACCCATTCAATTGCAAATAGAAGACAATGAAGATTTACATGCACTTGATATCCATATTACCAATGAGGCAAACAGTAATATGATTATGATGTCATGGGAGCATATTCATGAAAATAATATGATGGTTGATACTTCTTTTGTTGCCAATCTGGAAGGTGCAATGATGACTAATTTCATCATTGAAGTTAATGCAGAAGATGCATCCGGAAATAAAGCCGTAGCTTCTAAAACGGTTCACATTATGGATATGTAAAACTATTATTAATACTAAAAAATCCCCCGAATACTCGGGGGATTTTTTTAGTTAACGATAACTCTCCACCCAAATGGATCATTAGAACGACCGTATTGTAAATTTTGCAATTCGGTTTTTAATCGTTTCGAAAAACTATCCTTTCTATCTTCAAAAGATAATTTTTGACTGTTATAAGTAATCGAGTTAATACTCGCAACTGTTGCAGCGGTACCGGCACCAAATGCTTCGGTAATTTTTCCCGATTTATAATCAGAAATCATTTGCTCCAGATCAATTTTTTCTTCTTTGCAGGGAATGCCCATATGGCTGGCCAGCTTAATGAGGCTGTCTCGTGTAATTCCGGGTAGAATAGAATCGTTTAATGCCGGAGTGAATAATTCATCATTTCGTCGAAAGAAGATGTTCATAGTTCCCGACTCTTCTATAAATTGATGATTCTCCCCATCGGTCCAGATGAGTTGTTGGAAACCATTTTCCTGAGCCTTTTTAGCCGGGTAGAAGGACGCTCCATAATTACCGGCAGCTTTTGCAGCTCCCGTACCTCCTGATGCAGCACGAGTATAATCCTGTTCAACCTTTACGTTAATTTCGCCATTGTAATATGCTTGCACAGGACAAGTAAGAATGATAAAAGTGTATTCATCCGAAGGTGTAGCTTTTATGAAGTTTGAAGAGGCGAACATAAACGGACGTATATATAAAGCAGAAGTGTCGCTATCAGGAATCCATTTTTCATCTAATTTTAATAATTCGAAAAGACCTTCAAGGAATAGTTCCTCCGGTAATTCCGGCATGCACATTCTTACTGCAGATTTGTTAAGTCGTTTTGCGTTCTGTTCAGGCCGAAAAAGGAAGGTTTCACCTTTAGGGCCTTTATAAGCCTTCATTCCTTCAAAAATCGCTTGCCCGTAGTGTAAGGCGTGAAGTGAAGGGAACATATTCAGCGTTCCGTAAGGTAATATTTGGGCTTCTTGCCATTTATCGTCTTTATAGTTAACCATTAACATATGGTCTGAAAATACCGATCCGAAAGCAGCATCTTTCCAAGCGTCTTTTTCCCATCTACTTTGTTCTGTCATATTAATTTTCATAGCTACTTAATGTATCTAAAATCTTGTTGATTTTCAATTTTTAATAAACTGTGATAAATTAATTCTACCACATGTTGTACGTCTTCTATATGAGCACTTTCTACCGTAGTATGCATATATCTTAAAGGAAGTGAAATAAGTGCAGAAGCAACCCCTCCTGTAGCAAAGGCGAATGCATCTGTATCGGTACCTGTAGCTCTAGATGCTGCTTGGCGCTGGAAAGGGATTTTATTTTCATTTGCTGCATCAAGAAGGAGTTTTAGCAAATTGTTTTGTACCGAAGGACCATAACTTAATACTGGCCCATCCCCACATTTTAAATCCCCTTGCTTTATTTTGTTTATCATCGGAGTGTTGGTGTCATGACAAACGTCTGTAACAATTGCCACATCAGGACGTATGGTTTCCACAATCATTTTGGCTCCATGTAAACCTACTTCTTCTTGTACAGAATTGGTGATGTATAATCCAAAAGGTAGTTTTTGCTTGTTTTTATGAAGAAGACGAGCTACTTCAGCAATCACAAATCCTCCAATTCGATTGTCTAGTGCTCTTCCAACAAAATAACGATTGTTGAGTGTTATAAATTCATCCTCGTACGTAACCACACATCCTACGTGAATGCCCATTTTTTCAATTTCTTCTTTGGAGTTGGCTCCACAGTCTAAGAAGATGTTGTCTAACTGAGGTTTTTTTTCATCTTTAGCTGTGCGTGTGTGTATGGCAGGCCATCCAAAAACAGCTTTAACAATGCCTTTATCTGTGTGAATATTTACGCGTTTTGAAGGGGCAATCTGATGATCAGAGCCACCATTTCTTCGTAAGTATATGAATCCATCTTTAGTGATGTAGTGAACAAACCAGGAAATTTCGTCGGCATGAGCTTCAATAACGACCTTGTACTTTGCTTCAGGATTAATAATACCCACAACCGTCCCATAAGTGTCAACAATATAGTCGTCTATGTAGGGTTTGAGATAATCCAACCATAATTTTTGTCCTTCACTTTCGAAACCGGTAGGCGAAGGATTATTGAGGTAATTCTCAAGAAAAGTCAATGATTTTTTTGGGAAATAGTTCTTTTTCATTTGCTATATTAAATAATAAAATAAGGTTCGTGAATATACGACTTTTGCTTGGTATATTTGTTGGAAATAAAACAGGGCTATTTTGAAAAAAGAGATTTTAAAAACTTCAGATGGTTCAAATACCTTATTTGTTCCAGAACTTGATGAAACTTACCATTCTACCCATGGAGCTCTTCAAGAGGCTCTTCATGTTTTTATCCGTGAAGGTTTGCAGTTTCTCCCCCAGCTAAAAAAAGTTTCTATTTTGGAAGTGGGTTTTGGTACGGGATTAAATGCTTTATTAAGCTTAATTGAGGCTGATAATACCAATCGGAAAATTCAATATACTTCGCTTGAAGCTTTTCCTTTGGACTGGGAAGTAGTGGAACAACTCAATTATATGGATTTGGTTTCTTCAGATTATAATGCAGCACTTTTTAAAGAAATGCATACTTGCGATTGGGAGTCCTTTTCAGACATCAATACTTCATTTAGATTGAGAAAATTGAAGGTGAAACTTCAGGAAGTAAGTTTTGAAAATGAATTTGATATTATTTATTTTGATGCCTTTGCTCCACAGGTACAACCTGATTTATGGACAGAGCAAATCTTTGCGTCTATGTATAAGGCATTAAAGCCAAATGGTATATTAGTTACTTATTGCGCAAAGGGTATTGTGAAAAGAGCTTTAAAATCAGTAGGCTTCAACTTGCAGAGTATTCCTGGTCCTCCTGGTAAAAGAGAAATGAGTAGAGGTGTGAAATAAGGATGCCTTAAACACCTTTCATCCTATCTAAAATTCTCGAAACAGCAGGGCAAATTTCTACGTTTTGTAGAGTGAGAGGTAAAATGTGAGACATCTTCTTGCGATTGGTATGAGGGTATTCAGAACATGCTCTTGGTCGAACAGCATAAATAGAACACTTGTTGTCGTCACCTAGAAAGACACAAGGGCTTTCTTTTAAAACAATATCAAACTCGTCATCCCGCTTTAAATATTTATCATAAAAAGGTGCAGATTTCATGTTTAGGTGTTTAGCGATACGATCAACATCTTTTTGAATGAAAATGGGACTTGAAGTTTTACAGCAATTTGCACAGTCTAAGCAATCTATAGATTCAAAAACTTCATCGTGCAATGTGTGGAACTTTTCGTCTAAAGGCCCACCTTTCATCTTTTTTAGCTTCGCAAAAAGATTTTTGTTTACTTTTCTATCTTGAAAAGCCTTTTTCTTAAGGTTTTGTATTTCTTTTTCCAAATTCAAAGTTTTGACGAAAATACAATTTTTACTCTTGTGAATGCTGAAGATTTCATCTTACGATTTCCTATTTTTGTGCAGTAATATATCTTAAAATGATAAAGAATGATCAAGACCCAATAGGGCATGCTATTTATAACTTTCATCATCATAGCGATGAAACATCTGTGAAAGTGAATACCAATATTACTGATGGTGATGAACTACCGGTGGCTTATTTGTTTAGAACCTACGATGAAATGCCTCTTTTAGAAAAGAAAGCAATGAATATTGTGAAAGGTACAGTGTTGGATGTTGGTGCCGGGGCTGGAGCGCATAGTTTGTATTTGCAGAATAAAGGGTTTGATGTTACTTCTATGGATATTTCCGAACTCTCATGTAAGGTGATGGTGGATTTGGGTTTGAAAAATGTTGTTTGTAAAGATATTTGGACTTTTGAATCAGATCCTTTTGATACAGTCTTATTAATGATGAACGGTATTGGTTTAGTGAAAGATTTAGACGGATTGGGAGCTTTCTTTGAGTATATTAAAAGTTATGTTAACCCAGGTGGTCAAGTGATTTTGGATTCATCGGATATAAAATTTATGTTTGAAGATGATGAAGGTGGGTTTTGGATTGATTTAAATAGTAATTATTATGGTGAGTTGGAGTATAATTTAGAGTATAAAAACATTAAAGCTGACCCATTACCTTGGCTTTTTGTAGATTTTGAGAAACTCAGAGAAGCTGCAATTAAAAATGGATGGAAAGTAGAACTTCTTTATGAAGATGATCATTTTCATTATTTAGCAAAATTGACAATAAATTATTGATTTGATTTGCGTTAAAGTGTTGAGTTTAAGTATATTTGTTTTTGATGTATTAAAAATAAAATAAAATGAATAATTTAAAAAATGCTGTATTTGTTTTTTCCTTATTAGTATTTACCTCATGTATGGATGAGGATTTGTCTATGATAAGTAATTCTCTGGACGTTCAGCCAAATCTGGCCATTCCTTTAATTCATTCTACGACTACTTTAGCTGATTTGTTACCAGATGATGAGCATATTTTCTCTGATGAGGATGGTTTTATTAGGATCACTTATCGCGAAGATAGTATTACTCAAGTTGAAAGTGATAGTTTGTTGCAAATTGACAATCAAGACCCTACGGAAGAGTCCTTTATTTTAGGAGCAATTGATTTATTAGATTTCGACATAGAAATGGAAGTTGCATTATTGGAATTAACAGACAACCTTCCAGATCAAACATTGGCAGTACAAGTTTCTGATGGTATAGCGCTTACAAGTCAGTTTGGCTCGGCTTATTTCCCACCAATTAGTCCACAATCTGGAGGTGTATATTCCGAACAAGGTTCAGACAAGTTTGAGTCTGTTTTGATTTCTGAAGGATCTGTTAGTATTGAGATTGTTAACAATTTACCAATTGAAATTACTTCTTTACATCTTCAATTGAGAAATAATATAGATCAGTCTGTGTTGGGAACATTTTTCTTTAACGACATAGGAGCAGGAGCTATGGTGGTCTCTTCAGTTGAATTGAATAATACGTTAATGTTTAGTGAATTGGATATGGAGGTTGTTCAGATAAGTTCTGATGGGAGTGGATCTGATCCATTTGATGAAACAACTTGGCTGCCTATTTCTGAAACAGATAAATTAGATATTGTCATTAGTGGTAATACTATGCAAATTACAGAAGGAATAGTTAAGTTTCCTGAACAAGAAGGTCCATCAGATAGTTTTGTATTTGATATGGATTTTGAAGATGATGCTGAAATTAGCTTCATAGATTTATCCGCAGGTAATTTTGTTTACTCCTTTGAATCTACGGTGAATACGGTTTTAGAACTAACTCTTGAAATCCCTCAATTGCTTAACGAAATGGGTTTTGCGTTTACAGAGGTGATTCAAATTGAAAATACTACGTCTATCGGGCCACAGTCTTTTTCACTTTCATTAGACAATTATTCCTTCGATTTTTCAGGTTCTGTAAATCAACTTCAGGTAGATTATTCTTCGCATATTGTGGGTACAGACGCCTTTGAGTCTTATAATCAAAATGATGAGATACATCTTTCTATAGGCGTGGAAGATTTAGATTTCAGTTATATTGAAGGTTATTTTGGTCAGATGGAAAATGAAATTGATGAGGATGTTTTAGATTTGGATGTAAGTGTTTTAGAGGATATTGCTTCTGGAATACATCTTGAATCTCCAAACCTTAGATTTACAGTTGATAATTCCATTGGAATACCTTTCGAAATTGATTTAAATATGATGGGTGTAAATGAAGGAGAGACTATTCTACTTAATGGGCCGGCTATGGAAATTGCTTCAAGTGCAACAAACCTAATAGATTTTAATAATACAAATTCACAGCTTTCAGATCTGATTGCATTAAACCCAACAGAAATATTTTATAGTGGAACAGTTTTATCTAATCCTGCGGGTAACACGGGAGAGATAAATTCAATAAGTTCGGGTACAAATATCACCATTGGTTTTGAAATGGATCTTCCGCTTCATTTACGAATTGAGGATGCGATAACAACAGATACTTTAACTTTAGATTTTGGCGATGACAGTGAAGAAGAATCTAGCAATGACTATATAGAATCTTTACAGCTGAAGTTGCATACTGAAAATGAATTTCCTCTAGATGTTGATGTGACTATTTTGTTTACGGACTCTGTAAGTGGATTAGTACTTGATTCTTTAAATTTAGAATTGTTGGAAGCCGCAGAAGTAGATGAAGAAGGTCGTACTATATCAGCAAATATTTACGATAGCAATATAACGTTAGATGCAGATCAGATTGATGCACTATTTAACGCCAACAGAGCATTATTGGATATTAAGATGAACTCTTACGATAGTGAAAATATAGCAGTAAGACTTTATACAGATTATGAGTTTATTATTGGTGTAGGTGCGCTTGTAGAATTGAAAATTGAAGAATAATGAAAAAGTTTATACTAGTAATCGTCTCAATAATAACATTTAATTTAAGTGCTCAGGATAGCCATACTGGCTATTATTCAAATGCATTCATTTTAAGTTCGGGATCAAATCCAGCAGCTTTTCCCGAGGCCAATATGGTAATAGGAATTCCGGGTCTTTCAAATGTTAGTTATGGTTTACAGTGGCCTCTGAGTTTGAACGAAGTTTTTGAAAAAGGAGCAGATGATTCTTTAAGGGTTAATTTTCCTTCCGTTATTTCAAATATGGGGGAACAAGATGCTTTTTACCTAGATGGTCGCCATCAAATTCTTCATTTTGGCTTGAAGATAGGGCGAAATAAGAACGTATTTGCCTACTTCGGAGATGAAATTGTAACAGATTTTAGTTTACGAGTTTCAGGCAATCTAATTGATTATTTTAGTACTGGGAATGCTAATTTTCTTAATCGTCAAATGAATTTCGATGATGAGAGATTTGAAGTCTCTGTGTACAATAGTTTTTATGTTGGTGCTGCTGTTAATGTGAATGAAAAGTTGAATGTAGGAGCACGTTTAAAAGCATTAACCGGTATGACTAATGTAAATACAAAACAATTGCATCTGGGCTTTTATACGGATTCAACATCCATACCTGCTTTTGAAACTAGCTTGCAGGCAGATGTGCTTTTGCAAACTTCAGGCATGGGTTTAATAAGTGATTCATTGGATTTTAATCCCTTGCTGAATACTGGTTTTGCTTTTGATTTTGGTGCAACTTACAAGTATAATGAGCAATTAGAGTTTAGTTTTGCTTTAAATGATATTGGACGTATTAATTGGGCAGATGAAAATAACGAATATTACACAACTGATGGGCAGGTTGAATATATTATTGAAGGTCTAACACAGTCGAGTTCGGGATCTGAGGATTTGGAAGCTCAAATAGAGGAAATAACAGATTCATTATTAACTACGATGGAGTTGGTAAAAAGTTCGACATCCTATACAACCACCTTAAATTCAAATCTTTTTTTAGGAGCAAGATATCAATGGAATGAGAAACATAGTTTTTCAATGTTATTTCATTCTAGAAAGAATTTTATTCAGCGTTTTAACGTTTATACTTTAGGCTATCAGTATCAAATGTCTGAATCACTTCAGTGCTTGGGGTCTTACCAAAACTTTAATGGAATAAGTAATGTTGGAGCAGGTGTTGTTTGGAGTCCAGGACCATTACAATTCCACTTAATCTTTGATAATATGCTAATTGCAGATGTGTTTGATGCAAAGAATCTTTCCGTTCAAATGGGATTGAGTTTTCATTTTTCTAAGAAAAGATGATTGAGGAATAGTTTTGATGAAGACTAAGATCTCAAGTATTTCGGAGATTTTTCTGTTTAAATTGATTCTTCTAAATATACTTGGAAAGTCTCATTAAATTTTAGCTTTCCGTTTTTCTTTTCGCCATAAACAACAAAACCTTTAATTAAAGGGCTTTCCCCTTTTTTTATCAATTGTTTAATTTGAGTTTGGGTTAACTTTTTGCCATGAATTTCAAATGGAATAATTGTTTTACAGCCCGATTGGAAATGTTCGCAACCAAAGGCAGTTTTTCCTTCTACAATGGTTCCTTCATTACATCGAGGGCATTTAAGAATTTCCTCTTCTTTAATTTCAAGCTCAATATTGAATTTTTCATTTAAAATAAGTCGACCTTCAATTTTAATGTCATTTGATTCAAAACCCTTTATCCAGCTGGTTTTTTTCTTCCCTACCAACTGAAATATCTGCTTTTCGCTAAGTTTCTTATTATATTGTTCAAATCGAACAATAAAGTGACAACCAGCTTTATGTTCGCTACATCCGTAGGCAGTTTTACCTTTTAGGATTTTTCCTATCGTACATTTTGGGCAAGAAGGGATCTCTACCTTTCTTTGAAGTTTAGCATCCGCTTCGCTAAATCTATTTACAGACTGACGATTCTTTACATCATTTACTACTGTACTCACTAAGTTCTCCATCTCCTTAAGGAATACTTTAGGATCGTAAGTACCTTGTTCTATATCTCTAAGCTTTTTTTCCCATTGCCCTGTAAGTTTAGGCGATTTTAAAAGCTCATTTTGTATAGTATCTATAAGCTGAACTCCCATAGGAGTGGCAACTAATCTCTTCTTTTGTTTAACAATATACTTTCTTCTGAACAGTGTTTCGATAACCGCAGCTCGAGTAGAAGGGCGACCGATTCCGTTTTCCTTCATTAAATCCCTAGCTTCTTCATCTTCCACATGTTTACCAGCCGTTTCCATAGCTCTTAGTAAAGATCCTTCAGTATGCCAAGATGGAGCTTTGGTAGCCTTTTCATCTAAAGTTGGTTCGTGCTGTCCTTTTTCTCCTATTTTAAAGTCGGGCATGATGTTATCATCAGGGTCAGCTTTAGCGTCTTTTCCATAAATAATACGCCAACCTAAATCGAGTATTTGTTTGCCACTTGTTCTAAAAGGTACAGTGTTAGCTTGCCCTTTAACCGTAGTATTGGATACAGTACAATCTGGATAAAATGCTGCAATAAATCGTTTGGTGATTAAATCATATACCATCTTCTCGTTATAAGTCAATCCTGAAGATGGATTCTGACCTGTAGGAATAATGGCATGATGATCGGTAACTTTCTTGTCGTTAAAAACCTTCTTCGATTTGCGAATGGTTTTACCTAGTATAGGTTGCGTAATAGAAGCGTAAACTTGTAGCCCTTTTAGAATGCCTTCAATTTTAGGGTATACATCATCCGGAAGGAATGTAGTATCTACACGCGGGTAAGAACATAGTTTCTTTTCATAAAGACTTTGTATGACCTTTAAAGTTTCTTCTGCTGAAAGACTGAATCGGTTGTTGCATGAAACCTGTAAAGAGGTAAGGTCAAATAGTCTTAGTGGACTTTCTTTCCCTTCCTTTGTTTCGTTAGATAGGATTTCAAATTTCGCTTCTGACATCAAAGCTAATTGCTCCTTAGCCTTTTCAACTGTCGAAAACTTTCCAGCTTCCGCGTTGAATAATGTGTTTTTATATTTTGTTTGTAAAACCCAGTATGGAGTGGGTTTAAAACCTTCAATCTCCTTTTGCCGATTCACAATCATTGCTAGTGTAGGTGTTTGTACTCTACCGATAGATAATACTTGCTTTCCGTTTCCGTAACGTAAAGTGTATAGTCGAGTAGCGTTAAATCCTAAAACCCAATCACCAATGGCTCTCGATTTCCCTGCATTGTATAATCTGTTAAAGTCGGTACCATCTTTAAGGTTGGCAAAACCTTCTTTAATAGCTTCGTTTGTAAGTGATGAAATCCATAAACGCTCAATAGGTTTGGTATTTCCAGCATGTTCTAAAACCCAACGCTGTATCAATTCTCCTTCTTGCCCTGCATCTCCGCAGTTGATAACCGAATCGCAGTTTTGTACAAGGTGTTGAATTATGTCGAATTGCTCTTTAACACCTTTGTTAGGAATGAGTTTTATTTCGTAGGCTGGAGGAAGTATAGGAAGGTAACTTAAGTTCCAAGCTTTCCACGAAGGGTTGTATTCGTGGGGTTCTTTTAGGGTACAGAAGTGCCCAAAGGTCCAGCTTACTTGATAACCATTGCCCTCAAAGTAACCAACCTTCTTTTCATCCGCCCCTAGAACTTGAGCTATTTCTCTTGCCACACTGGGCTTTTCTGCAATACAAAGCTTCATAAATCTCTTTTTGAGCAGCCTCGAAAATATAAAATAATAAGATTTAAATATGGACTTGTGAATAAGTTCTACTTTATGGTTAAATTAAAAATATATTATTGAAAGCTTGTGTTTATCAAATATTAGTCTTCTAATGATTTACGTTTCACATTTTCCAAATCTATTGTTAATAAAATTGTTTCAACTCTACTACATTCGGCTTAATTTCTGTATCTATTCTATGTATTTTTAAAAGCAATTTATGTTTGATCTTGAAATCTGTTTTTCTGTATAGAAAACTTTCAATTTTAAGTCTTTAATTTTTCAATACAGTCGATGTATCTAAGAATATTTAGCATTATAGCAATCACTTTAGGCTTGTTTGGGTATTGGGGTAAAACAGTTTCACCTATCCCCGAACCTCCAGTTGAACCGCCTTATATGCGGATGGATTCTCCTTGGGCTGATTCTTTGATTAAAACTTTGAGTTTAGACGAAAAGATTGGTCAGTTGTTTATGGTTGCGGCTAATGGTAGAGATACAGGTGAAGACTATTACCTAATGATTGATAGTTTAATTGAAAACTATGCTTTAGGGGGCCTGATTTATTTTCAAGCCGAACCCCACAAGCACAATTTATTAGTAAACCGTTTTCAGTCCAAATCAAGTATACCCTTGATGAATGGAATTGATGGAGAGTGGGGTTTGGCTATGCGTATTGACAGCCTTAACCCTTTTCCTTGGAATATGACTTTGGGAGCTATTCAGAACAACGAATTGCTTTATGAGATGGGTGCTGCAATGGCTCATGAGTGTAAGACAATGGGGATACACTTCAATTTTGCACCTGTTGTTGATGTGAATTCTAACCCCTTAAACCCTATAATTAATGCTAGATCTTATGGCGAATTGCCATTAAATGTAAGTGAGAAAGGATTGGCACTAATGAAAGGGATGCAAGACGCAGGAGTTTTAGCCTGTGCAAAGCATTTTCCAGGGCACGGTGATACAGAGTCTGATTCTCATAAAACTTTACCCCTAATCAATCATACCAAAGCGCGTATCGATTCGGTGGATTTAGTTCCTTTCAAGAAATTAATTGATGCCGGTGTTGCTTCGGTAATGGTGGCACATTTAAATATTCCATCCTTAGATTCTACTGAAAATAGAGCAAGTACTTTATCGCCCTATGTAGTAGACACGATGCTGAGACAACAAATGAATTTTAGTGGTTTGGCATTTACCGATGCTTTGAACATGAAAGGTGTAAGTTCTTTTTATGATACTGGAGAGCTAGAGGTTGCAGCTTTGTTGGCAGGAAATGATGTATTGCTTTTTCCTGAAGATATTCCTGCAGCATTTACAGCCATAAAACAAGCCCTTCTAGATAGTGTGCTAACAATTGGTAGAATCAATGAATCCTGTCATAAAATATTAAAGGCTAAAGAGTGGTTAGGTTTAACATCTGAGGTAGTACTAGATACATTACATGTTTTGGAGAGAGCTCAAGGGAATGAAGCTCGTTTTTTAATGCAACAACTAGAAGAAGCTGCATTGACTTTAGTTAAGAATACAGATAATCACTTACCCATTGCAAAACTGAAAAATCAAAAAATTGCAGTACTCACTCTAGGCGATTCCAACTCAGAATCCTTTATTTCACAGTTAAAAAGATATACCTATGTACATATCTTTGACAGAAGTATGGATGAAGCTTCTGATTTTGATCGTGTAATTATCTCCGTTCATAAGTCCAATGCATCCCCATGGAAGTCTTATAAAATAACTGAATTAGAAAAGGAAATTATTCGTGAATTTTCTGAAGTAACTGATGTTTCATTAGTGGTTTTCGCCAATCCTTATAGTCTACTAAATGCTGATTACCTTACTAAGGTTAAAGCCGTTTTATTGGCGTATCAAAACTCTAATAGTATGCAGTCTTTGGCTGCGCAAAGTATTTTTGGTGTAATCAATATAAATGGGAAATTACCCGTTAGTTTAACGGACGAATTTATAGCAGGTTTAGGTTTTGAGATTCAATCACTGAATAGGTTAAAGTATACACAACCAGAAGAGGTAAGCTTGAACAGGGATACTTTAGCATTAGTAGATTCGATTGTTAATTATGCTATCGGGATCAAGGCAACTCCGGGTTGTCAGGTTTTGGTTGCTAAAGAAGGTAAGGTGGTGTACAATAAGAGTTTTGGTTATCATACCTACGATAGTTTAAATACTGTGGGAGAGTTTGATGTTTATGACATAGCATCTATTACCAAAATATCATCTACTCTTCCTCTAATAATGCAAAAAGTAGACGATAAGAGTTTTGATATTGACAAGCCCATAATTAAGTATTTAAGTATTGAAGACACTTGCTCTAAAGCGAAATTAACCTCAAGAAAGATGTTAGCTCATCATGCGCGTTTATGGCCATGGATTCCGTTTTATAGAGAAACTTTAACTGAGAAAGGGAGGCCTAATCCAGATATTTACTCCACGAAACAAAAGGGTGAATTTCAGATTAAAGTTGCACACGATATTTATATGAATAAAACCTATGTGGATACGATTGTCGATAGAGTAATTCATTCTAAGATGCGAGAGGATAAAGGCTATAAATACAGCGATCTTGCTTATTATATCCTGAAAGAAATTGTTGAAGCTCAAGAAGCAAGCTCATTGAAAGAGTTAGTTCAAGAGAGAATATATCAAGATTTGGGAGCGAATTACACAACCTATCATCCTTTAGAGAAGTTTGAACCAAATACAATTGTACCAACAGAAGATGATGACTATTTTCGAAATCAGTTGTTGCGCGGTTATGTACACGATCCCGGTGCTGCTATGCAAAATGGGATTGGAGGCCATGCAGGATTATTTTCGAATGCAAATGACTTAGCTAAGTTGATGCAGATGTATCTGAACGGGGGTGAGTATGGCGGTAAACGATATATCGAAGAGGAAACACTAGAAGAGTTTACAGAATGTCAATACCGTAGAAAGGACAATCGTAGAGGAATTGGATTTGACAAACCCGTTTTAGATGATTCTGATGGACCTACATGTAAAGAAGCTAGTTCTTCAAGCTTTGGACATTCTGGATTTACAGGGACTATAGTTTGGGCTGACCCAGAACATGAATTGATTTACGTATTTTTGTCTAACAGGATTCATCCATCTGCTGATAATTCACTTTTAGTAAAAGAGAATATCAGAACCCGAATTCAAGAAGTAATTTACAAGGCAATAGAATAAGATGAAAATAGGAATTGTTTGTTATCCAACTTTCGGAGGTAGTGGAATTGTTGCTACAGAGCTAGGAAAAGCTCTGGCAGACAAAGGCCATGAAGTCCATTTTATAGCTTATCGACAACCCGTTCGATTGAATGATCACGTGAATAATGTGGTTTTTCATGAAGTTCGTATTGCCGATTATCCTTTGTTTGAGTATCCGCCTTATGAGTTGAGTTTGGCTTGCAAATTATTGGATGTGGTGAAGTATGAAAAACTCGATCTTCTTCACGTTCACTATGCAATACCACACGCTTATGTGGCATATTTAACAAAACAGATGTTAGTCGAAGAAGGAATTCAAATTCCGGTAGTCACTACTTTGCACGGAACCGACATTACTTTGGTTGGGAAGAGTCCT
>Ga0187827_10003440_pt1 | contig 20444 bp, 13 predicted proteins | sample ETNtaG_39_FD_167969 | JGI IMG/M metagenome (GOLD analysis project Ga0187827, IMG submission 167969) | Marine microbial and viral communities from oxygen minimum zone, Eastern Pacific Ocean - ETNP2014_SV_150_PacBio MetaG (Illumina Assembly) | ecosystem: Environmental > Aquatic > Marine > Hypoxic... | reverse complement strand
AGGTCTCGGTTCCGCAGCAGCGCGAACTGGGTGCGCTAGCGGCCGCATTCAACCGCATGAGCACCGATCTCGCCGATAGTCGCGATCGGCGTCAAAAGCTGACTGCTGACATCGCCCATGAACTGCGTACTCCGCTCAGCGTAATACTTGGACATACAGAGGCAATGCGCGACGGCATCGTCACGCCCGGCCCGGAGACGCTAGCGCTGGTGCACGATGAAGCCCTGCGCCTGAACCGCATGGTGACCGATATGCGCACCCTCTCGCTGGCCGAAGCCGGGGAGTTAAACCTCGAACGCGAAGCCACGCCGCCCGCGCAGCTGCTGCAACGCGTCGTAAGCGCGCATGCGCCTCGCGCCGCAGAAAAGGAAATCTCGCTGACTTTGCAGAGGAGCGAACGCCTTCCCATCATCGAGGTGGACGCCGACCGCATTACGCAGGTGCTGCATATTCTACTGGAAAACGCACTCCGGCACACGCCCACGGGCGGAAGCGTGACTGTCTCCGCCGACACTCCTAACACACGCGCAATGCGCATTGTCGTGAACGACAGCGGACTCGGCATCGGCCCCGAGGAACTGCCCCATCTCTTTGAACGCTTTTATCGCGGGGATAGGGCCCGCGCGCGCCGCAAGCACGGCGGGTCAGGTCTGGGGTTGGCTATCGCGCGTTCACTAGTGCAGGCGCATGGAGGCGACATCAGCGTAGAAAGCCAACCCGGACACGGCACCGCATTCGCGATAACGCTCCCGACCGGCGCATAACATCTGCAGCGCGAATTCGCGGCGGGTTTAGGAACGCGCGGACACCTGGTAATTAGGCGATTCTTTGGTGACGTGCACGTCGTGAGGGTGGCTCTCAATCAGGCCAGCGCCGCTCACGCGTACTAGCCTCGCGCCGGTGCGCAGCTCATCGAGGCTGCCCGCACCGGCGTAACCCATGCCGGAGCGTAGTCCTCCAACCATTTGAAAGATATATTCGTTTAGCGGGCCCTTGTAAGGAACCCTGCCTTCGATTCCCTCCGGCACCAGTTTGCCGCCTCCCTGCCCGCTGGCGTAGCGGTCACGGCTATAACCCTGCATGGCGCCCATACTCCCCATGCCCCGGTACTCCTTAAAAAGGCGGCCCTCGTACAGCACTTCCTCGCCGGGAGATTCTTTCAATCCAGCCAGCATCCCACCCAGCATAACGGCGTCCGCACCGGCGGCTATGGCTTTTACGATATCGCCGCTGTACTTCACTCCCCCGTCGGCGATGACACCAGTGTCCTTTCCCCTCGCCGCCTGCGCGCACTCGTGAATGGCGGTCATTTGCGGCATGCCTGCACCGGATATCACACGGGTAGTGCAAATAGAACCCGCGCCCACCCCGACCTTTATCACATCTGCGCCGGCAGCAATCAACCTCTCTGCGCCCGCAGCAGTGACTACGTTCCCCGCAATCACCGGAAGCTGCGGCCACCCGGCCTTCACGCGGCAAATCGCTTGAATGACGCCTGTGGAATCACCGTGCGCGGTATCGATCGTGATCGTGTCGACGCCAGCGTCCAGCAGGCCCTGAACCCGTTCCTCTAGATTCACCCCCACCCCGACTGCCGCGCCAACCAGCAGCCGTCCGCGCCCATCGGTGGCGGTACACGGGAAATCACGTTTCTTTTGAATATCTTTGACGGTGATCAAACCTTTGAGCCGCCCACTCGAATCCACCAGCGGCAACTTCTCGATTCGGTTCTGCTGCAAGATGCGTTGCGCTTGCTCAAGTGTGGTGTCAGCAGTCGCAGTCACCAGTTTCTCGGTAGTCATGAACTCACTCACCGGCCGCGCAAAGTCGCTCGTTTCTACGAAACGCACGTCACGGTTCGTGAGAATCCCGACCAGTACGCCCAGCTTGCCATCTTCGGTGATGGGTACACCACTGATGTGATACCGACTCATAACCGCCTCCGCTTCGGCAAGCGTGGCAGAAGGCGGCAACGTGACTGGGTCAACAATCATGCCCGATTCCGAGCGCTTCACCTTATTGACTTCGGTTGCCTGGTCCTCCGCGCTCATGTTGCGGTGAATGATGCCCAATCCGCCCTCTCGTGCCAACCCAATCGCCATCGGCGCCGTCGTCACCGTATCCATGGCCGCGGATAACACCGGGATATTGAGCGTGATTCCATCGGCCAGGTTCACACGCACATCGGTCTGGTCGGGGAGTACCTCCGTGTACCCCGGCACGATGATCACATCGTCGAATGTCAGCGCTTCAAACCGGTCGAATAGTTCCTCGTTCATATCCCTCGCTCGATGATTCCGGCCTAATGCCGGAAGTGGCGCACACCGGTGGCGACCATCGCTATGCCAGCCGTGTTCGCCGCGTCAATGCTCAACTGGTCGCGCACCGATCCCCCGGGCTGCACAATAGCCCTCACGCCAAGTCTCGCCGCCTCTTCCACCGAATCGGGAAACGGGAAAAAGGCATCAGAGGCCATTACCGCGCCCTGAGATTGCTTCCCACTCCGCTCTCCGGCGATGCGCACGCAATCCACCCGATTGGGCTGCCCGCCGCCAATGCCCACGGTAGCCTCGCCCTGCACCAGCACTATCGCGTTCGATTTCACATGCTGGCACGCGGTCCACGCAAAGCGCAGCGACTTCCACTCGTCATCGCTCGGCACGCGCTCGGTGAGCACCCGCCATTCCCCTACATCGGCGACCGGATCACCCATATCAAGATCCTGACGGAGCACGCCCGCAACTATCGAGCGCAATTCCGGTCGCGGCTCCAGGCCAGCACCAGGCATCTGCAGCAGGCGACAGTTTTTTCTCTCCACAAGAGCGCTGCACGCTTTTTCATCGAAGCCAAGCGCAGCGATGCACTCGACGAAAAGGTCACCGAGAAGTCCAGCCACCTCTCCATCAAAAGATTGGTTAGCGGCTATTACCCCGCCAAAGGCAGAGACCGGGTCGCTCGCCAGCGCAAGCGGGAAGGCACTAGCAACGTCGTCCGCAGAGGCGATGCCACAGGGCGACAGATGCTTGACAATTACGACAGTCGGTTTTTCGAAGCTGATGGCGGCACGCCAGGCCGCATCTAAGTCAAGCAAGTTGTTGTAGGATAGTGGCTTTCCCTGTAGCAGTGTGCCGCCCAGCGGGCCCTGTTCCGGAATCCAGTTGTAAAGGCTCGCCTGTTGATGGGGGTTCTCGCCGTACCGCAGCGACTGCACAGTGTACGCCTGCAGACGAAGCGCCTGTTCCGGCGCAAGAAACGCAGCAATGGCGGTATCGTAATCCGCGGTGTGCGCAAAACCCTTCAGCGCCAGTTTCTTGCGAGTGTCCGGGCCCACTCCACTGTCGCGGAGCTCACCCAGCACGTCTTCATAATCCGCCGGGTCGCACAGCAAGGTGACGCGCTCGTGGTTCTTCGCAGCAGCCCTAATCAGCGCAACGCCGCCAACGTCTATGTTCTCAATCGCAGCCGCGAATGTCACATCGGCGGCAGCGACCGTTTGCGCAAATGGGTAGAGGTTCACAGCCACCAGATCGATCGGCTCCCATCCCAGCGCTTCCAACTCGTTGCGGTCAGCGTCACTGTCCCGTGCCAAAAGCCCGGCATGGATTGCCGGGTGAAGCGTCTTGACACGTCCAGCCAAAATCTCCGGTGATCCGGTGTAATCGGCCACGTCAGTCACCGAGATACCGGCAGCCCGCAGCGCTTTCGCCGTTCCACCAGACGCAAGCAAACGCCAGCCGAGCTCAGAAAGCGTCATTCCTAATGCTGTTAATCCTTCCTTGTCCGATACAGACAACAACGCGTTGGGCATCAATCACTCTCCCTCAAGGTCTGCCCTTTCACTCGTTACATCCCGGCCACAGAGATCTTTTATGGTGGCGACGAGAAGCCTGTGCTCCACAGCATGTACGCGCGCTTCGAGCGTTTTTAGATCGTCATTCGGCATTATCGGCACGCGCTCGCTGAAAAGCACCGGGCCACTGTCCACGCCTTCGTCTGGCACCAAATGCACCATCACGCCAGTGTAGCCGATTTCACCTTTCCGATACGCATCCAGAGCGCGCTCTATCGCGTTGACGCCGGGAAATTGACCCGGAAGCGCCGGGTGCAGGTTCACCACGCGGTCCAGGAACCGGTCGAGAAAGGCGGATGTGAGAATGCGCATCCAACCAGCCAACACCACCCAGTCGGGCCGAAAGTGCGATACTTGCTCGGCGAGCATACGGTCATATTCTCGCCGCGGTCGCCCTTTTTTCATCTGGCATACTCGCCCGGGCACTCCGGCCAATTCTGCCCGCTTCAATCCATACGCCCGGCCTCGGTTCGAAAACACTCCCACAACGCGCGCCGCCAATTGGCCGCACGTGCAGGCATCCAAAATCGCCTGCAAATTGGACCCGTTCCCGGACACCAACACCACCAGCCTTGGCACAATCGCATCGCCTGTCATGTCAGCCTTACGCGGCCATCGCCCCCGACAAGTTCTCCAATGACCACGGTTTCGTCCGCAATAGATTGCTGCACGCTATTCAGTGCAGAGGGGGAAACCACCGCCACCATACCGAGGCCCATGTTGAAAACGCGGTACATTTCACGGTCCGTAATGCAGCCGCGCTGCTGAATAAGGGAGAACACCGCCGGCAGCGGCCACGTGCCCATCCGCACGACCGCATCAAGGTCATCGGGCAGTGCCCGCGGCAGGTTCTCGAGTACACCGCCGCCCGTTATATGTGCCAGCGCCTTTATGTTCCCGTCCCGCATCCCCAGACTTTCCCGCAGCAGCGGATAATAACACCGGTGCGGAGCCAAAAGCATTTCACCTAGCGATCGATCGTGACCTTCAGGCACGCTTTCGAGAGAGACGTCCGCGAACAGGCTTCTAATCAGGGTGTATCCGTTGGTGTGTGGCCCGGATGACCGCAACCCCACCAGAAGATCACCTTCGGCGATACCACCGCGCGGCAGCCGCTGCATTTTCTCCACCACGCCCACCACGGCGCCAACGAGATCAAAGGCATCCGCCGCGTACACGTCCGGCATCTCAGCGGTTTCGCCGCCCAATAGTGCGCAGCCGCAGTTCCGGCACGCATCGGCGACACCCTTCACCACGGCAGCAGCTTTTTTTGGGGAAAGTTTCGCGCTCGCAACATAATCAAGGAAAAAGAGCGGTGACGCACCCTGAGCGAGAATATCATTGACGCAGTGGTTGACAAGATCGTGGCCGATACCCGCATATTCGCCGGCCCGTTCCGCGAGCAACACCTTGGTGCCGACGCCGTCAACCGAAGCCGCCAGCACCGGGGCACTCATCTCGCGTAATGCCGCCGCGTCATACAGTCCCCCGAAAGCGCCAACGCCCCCGAGAACTTCCGCACCATACGTCGCCGTCAACGCATCCTGGGCCAAGGCGACAGCTTCGTTGCCGGCATCAATGTCCACCCCGGCTGCAGCGTATGCGCTTCCACCGCTGCTCATGTTGAGAACTCCTTCATAAACAACGGAACGGTCGCTCTACGCATTGAGCGTTTCACGCATGCCAATATCCGCTCGACATTGCATGCCCTCGAACCGCACCGCCCTCACTCCTTCATACGCGTTGGAAAGCGCATCCCCGATGGTGTCTCCCTGCCCAGTAATGCCCAACACCCGACCGCCGGAAGTAACCACTCGGCCATCCTTGTCAGTATCCGTGCCGGCATGAAAAGTGACAACATCCGCCGGCATATCTTTCAGCCCATGAATCGCCCGGCCCTTCGGATACTTTCCGGGGTACCCTTCCGAAGCAAGCACCACGCATGCCGCAGCGGCATCTCTCCAGCGCACTTCAGTGTCCGCCAACCGCCCTTGCGCGCATACCATACATGTCTCGAGCAGATCAGATTGTAGCAAGGGCATTAGCGCCTGAGTCTCAGGGTCGCCAAAGCGACAGTTAAATTCGAGTACATGCGGCCCGTCAGCAGCGAGAATAATCCCTGCGTAGAGCACACCCACAAACGGAGCGCCCTCCTCGCGCAGTCCATCCACAGCGCGTTGCAACACATCTGCCCCCAGTTTCCTCACCTGTGCCGGTGTACAAACCTGCGCGGGCACATAAGCGCCCATTCCGCCCGTGTTGGGCCCCCGGTCGCCATCCAGCAGCCGTTTGTGGTCCTGTGCAGGCGGCATAACGCTCACGCCTTCACTGTCAGCAAAAGCCAGCAACGAGACTTCCTCCCCCTCCAATCGCTCCTCAATCAATATCTCATCTCCGGCGGCCCCAAACTTTCGCTCCACAATCATCTCGCGCAGTGCAGTCTCAGCCTGCTGCGCATCCTCCGGAAGTATCACGCCCTTCCCTCTAGCCAGACCTGACGCCTTGAGAACCACTTCATAATCAGACTCCCGCAGATGCGCCAAAGCGGGCTCAAATTCCGAGAAGGCTGCAAAGCGCCCGGTGGGTATGCCGTGCCGCAGCATGAAGGCTTTTGCGTATGCCTTCGAAGCCTCAATACGCGCCGCTTTTTTGCCGGGGCCAAACACAGCGACGCCTTCCGCTTGCAGCACCTCGGTGAGACCCGCAGCCAGCGGCGACTCCGGCCCAATGATGGCCAATTCAATTGATTCTTCCCGGCAGAAGGATGCCAATGCGCGGCCATCGCCCGTGCCCAGCGCCACGTTCACTTTCTGATTCGGTACCGACAAAGCAGCCGTGCCGGCATTCCCTGGTGCAACGAACAGGCGTCGCAGCAGCGGGGATTGCGCCACTTTCCACGCAAGCGCATGCTCCCGGCCCCCCGACCCAACAATGAGCACATTCATCTCATAGCTCAGAAAATCGCCGCCTCGAATTGCGCCTTTTTTACACTCGGAATGGCTTCAAACTGATATTCGCCGCTGAAGCATGCATGGCAGTATCCCCGCTCGCGGCCCACTGCGCGCATCATGCCCTCGAGCGAGAGGAAACTGAGGGAATTTGCGCCGGTGTGCGCACGGATTTCCTCCACCGACATTCGGTACGCAACCAATTCCTCGTGCGTTCCCATATCCACGCCCATAAAGCACGGATGGCGAATTGGCGGACAGGTTATGCGCACATGCACCTCCGCTGCACCACCATCGCGGAGCATTTTGACCAGCGGCCCGGCAGTTGTGCCGCGCACTATGCTGTCATCAATCACTACTGTGCGCTTTCCGCTCAAATTCTCGCCAAGAACGTTGAATTTCAACGCAACGCCCTGCCGACGTAGCGATGGCGTCGGTTCAATGAAGGTACGCCCGATATAGCGGTTTTTGATAAATCCATCGTTGAAATCAATGCCGGATTCTCGGGAATAACCGATGGCTGCGGGCACTCCAGAATCCGGCACTGCAATCACCAAGTCGGCATCGGCAGGGGCCTCTCGTGCTAGCTCCCGCCCGAGCTGCTGGCGCACTGTGTGCACGCTTATTCCATCCCAGAAGCTATCCGGCCGCGAAAAATACACGTGCTCGAACACGCAGCGCGCGAGCTCGTCTGCCGGCGACACCGCCTGCACCACTCTAAGCGCGGGGTACCCAAGCGCGATGATCTCGCCGGGCTCCACCTCGCGGATAGCTCTACAACCGATTGTTTGCAACGCCCCCGTCTCCGACGCGGCTGCGTGCCCTCCACCGAGCAGCTGGCCCACGCTCAGTGGCCGGTATCCCCAGCGGTCACGCACCGCATACACGTTATTACGCGTAAGCACGGTCAGCGAAAAAGCACCCTCCCAGCGCGCCATGACACTACCGATACGCGCCTCCCAACTCGCTCCCTCCGCACCGGCCAACATCATGGTCATTACTTCGCTATCGGACGATGACGAAAGTCCAACGCCCCGTTGCAACAGTTCGTCCCGCAACTCGCCCGCGTTGTTGAGATTCCCGTTATGAGCAACTGCAAGGGGCCCATGTCGCGTTTCCACCAAAAAGGGCTGCGCGTTTCGGGCGACCGAAGAGCCGGTAGTCGAATAGCGAGTGTGCCCAATTGAAAACGAACCCTGCATTGGCGCGAGCTTCTCCTCTGTGAATGCCGCCGTCACCAAGCCTGTGCCCTTATGCAACCGCACCCGATTGCCATCAGAGACCGCAATCCCGGCCGCTTCCTGACCCCGGTGCTGCAGTGCGTGTAACCCAAAAAATGTCAGGCGAGCGACATCATCGTTAGGCGCGTACAACCCGACAACTCCGCACTCTTCCTGCGGCTTGTCAGCACGCATCATTGAATCTCAACGTCATCGGAGAGGATCCGCTCCCGCCGTTGCGACTGCGCGGCGGTCACAGCCGCGCGCACTTTCTCATCAACCAACCCCAGAATTTTCGCCGCGAGTAATGCAGCATTGCGCGCCTCCAAAACTACCCCCGGAGCGATGCCCGAGGGCATGCGCAGCGACGAGAACAAATCCGCGCCTGCATACGACTGGCTCGCAGGTGGGCACGCAATCACCGGCGCGTTCACCGCGCCATCCACGAAGCCGGAAAGCGCATTGCTCCTCCCGGCCACGGTGATGTACACCCTCGGTCGTGAGGCTCGTTCGTATTGCTGCAACACCTCTAACGAATGTGCAGCGGTTTTGTGCGCAGAGGCAATGCGCATGACCACCTGCAGCCCATATCTGCGCGCTTCCGTTGCGATTTCCTCGCAATGCTCCGCATCAGACCGAGACCCCATCACAATCACAACCAGTGGCGGTTGAGTTTCCATCAGACCTCCCATTCAACCGGGGTCATCGCCCGGCTTCGCCCAAAACCCCGGCAGTTAGCAGATTGTCTTTTAACCTCGGCTCCACCGGATACGTTCCCGGTGCGAACGCGCGCCCGGTAAGCATCTCGAAGATAGAGATGTAGCGTTGACTAGCAGCCACCCATAGTCCCGCACCCATCTCCGGCGGCGGGCCATCCCCCCGATAACCTTGCGCTGCGTATTCTAGGCGCACGAATTCTTTGTCAAAATTCTCCGGCTCTTTGCCGCTTTCGAATCGTTCTGCGTAGCTATCAGCCCGCCAAAATCGCGAGGAGTCCGGCGTGTGTAGCTCGTCTATCAGCATCACCTCATCATCGGCACCCCAGCCAAATTCGTATTTCGTGTCCACCAAGATTAACCCGGAACTTTGTGCGATTTCCTGCCCACGCCCGAAGATGTCGAGCGCCGCGGCCTGGACCCGTTCCCAGGTCTCTTCGTCAAGCAATCCCCGCTGCACCACCTCCGCACAGGTCAAGCGCTCATCGTGGCCAGTCGGCCCGCCTTTCGTGGTCGGGGTAATAATCGGCAGCGGCAACGCCTGATTCTTCTTAAGCCCATCTGAGAACGTGTGTCCGTAAATATCTCTTTCGCCCAGCGAGTACCGGTGCCACAGCGCCGTTTTGGTCACGCCGGAAATGTAACCCCGCACAATCACTTCGACTTTGAACGGGCGTGCTTCCCGCGCTATGAGCGCATTGGGGTCCGGCACCGAGATCGCGTGGTTAGGAACAATGTCCGCAGTTTGCTCGAACCACCATGCCGCCAGCTGATTTAACACCTGACCTTTGTAAGGCACGCAGGCGAGGATGCGATCGAATGCCGAAAGTCGATCGGTTGTAACCAGCAGCAGCTGTCCCTCCTGCAGCTGGTACGAATCGCGCACCTTGCCAAAGCGCTTCCCAGGTAATAGCAATTCCGTTTGCTGCAGTCCTTCCCTGAGCAATGCGTGCAACCGCTCCGCGTTTAGCGCATCCTTTTCATTAACCATCCGAGTCACAATTTCTCAGCATATTTTACGCCGTTAACAAATAAGGTTAGCCCTAAACCGCCACCCTCTGAGCGCGTCCAGCGTGGGTGTTGAAATCGATGCACATGATTTTCCGGATGAGGCATGAGGCCGAGCACATTTCCGGCCCGATTGCATATTCCGGCTATATCAGCCAGCGAGCCATTCGGGTTACGCGGGTATTCCCCTCTAGCCGGTGAACCATCCGGCTGCGCATAAACCAGCGCAATTTGGTCGTGTTCTCGCAGCTCCTGGAGTGCCGATCCATTCCCAAGAGCAAAGCGGCCTTCACCATGGGCCACGGGACAATACATAGGTTCAGTCATCCCGTTCGTCCACACGCAGGTATTAGACTTAACCGCGAGAGTCACCCAGCGGCACTCGAAGTGCCCGCTCGCATTGTGTAGCAGTGTGCCGCTAAGGCCCGTCCCGTCGCCCAACAGCATTCCCGCCCGCACCAGTGACTGAAAGCCGTTACATATGCCTATTACCGGCCAGCCCTTTTCAACGAATTCCCGCAGCTCATTCGCGAAAAAAAGCCGCATGTCCAGGCCGAGCAGCCGACCCGCACCAAGTGCATCTCCGTACGAAAATCCACCTGGTATCACCAGCAAGCGATAATCCTTAAGCCGACGCTCACTGTTGAGTAACTGATTGATGTGCACAATGTCCGGTTCCGCTCCAGCGAGCACCAGCGCCTCAGCCGCGTCCCGGTCGCGGTTGGTCCCACTGGCATGCAACACAAGCGCACGCACTCGATTTTTCTCAATCATAGCTTTCCGAGCCACCCTTCCAAACTGCACAAAGCACCTCAACAGAAGCAGAATAATGTCCAACCACCTCCAACTTCTTCATATCGGTCACCTCGCCAATTCGTTCACACGCATATCCCGTCATCGTGCTCTCAAATCTGCGCACGTGCGGCGCCTCGACCGACACAAGGTATCGTCCGTTTGATTCACTGTGCAGGGCAACATGGTAGGTATCATGAATGTGATTAACGCCTATACGCATACCTAGGCGGCCCGCGATGCACATTTCGGCCGCCGCCACCCCTAGACCTCCCTCGCACAAATCATGGCACGCGCTCACCAATCCACCCACAATGGCACGGTGGAGCGCCCTATTCAGCCCAGGCGCATCGTTGGGAAGGCCGGGTGCCGCTGCGTTGCCCAACGGTTGCTTTTCCACGAGCTGGTAGTGGCTCCCCCCGAATTCGTTATGCGTCTCACCAAGCAAATAGACAACGTCTCCGGCCCTTTTCAAATCCATAGTCACACACACGCGCACATCTGGCACGATGCCTAACGAGGAGATGAGCACCGTGTCTGGAACGGAGTGCGACACACCGTCAGAATCAAGGTACTCATTGTTGAGAGAATCCTTTCCGGAAATGAAAGGGGTTCTGTGGTGCAAGGATGCATCATGGCATCCCTGCACCGCCCGCACCAACGTGCCCAAGCGCTCCGGTTTTCCCGGGTCGCCCCAGCAAAAATTGTCCAGCAAGGCGATTTTATCCGGGTCAGCACCGACAGCAACCACATTGCGCACAGCCTCATCCACTGCGCTCACAGCCATGGCGTAGGCATCCACCTTTCCAATGTTCGGGTTTATGCCGCAACCCAGCGCCGCGCCACGCCAGCCTTTCACCCCATGCGGGCGGAGGACGCACGCATCAGAGGCGCCATCATCAGCCGCGCCCAGCACCGGCTTGACCACGGTGCCGCCCTGCACCTCGTGGTCATACACCCGAATAATGCGCTCTTTGGACGCAATGTTCGGATGGGAAAGCAACGCGAGCAACGTTGCCTTCGGGTCCTCACAGGCAGGCGGGGCTCGGAACGTTCCTATCGACTTCACTGGAAGAAGAGCAGCAAGTTCGCGCGCAGGCATCCCTTGATGAAGGAACTCGAGGTCCATGTTAACCACCGACGCGCCTTCATGAAAGACACGCAACTGTCCGTCAGCGCGGAACTCGCCCAGGTTCGTCAACTCCACATCATGCCGACCGCATATTTCCCCCAGCCTCGGCAGCCGGCTCGGAGGCACAGCCAGCACCATGCGTTCCTGCGCCTCCGAAAGCCAGAGCTCCCAGGGCGCAAGGCCGGCATACTTCGTCGGCACTGCCGCCATATCCACGGCAGCCCCCAGGCCCGCCGCCATTTCCCCCACAGCCGATGAATACCCGCCTGCGCCACAATCAGTGATGGCCGTGTAAAGCCCCTCCGTGGAAGCCTGCCGCACCACTTCAATCAAACCTTTTTCGGTGAGCGGATCTCCGATTTGTACCGAAGCGCCGGCAACGTCGCCGCTCTCAGCGTCCATAGCCATAGATGAAAACGTAGCGCCGCGCAGACCATCCCGACCGGTGCGGCCGCCTACAGAAATCACGCGGTCGCCGAGCTTTGGCTCACGGGGATGCGTACCTTTACGTCCAATTCCGACACAGCCGCAATACACGAGCGGGTTGGCCACATAACCCGATTCATACACGATTGCGCCGCTGACGGTCGGCAGCCCAAGTTTGTTGCCGTAATCCTCTATGCCCGACACGACTCCGCTCGCGACACGTCTAGGATGTAAAACCCCGGCAGGCAAGTCATTGAATTCCGTTTCCAACGGGCCGAAACAAAGAACATCCGTGGTAGCGATGGGAATGTGGCTCACCCCAAGAATGTCCCGCACCACCCCACCCACGCCGGTGTTAGCGCCGCCAAAAGGCTCAATCGCCGATGGATGATTATGTGTCTCAACCTTAAATGAGATTTCGAACTCATCGTCGAAATCAACCACGCCTGCGTTATCTATAAAAGCAGAGCGTACCCAAGGAGCCCCAATCTCCTTCGTCGCAGCACCCAGATACGAGCGCAGCAGCCCGTCTATTTCCAGTCGCTCGCCGGCACCGGATTCCTCATTCGCGGTAACGCGCGCCCTAAACGTCTTGTGGACACAGTGCTCGCTCCAGGTCTGCGCCAGCGTCTCTAGCTCCGCGTCCGTGGGGTCGCGGCCTTCGTTCTCGAAGTAAGCCTGAATGGAGTGCATTTCAGCAACGTCAAGCGCTAGACGCCGCTCGCGGCTCAATTCCCCTAGAGCCGCATTATCAAGATCCCTGAGCGCGATGATCTCGGGGAGCAGTCGCGCAGACGCGAACTCGCGACGCCCCGTGGATACCTCTCCGAAAGACCATTCCTCGATGATCGGGTTACACAACAATCGCCTAACCGCAGTTTCAATCTCGCTCCGCTCAAATCCAGAGAATTCATACCGCCTTCCGGTGGCCGCCCATCGCAGCGGGATTCCCATCTGCTGCGCGGAGCGCATGATTTGCCCAGCGACGTTGTCCGTCACTCCCGCGCGCAGGCGCACCTCCACCGCATTTCCATTGGAGAGATCGACACCGTCATCGCCCAGCCTGCGCCAGAGGCATGTTTCACTTACGGGTTCATGGAACAACGCGGAATCAAGCCGCTCTATGTCAGTTTCGCTCAGGTCTCCCGCGAGGAAATACAGATTGCTCGCTCGAATGTCGCCGCCGCTCACGCCTAGGGCGCGCGCTTGGGAGAGCAACACCGCGTCACGCGTAGATGCAATTTCGGGGAGCGAATGGGTTTCTACTTTATAACGCACGGGTCACCAATCCAGCTGCGATAGTCGCGCGCGATTATAACACCGGAGAAGATGTTAACCCCGATATATGGGGCACATTACCTTAAAATTCCCGCGTATGGCGCTGCAGGAGTTTGCGCGAAAGCGTTTTACGTGGTCGCCAACCCAACGCGCCCGTTGAACCCAACAATCAAATCATCAAGGGCGTCAGCTGCGTCAGCAATACGGGCCCAATATCCTCGGTCATACCACTGCGCCTGGATTTCCTCGTGCGTCTTCCCTTGCTGCTCCACCCAGGTGAAATACTTCAGGTTATGAATGCGCCTGCGCTGTGGGTAAGTCAGTTCAGCCATATTATCCGTGGTAGCCCCAAACACAAAACGCGAAAACGCAGCTATCGCGTCGCGCTCGATAAATTCGCCCTCGGTCTCGTTAAGTTCCCTCAATCGGCTGGCATACATTTCAGCAGAATCAGTCAGCACGGTAAGCACCACATCGTGCTCATTCAGTTCATACCAGCGGGCAAATTTGACTGCCGCGAGAACATTCGCGATTCCCGATATTCCCAGCAACCCGAGTTGTACGAGCGTCCCATCACCCACGCCCTGAGCACTCAGATAGCTCCGCCCGGCAGGTTCATTGACCAGTCGAAAGAGCCCCAGTGCAGCCGCATCATCCACGGCAATAACCATGTCTGTGTTTTTCACGTTATGTATCCACGGAACATGCTTGTCGCCGATACCTTCTATGCGGTGTGCCCCGAAGCCACCCTGCAACAAAGTGGGACATTGCAGCGCCTCGACCGCTGCCAGCTTAGCAGTGGGAAATACATCCTTCAGATAATCCCCGCTGGCCAGCGTACCCGCCGAGCCGGTAGTGCACACCAACCCTCGAAAGCGGCCCTGCCCGCCCAACTCCGCGCGCAATACAGCCTCCATCGCTCTGCCCGTTACGCGATGATGCCAGAGATAATTGCCAAACTCGTCAAACTGATTGAAAATCATCAGGTCCTGCCCCGACCGCCGCAGTTCCCAGCATTTGTCGAATATCTCCTTGACGTTGCTTTCGCTTCCCGGCGTCTTGATAGTCTCTCCGGCAATATCTGCTAGCCATGTGAACCTTTCCTCGCTCATCCCTTCCGGCAAGATTGCGATAGATTCGCAGCCGAGCAACGCGGAATCATACGCGCCACCGCGGCAGTAGTTTCCGGTGGATGGCCAAACGGCCTTTTGGCACATGGGGTCGAATTGGCCGGTCACCAGTCTAGGCACAAGGCAGCCGAACGCCGCCCCCACCTTGTGAGCCCCGGTCGGGAACCATTTCCCCACTAGCGCCACAATTCTCGCTTTGACTCCGGTCAACGAACTGGGCAACTCAAGGTAATTGACCCCGCCGAAGCCACCGCCTCTCTCCAGTGGCTGGTTGTGCCAACTAATGCGAAATAAATTTAACGGATGAATGTCCCACATCCCGACATCCCGCAGGCCATCCTTTACCGTTTCGGGAATAGATCCGGGGTCAGCCTGCTGCCGCAGCGTTGGAATGACTATGTTTCGCTCGCGCGCCAATTCGACCGTGCGCGCAAGCGTTTTCTCATCCACTGTCAAGTCGAGCATGTTTCACCTCTACCGGTTCTGCTGAAACCTCAGTTCAGGGCGTCCCCCAACGCATCAAGGGAGGCCTCAATCGTGACCGCACTCTCCATCATCTGCATCGCGGCATCAGTGTCCTTCAGTCCGTGGCCGGAAACTAAAAGCACCACGTGCTCATCTGGAGTGATATCGCCCCGCTCCGACAGTTCGCGCAAGCCGGCGTACGTCGCGCAAGCAGCCGGTTCCGCGTATACGCCTGCGTCGCGCGCCAGTATTGACATCGCCGCCAGAATTGCTTCGTCCGTCACCGTTACGAAGCCACCATCTGTCTCCTTTGCAGCGCGCAGAGCCCGCACGCCGTCGCTGGGCCTGGCAGCAGAAATGCTGTCCGCGACAGTCTTAGCCACCACCGGAGTAATCTGTGCGCTATTGGATTCCCACGCATTTGCAATCGCAGCTGAGCCCTTTGCCTGCACGCCGGTCAATTTCGGGATCTTTTCAATCCATCCCAACGCCTTCAGATCCTTGAAACCTTTGTGGACACCGGTAATAATGTTCCCGTCTCCGACAGGCACCACGACCCGGTCGGGCACAACCCACAGGTCATTTGCCATCTCACCACTAGCGCGCGTAAATTTTTCGCAAATCTCAAACGCAACGGTCTTCTTTCCTTCCGCAGTCATCGGATTGTACCCCGTGTTTCGGCAATACCATCCCAGCTGCTGCGCTGCCCGCACTGTCAGGTCAAATGCATCACTGTAACCACCGCGCACCAGCACTAGCCTCGCGCCGTACACCAAGATCTGCGCCACCTTTGCGGTCGGTGCATTCTCGGGCGCGACCACTACAGCCTCCAGCCCAGCAGCGGCGGCCATGCCCGCCAGCGCCACACCTGCGTTTCCGGTCGAGGCGGTGATGATCCTTTCTATCCCATTTTCGAGCGCATGCGCGACGACCACCGCGCTGGCACGGTCTTTAAGAGATGCAGTCGGCAGCCGCGTGTCATCCTTGATCCACACCGATGCACCCGTACCCTTACTTTCCAAACGTTGCGACCGGAAATACGGCGTGTCGCCAACCGTGCGCAGTGTCCCGGTACTCTCCGGAGGCGTACCCACCGGCAGAAGCGGTTGATAGCGCCAGATGGAACCGTCCGGATCCGAACTGATGCTCTTCGGGGAATGTGCGGCGCGGATGGACTCGTAATCCAGAACTACATCCAGGTTACCGCCGTCCTGCGCGCATACGAAGGTGCCAGCATCATCCCGATATGTGGCAGCACATACGGAGCAGCGGAGTTGGATTTGCGTCATGACGGGATTAAAACTCAGCGTCCATCGCACGCACAGGCTGAAGGCGCCTCTTGGGAATATGCATGGGCAGCGCGGTCCGGCGCACCCCGTCAAATTGAAAGAGCGCATTCGCCACAGCGGCAGCTGTCGGCACCAACCCGATCTCGCCAACTCCCTTTGCGCCATAGGGCCCGTGGGGGTCAGGCACTTCCACACCGATGACTTCAATCTCGGGCATTTCCTTCGCGCGCAGTATCCCGCATTTGCGCAATCGGGTGCTTTTAGGCCGCCCGTTTTCCATCGGTAGATCCTCGCTGATCGCATAGCCTAAACCCATGTGGACAGCACCCTCCAGCTGCCCTTCAAACAGGGTCGGATTGAAGACCTTGCCTGCATCGTGGGCCGCCACTACTTTTTTGAGCTGCCCGCTCTCATCAAGCACCACTAACTGCGTGGCGTAGCTATATGAGTAGTGCGTCACCGTGCTTTCATTCTGATCACCAGGCTCCGAAGTCCAATCCACCTTCCACTCCCCCTGGTATTCCCTGCCCACCAGTCCCGAGAGCGGATGGGACGCGAGGTCTCGCTTTAGGGTGCGAGCGGCGTCAATGATAGCATTGCACATTAACGACGTCGCCCGCGACGCTGTGGTCATGCCAGCGTACTGCTCGGTTACCGTATCAACGCGCACTTCAACAACGCCCGGCTCGATTCCGGTCTCATGACAGAGCGCCTGCAGCGCCATGGTGTTGACACCCTGTCCCATCTCTGTCCACCCGTGATCAATAATCACCCGGTCAGGGGCTGCGATTGTCACTCGTACTCGGGACATCTCCGGCATGCCATTCCCGATACCCGTGTTTTTAATGCCGCACGCCAAGCCGACACAATCGTTCCGCGTGTACTCATCCCGCACAGCCCTTAGTGTCTCACGCACCCCAGCCCCTCCCTCAATCACTTGCCCAGTCGCGGTCATCCTGCCTTCAGTAAGCGCGTTGTCGTAGCGGAATTGCCAACAGTCGAAGCCACCCTGATCACACAAATCATCGATGCAACTTTCCAGCCCGAAGGTCGCCTGGTTGACGCCGAAACCGCGCATGGCGCCGGAGGGAATATTGTTCGTGTACACAGCCGTGGATTCAACATCCACAACCGGCACGTGATACGCCCCGGTAGCATGGCCGGCACAGCGCTCCATCACTTTCATGCCCACTGATGCATACGCTCCAGTATCTCCAACAAACTGGGCCTTGACGAAAGTAAGCTTTCCCATCGAATCACATCCGACGCTATAATCCATCCACACCGGATGCCGTTTCGGGTGCATATTTATGCTCTCAACGCGATTCAATCCCACCTTCACGGGTGCGTGCAGCGCATGTGCCATGAGGGCTGCGTGACCCTGCACCGAAAGATCTTCTTTGCCCCCGAACCCGCCGCCATTGGGAACCAGTATCACGCGCACGCGCGTCTCCGGTAATGCAAGCAGAGCGGCGATTTGACTGCGATCCTCGTAAACGCCCTGCCCCTGTGAAAGCACCTCCATTCCATCATCGGATGGGTAAGCCACTGCGCACTCAGGCTCCATGAAGCCGTGCTCGATGCGCTGAGTCTGGAAGGTGCCCCGACTAATGAAGGTCGAATCTTTTTCAGCAGCAGCCATATTGCCGCGGCCAGTTCGGGAAACTGAGAGTACGTTGCCATCGCTCCCAGGGTGAACCACAGCACAACCCGCCTGCATCGCCTGGTGCGGGTTTGTGACGGCAGGCAGCACTTCATAATCCACCTCAATCAAGTCAACAGCCGTACGCGCGGTTTTCTCTCTTTCGGCGATCACTCCGGCAAGCACATCGCCTATGTAACGCGTGGTTTCTCCCTCGGCGATCATCAGCGGCCAGTCCTTCCGAATCAGGCCGAGCATGCGCTCTCCGGGCACGTCTTCCGCAGTAAGTACGCGCAACACGCCGGGCAGGGCCCGAGCCGCGCTGGTATCAATCTGTAGCACGCGTGCCCGCGGATGGTCACTGAACTTCAATGCTCCATGCAGCAATCCATCAACGTGAATGTCATCAGTGTACTCATGTTTTCCCAAAACCAAATCGGCAGCCGCGTACTTTGGGTGCGCCATTCCGATGTGACCGGGCGTTTCCTTTGCGGTTATCTCGGTTTCTTCCCGTATCGCCTTTGCGGCAGAGTGGACCGCATCCACAATCTTCGTGTATCCAGTACAGCGGCACAGATTCGGAGTCAACGCCTTCGCGATTTCGGCCCGGCTCGGGTCCGCATTGCGACCGACAAGCGCATTTGCCTGCATCACAACACCAGGAATGCAGAACCCGCATTGCACTCCGCCCGCATTCACAAACGCGTTCGCGAACACGCGCTGCCGGTATTCGCACAAACCTTCGATTGTTGTCACTCGTCCAGCGGCCACTTTCTTCATAGGAATGACGCAAGCAAGTACCGCTTTTTCGTTCAATTGCACAGTGCAAGAGCCGCAGGCTGCCTGGGGGGCGCATCCATCTTTGGCCGAGACAATGCCGCAGTGATCACGAAGATACCTTAGCAATGGGACATCCGGGTCGCCGTTGTAGTTTACCGGTTGGTGATTAAGCAAGAATTCCATATTCTGCCCGGCTAACCCGATCTATAGGGGCTCATCCACAACGCCCGCCATCAGCAGCCCTAGCTTCTCTGGCGTAGCCTCCTGGCGCGGCACAGTGCTCACTACTTGTCCTTCATACATTACCGCAATGCGATCCGAGAGCGCAAGAATTTCGTCCAAATCTTCGGAAATCAGCAGCGTAGCCGTGCCACTCTTCCGTTGTTCCAGCAGCCGCTTGTGAATGTATTCGCTTGCACCAATATCAACCCCTCGGGTCGGCTGCGCCGCCACTAGCACCGATGGGTTTCGGGAAAGTTCCCGCGCCAGTATCAACTTCTGCATGTTGCCACCAGAGAGGTTGCGCACCGGCGTTTCCGTAGAAGGGGTTCTCACGTCGAAATCCCGCACACAGTCGGTTGCGATTGTAGTGATCTTGGGAAAATCCATGAACCCGTTTCGCGAGTATGGCGGCAGGTGATGCTCGCGCAGGAAAAGGTTGTCAGAGACGGTAAACTCCTTGATCACGCCATCTCGCATGCGTTCTTCCGGAATATACGACATTCCCTGTTCCATCAGCGCGGCGGGAGACGATTCAGTGATGTCCTGTCCGTGCAGCAGCACTTGCCCACCGGTAGCAGAGCGTAGTCCGGTGATGACCTCTGCTAGTTCCCGCTGCCCATTGCCAGAAACACCAGCCACGCCCAATATTTCTCCCTCCCGCACCTCCAGGTCGACACCCGTCAACGCCGAAGTACCGCGGTCGCTCATCGCGTACAAGCCCTGGGTCGTCAGGCATGCTGCGCCAAGCGCGGCCGGCTCACCCTGTTTGCCCAGATGCACTTCCCGCCCCACCATCATACGCGCCAGGTCTTGCTTAGTGGCCTGCGCAGTCGGCATTGCCCCCACAACACGCCCATCGCGCATCACAGTGATGCGGTCGGTGATATCCAATACCTCATGTAACTTGTGGGAAATAAAAATAAGTGCGTGCCCATCCTGGGCCATTTGACGCAAGGTGACGAACAAATCATCGACTTCCTGCGGTGTAAGCACGGCAGTTGGCTCATCGAGAATCAGTAACTCTGCGCCGCGATACAAGGCTTTCATGATTTCGACCCGTTGCTGCTGCCCGACCGACAGCTGCCACACATACGTCGTGGGGTCAATCTGAAGCCCATAGATGGATGCTAATTCAGAAACGCGGGCTGCCACCCGCTCAAGGTCAGTAAGCGGCCCTCGAGATGAAGGTAGCCCCAACGCCACATTTTCGGCGACGGTCAAGGATTCTACCAGCATGAAATGCTGGTGGATCATACCAATGCCTAGGCCAATGGCATCCGATGGCGAGCCCAGCGCTACTACATCACCGTTGAGGAGTATGTTTCCCTCGTCCTGCTGATAGAGTCCATACAGAATCTTCATTAACGTGGATTTGCCGGCGCCGTTCTCGCCGAGCAAAGCGTGCACCTCGCCAGCATGAACGTCGAAGTCGACGTGGTCATTTGCCAATACGCCCGGGAAGCGCTTGACGATGTGACGCATTTCAAGCGAATGAATACTCAGTTTGCCGGACGGAAGAACAGAGTTAACCTGCGAAGCCCGGCTC
>Ga0187827_10003437_pt1 | contig 20456 bp, 15 predicted proteins | sample ETNtaG_39_FD_167969 | JGI IMG/M metagenome (GOLD analysis project Ga0187827, IMG submission 167969) | Marine microbial and viral communities from oxygen minimum zone, Eastern Pacific Ocean - ETNP2014_SV_150_PacBio MetaG (Illumina Assembly) | ecosystem: Environmental > Aquatic > Marine > Hypoxic... | reverse complement strand
GGCGATATCCGTGACCAGTAATGTCCGGATCGGCCCGCCGTGCATGACTAGAGCAATGGTCTGTTCAGGGAAGCGCCTGGACAGTTCCTCAACGAAGTCATTAACGCGTTCGGAAAGATGCTCGAGGGACTCCCCACTGGGGGGCGAAACGGAGACCGGGTCTTCCATCCAGCGGCGGAAGTGAGCGGGGTCCAGTGCGGCACACTCCTCTGCGGTCCTGCCTTCCCAAGTTCCGAAATTGAGTTCCCGGAGCTGCTCGGAACAGGCGATTTCCTGATCCGGGGCAAGGATGGCTGCCGTCTGCCGGCACCGGATCAGGTCGCTCGAATAGATGCGATCAACATTGCTCTGCTTGAATTGCCCTCGCAGTCGGAGGATCTGACTGCGGCCAGCATCAGTGAGGGGTGTGTCCGTGTGGCCGGCGTATCGTTTCTGCGATCCGAGAACCGATTCGCCATGGCGAATGAGGAGCAGCCGCGTCATTTCAAAAACTCGCAAGTAACAATCTTGCGAGGAGTGCACCCGTCTTCTTAGCTCCTCAACTCGATCTCAATGGATCGAGGCACGCCGCCTCTCTTCATCGGAGAGTCTTTCAGCGCACTTACCCAGGCAGGTCTTCTGGCTTCCGGACCACCTACTCCCACGCCTTCCCGGCCATCGTTGGCCAGTGGCTTATGCGGTTTCGTTTCCAGTTACAGCGGCGGGACCACCCTCGATTTTCACGAGGTTCCCTATTAAGCCCTCTCGGACACCTGAGGCGGCGGGTAGTTTATTGAGGCAGATTCGGGAGTCAAGCTGCGTCATTCCAACATCCCAAAAATTTAATTCTCTATCGATGCTTGCCCACGCCAACTTTCGGGCACAACTCCTCAAGCGGACATTGAGTACACTTAGGTGAGACCGGCACGCAGACATTCTGGCCAAAAGTGACGAGCAGGTCGTTGTAGGAAATCCAATGCCGCCGGGGCAGGCTCCCTCGCAAAGCGGTCTCCGATTCATCGGGCGAGTTCGTCTCGATGTAACCCCAGCGGTTGCTGATCCGATGAACGTGGATGTCTACACAGATGCCGGGCTTGTTGAAGCCCATGGTTACGACGAGATTGGCGGTCTTGCGGCCGACTCCTTTCAGCTTTACGAGCTCGTCGATCGTGTCCGGCACTTTGCCTTTGTGTTCGGTAATCAACACTTCACAGATGGCGCGAATGGAGGCGGCCTTGTTGCGATAAAAGCCCGCGGGATAGATGAGGTCGGCAATCTGGTCCTCTTCCAGCTTCAACATCTTTCGAGGAGTATCTGCCCTGGCGAACAGCCGCCTGGACGCGGCAGAGGTGACCTCATCCTTGGTGCGCAAGCTGATGATACAGGAGATGAGCACGCGAAAAGGGTCACGCTTTTGGGCCACTTCGGTGACGGCAGGTGTTTTATGTTTCTTGACCTCCGATCTGACTCGGCGAAGGAACAGATTAATGTCGATGTCTGGCATGATGAATCGTAGGGCTGACCATCGCGATGATCTTGGCTGGCGTCTGGTACGTCTCTCAGATTTCAATTCACAGATCGCAGGCTACGATATTCGTTTCTCTTATTCATCCTGAGCGTTTTCACATTCGGAGCCATCCAATGAAAGTCACCATGGGCGAGCATAAGCTCGATCTGCCGGGCCAGTATTTTGACACGATGATCGATTCCAATGACATCTACGGTGATGCCGAGCCCATGCGCGCACAAATGGAAGAGCAGGGCTATCTTCTCTTCCGAGGCGTCCTGAACAAAGACACCGTCATGAACGTCCGGCAGCAGATGATGGAGGTGTTAAGCGAGGAGGGTCTGCTGGATGAGAACTATCCAGCCATCGATGGGGTGGCAAAAGACCCGGCAAAGGGCGGGTTCAGAGGCGGGAGCAACCGGCTGACCGAAGTGCCGGCATTCGTGGACCTCGTCCGAGGAGGCGAGGTGATCGAATTCTTCGAGTGTTTTCTTGGCGGCGAGGTGCGACCCTTTGATTACCGATGGCTGCGAATCGTTCAACCGGGGAAGTTCACGGCCATGCATTACGATGTGGTTTACATGGGCCGCGGGACGAAGAATCTCTACACGGCCTGGATTCCACTCGGCGACGTGCCCATCGAGCAGGGCGCCCTCGCAGTGCTTGAAGGCTCGCACCGGTTCGAGCGGATCAGAGAAACCTACGGCCAGATGGATGTGGACCGTGACAACTTTCAAGGATCTTTTTCAACCGATCCGGTAGAGATCGTAAATCGGCACGGTGGGCAGTGGAAGACAACTTTTTACAATGCCGGTGACCTGCTCGTGTTCGGCATGTTCACCATGCACGGCTCGTTGACGAATCTGACAAATCGCTTTCGGCTTTCATCGGATACCCGCTACCAGCTTGCCGCCGATCCCGTTGACGAACGCTGGATTGGAGAGAATCCCAAGTCCCATTACGCGTGGGGAAAAGGGCCTGCGCCGACCCCGACGGCGGAACTGCGAAAAGAATGGGGAGTGTAGGGCCTCGTTAAGAATTCTCGATCGAACCGAGCATCTCGTGGAAACGTTCCGGCGAGTAGAACGTGAATTCAAGCTGCCCGGCGAAACAGACACGGTCCCCATCTTTCAGTTTGGTCTGCGCATGCGGGCGGAGCTGGCGACGCTCGATGAAAGTGCCGTTTTTTGAGTTCGCATCCGTAAGAAAGAAATCGCTTCCCGAGGAAGAACGGGAGAAATAGGCGTGAAACTTGGAAACGCCGGCGATATCGAGGACCACGTCGTTATTTACCGTTCGGCCCACATTAATCATCCCTTCGAACAGGCTCGAATTCTGCTTGGCCACAGGCAATATCATGCCCTGTTCCGGCTTCATATTGAGGGATTGGGGGGTGATCTTGCCGTCCTTGAGCTGCTGAGTCAGCGTGACGGTCGAAAAGATGTCGCCCTCCTGTTCCTCGTCAGGTCCCCGCTGCTGCACGAGGACAGGATAATTATGCTCTCTGAGAAACTCCTCGCGAGACATGGATTCTCGCAGGCGAACATAATTCAGAAGGGAAATTCCCTTGGTTTTAGTTGTCATATGGATAGCTCCCTCGGCCTACCGGAAGTGTGCAGGGGAAATTGTATTATCCACCTTCTCCCCAAAGTCGCAGCATTCTAAAATCCAGTCGGCGCTTTTCAAGAAGTTGGTGAATTCTGCCTGCCAGCACAGTAATGTGTTGACCTCGCCAAATGCCTGACACAGTATCGCCTCCCTGTCAGACCATTACCACCCTCCATCAACCATTGGCGACTCCCATGTCCTCAGACCTGAATCCAACCGGCAGAAGACCCAACCTCATTCTCATCACCACCGACCAGCAGCGGGGAGATTGCCTTGGCTGTGACGGCCATCCATGCGTCGAAACTCCTTACCTGGACGAAATGGCCGAGGACGGCGTTCACTTTGCCACCGCCTACACCTCCGTGCCTTCGTGCACGCCTGCCCGGTCAGGCATCCTGTCCGGTATGGATCAATGGAACCATGGCCGGCTTACCATGTCCGGAAGCGACGCGTTGAATTTCCCCGCGACCATGCCGGGCGAGCTCACCAAAGCCGGCTACCACACCCAGGCCGTCGGTAAGATGCACTTCGGCCCGCAACGAAGGCTTTATGGCTTTCACAACATGGTCCTCGATGAGAGCTCCCGTCGATCCGGCAATTTCGTCAGCGATTACCATGAATGGTTCGATGAAAACAAAGACGGCCCTTACGGCTATCGAGACCACAGCATTGACTGGAACAGTTGGATGGGGAGGCCCTCCCATCTGCCGGAACATCTGCATCCGACATGGTGGACCGCCAACGAAGGCGTGAAGTTCATCAAACATCGCGACCCGACGAAGCCGTTTTTCATGTGGCTCTCATTCGCCCGGCCCCATTCGCCATACGACCCGCCGCAGAACTATTACGACATGTACATCAATAACGAGAATGTACCAAAGCCGGCCATTGGTGACTGGTGCGGTGAGTTCGACGACAAGGTCGCCAACACCAACGCGCCCTTCACACATCGCACCGATGCAGAGGTGCATCGCGGCCGGGCCGCCTACTACGGTAATATCACGTTCATCGACCACCAGATTGGGCGCTTCCTCTACGAGTTCCGCCATTTCGATCCGGAGAACTTCCACAACTCCTTCATCATCTTCACCTCCGACCACGGAGATATGATGGGCGACCACTATCACTGGCGTAAGACCTACGCATACGAGGGAAGCGCGCGGATTCCGTTCATCATGAAATACCCGCGCGGCTGGAAGGTGGAACGAAACATAAAGAGCGACAAGCCCATCGAGCTTCGCGACATCATGCCAACCATGCTCGACGCCGCGGGCCTGCCCATCCCTGATTCGGTGGACGGCGAGAGCCTCCTTAACATCACCCGGGGACGCGACGACTGGCGCGAGTTTGTCCAGGGCGAGCACACGAGCTGTTACACCCTCGACCAGGGAATGCAATACGTGACCGACGGGAAGGAGAAATACGTCTGGTTTCATCACACCGGCAAAGAGCTCTTCTTCGACCTCCGGAACGACCCGCTCGAATGCCACGACCTCGCAAAAGATCCGGACGCCCAAACCAGGGCGCAAGTTTGGCGTCAACGTCTCGCCAGAATAAACGAAGATCGCGGAGACCCACGAGGCCAGAACGGCGAGCTCGTCGTCCAGGAGAAGGCCATCACACTCACCGACAATTACTACAAATGGAGAGACCGGGCAGCCGAGGCGATCGAAGATGTGTTCACGTATTAGTCGGCAAGCTGGAGGTCCAGCGCTACCATGAACGTTCGAGCCGAAGTGGTGAGTTACCACTCGCCCAAAGCGATGCGTTTGATCGCCTAGTCTCTGCTCAGGCGCAAAGTCTGGCCATGCCCGTAGTGACACCGGACCAGCCTTTCTCTCAATTGGGCGCGACGGTTATCTGGTGACTTGGCTGAATCAGGACCGCTCCCGGATCAAATTTTCCTCACTGGTCACCTGCGCCGGCGAAATCGATGAAGTCACATCCCCATCCACTCAGACTGCTTGTTCGGCTTAACGTCTCGCCTGGCCTGCTCCTGGCGTTCGCGTTATCCGCGCCGGCAAGCGATTGGCCTGCTTACCGTCACGATGCTCGGCGAAGCGCGGTATCGACAGATCGGCTCACCTTCCCTCTGGGTCTCGCCTGGCATCATAAGTCCAGACACGCCCCCAGGCCGGCCTTTGCCGACCCGCTGAGCCACCCGACTGGAATTGACTTCGCCTACATCCGCGACCATTCGGAGCCGGTGATCCTTGACTTTGATTACGCGTTTCATCCGGTCGCCGCTGGCGGGCGCGTGTTTTATGGCTCTTCGGCAGACGATGCGGTGCGCTGTCTGTCCCTGGCGACGGGCGAGCAGCAGTGGGTCTTTGTCACGGGAGGCCCGGTTCGATTCGCGCCGGAGGTCGTCGGTGATCGCCTTTACGTCGCTTCGGACGACGGCTTCGTTTATTGCCTGGCGGCTGAGAGTGGCAAGTTGATCTGGCAGTTCCGTGCGGCTCCATCGGCGAGACAGCTTGTTGGTAATGGTCGAATGATTTCCCGTTGGCCTTTGCGCACTGGTGCGCTGGTCCTGGATGGCACACTCTATGTGACCGCGGGTATGTGGCCCGCTGAAGGTGTCTTTGTCTACGCCCTGGATGCTGCGACTGGCGCGGTCAAGTGGGTCAACGACACAAGTGGCACATTCAACAGACGAACCGCAAGCGTCAGCGCTTACACCATTACCGGCGTCGCGCCGACCGGCTATCTGCTGGCGGGCAGCGGGGGCCTCGTCGTACCCACCGGGCGTTCGGCGCCAGCGTCCTACGCCCTGAAGGATGGTCGTCTGTTGGGGTCTACCGCGCCGAGCTATCAGAACAGAAGGGGCGGCCCTGCAGTGTGCATCGACCAGCATGGCAGCCTTATCTTCGGCTATCCGCGTGAGCGACTGACACGAACTTCTTACAGCATCCACTACGCCTATCGCCTGCCGATGTTGCAGCAATTCGGCACCATGCGCGCGGACCGAGTGCTTGCTGACGAGAGGACCTATGTAACCGTCAACGATCAGATCCGGTGCTACGATGCCAGCTCACGATATACAAAGGTCAAGGTGCTGTGGCAGGCTGATTGCCCTTCAAGGAGATTGCGGTGCATGGCGCTCTCAGTGAACTCACTGGTGACAGGAGTCGACAACCGCGTTGTGGCTCGAGATCGTAGGACGGGCGAGATGCTGTGGGAGCAGAGCAATCTCGATGGCTATGTTCGGTCGGTGGCAATTGCGGACAGCCAACTGCTCGTCGCGACCGATGCGGGCAGCATCTATTGTTTCTCAGTGAACGGGAGCAAAGGGGTATCCAGCGACACGTCTCCCTCGATCGTCGAGACAGAGCCTGTGAATGGCGATTTAAGAAACGCTCTCGATGGAGGACGAATCAATCGGGGCCTGGCTCTGGTCATAGGGCATACAGATTTGACGCTGGCTGCGAGGTTGGCAGCGAATACTCACTTGCAGGTAGTCCTTCTCCTGGATGATGCGGACGCGGTGACGGCTGCCCGCCGTGATTTGCTCGAACGGATGATTCCCACGCAGGGCAAGGTATCCGTACAGCAGCGTGTGAGAGACAAGCCGCTGCCATTTGCCGATTACGCGTTTAACGTGATTGTTGCGACCGGTGAGACAGCCATAAGGCGCGCGGCAGAGCTGCATCGTGTGCTGGCCCCGGCCGGCGGAATACTCTTCATCGAAAAAGCCACGGCAGAAGTAGAGTCTCTTCTCGGCGACAATGGAACATCAGCAGATGAAATCCGACGGGCCGGCAACGCTCTGATCCTTCGCCGGGGCAAACTCGCGGGAGCTCTGGACTGGGATTCGGATCATAGAAACGATGAACGGGTCAAGTGGCCGCTGGAGCTCTTGTGGTTCGGTGGACCGGGCTCGAAACGCACCGGATCAGGCAGTCGCCCGCCGGTGGCAGCCGGTGGCAGGAACTTTGTCATCGGCAAGAACCACCTGATCGCGCTCGACGCGTACAACGGCACGGAACTCTGGGCGCGCACGCTCCCCTACCTTTACCGCAACATCGGCCGACTCAGGAACGCGCCCGGCCCAATCAATCCCTGGCTGACGAAAAGCATCAGCGCGGACTATGATCATGCCTACCTCAATTTCGGGCACGTGGTCTACACGCTCGACGCGGCGACCGGCGAGCAGCAAGCCGTGCATGGCGAATTTCCGACCGCGAAACACTTTTCGCTCAAGGATCGTCCACAGTTTTCTTTGGACCATTATCAGAAGCCGGATATTCGCAGCGTCGCATCCGTTACGACCAAAGCTCCGCAGCCGGCGGGCAGTATTCAATTAGCCGAAAGTGAAGATGGCAAGGAGCTGAAAGTGACGCTGCAATTGGCTCCCAGCGTAGAGGTCACCGACAAGGTCTATTGGGAGTTATTCTTCGATGTGCGCGCACCGAGCCATCGAGTGAATCTCTATGAGAAAGGCATATTCCACTTCCTTGTGAAGCCCGCCGCCAGCCGCGTCGAGCTCGGCATCGGCCCCGCGCATCCCAAGGTTGTCGTGGCATCAGAAGACGATGGCCGGCACATGGAACTGACCATTCCCTTACAGGAACTGATCCGGCTGAGCGGCGGCAGGCTGAAGAACTTTTCTTTCGCAGCGGCTCTGAATCACCAACCGGGCCCTGAACAGAAGGCGATGGCCAACGGCCGTGGTTACTTGCGGTGGGAAGTCCATTGCGACACCTTCGCCTACGCGTTCAACAACGGTTGGGCTCGGATCGTTCGCAGTGAGTCGACCAGCGGAACCATACAACTGCCCGCGGTCAGCAAACTGCCTGAACACGCACTTCGACCAGGCAGAATGGGCTGGATTGGCAAAAAGGCCGGCTCTGTTGTCAGCCTCAAGCGTGACCGTAAGAACCCCCTGAGCCATGAGGTCGCCGGCTTTGAATACAACCGCGGCAAGGGCTGCGGCAATCCCGTTGCATCCGGCAGCTTGCACGTGCTGCGATCGGGCACGCTGGCGTTCTACGACCTGAACGACGACAGCGGAATGCGATACTTCGGTGGGGTGCGCCCGAGCTGTACCATCAGCGCGGCGCCCGCGCAGGGCCTGGTGTTCGCAGCCGAAGGCAGTTCCGGCTGCAACTGCAACTACAACTTTAAGACGACGCTTGCCCTTGCCCCCGCAAAGCGGCGACGGCACGAGGACTGGGCCATGTTCATGGCACCGCTGACCCCGGCCGCTTTGCTCCGCACCGGCCGCTTCAACATCGCGGCGCCGGGTGACCGCCGGGACGATCGCGGCGGCCTCTGGCTGCAGTTGCCCCGCGCACCCACGTATGCCAACAGATCGATGCCCGTGCCCGTTGAGCTGCGGGGTGATTCTCTCAAGCCTTATCGTGTCAATGCAGATCGTGTTCCGATTGCCGGCACCGATCGGCCCTGGCTTTACACATCCGGTTTCGAGGGGATCGGGGGTGTTCGATTGCAGCTTTTCATGAGCGACAAAGATGGCGCGGTTGTCTTTCCGGGGGAAGCCCCGGTCCTGGATGCTGTGCTCGAGGACAAAGCGTGGGAGAGACGCTATGCAGTTCCAGCAGGCAAAGGCAGCTCGATGTTCCTCTCATATGACAAGAACTCGCTTTTCGCAGGCTTTGAGGTCGTACCTCCCATAGATCGGCGCGGGAAGCAGCAGCCGTGGAAGACGACCGGCGAGCTGCCTCACGACGCAGAATTCGCACTCGACGAGCCAGCCGATGATACGGCAGTGTGGAATGAGGACTCTCTTGAATTCCTTGTGAGCGACACATCATTGCAGACGATTCTCCATTTCGGGCTCGGCATTACCGGTGGCAGATATGACGGTCGATGGACAGCCGCGAAGAAAGTGGAGGACCCCGCCTACACCGCCCCGTGGGCCGGAGCGATTGAAGTGGACGACGACATAGCCGTGGCCGAGCTCGCCCTGCCCTGGAAGACGCTTGCTGACGCAGGGCTCGATCTGGAGAACCTCGTCATCCGCCCACGCACCAAAAGAACGCTCACACGGCAGCCGCACATCACCCACGGGTTCCGACCCGTGCTGGTGCAAAAAGCACAGCCCAGGGAAAAGCGCTATCGAGTATCGCTGCACTTCGCTGAGCTGGGTGACGCCGCCAAAGGTGAGCGCATATTTGACATCCAGATTCAGGGAAAGACAGTGGAGAAGAACTTCGATCCAGTGGCCGCAGCCGGCGGCCCAAAACGAGCCGTAGTTCGTGTCTTCGAGAACATTCTGGCCGACCGTGCGATGGACATTCGTTTCGTTCGTCACGCCGATGCCTCGCCGACCGCCCTCCCGCCTTCGCTGGCCGCCGTGGAAGTCTTGTTGGTTAAATGAGAGCTGACCTTCATCTTCCCACTGTCACTGTGCGGGAGAATGGTACTGTTTAAGATGCAAGAGCTACCTCCCTTTCAACTTCTCAACTTGCGATGTCATCCCTGCAATCCATCCGATTGAAGAACCCTGACTCGCTGCCGGAACACTATCCTTTCTCGCTCCCGATCATCCGGGACATGGATGAGATTCACTTTTCCTCGCCGGTAACCTTCTTTGTCGGCGAAAACGGCTCCGGCAAATCCACGCTCCTCGAAGGCATTGCAGTCGCGGTAAACGCTACCTGCGCGGGGAGCGAGATTGTCGATACCGATCCCACCCTCGAGCACGCACGGCAACTGGCCGGCCAGCTTCGCCTTTCAAAAAGAGGGAGCGGCATGCGTGGGTTTTATTTTCGAGCGGAGGATTTCTTTGGTTTTACGAAGCGAGTCATTCGCGAGCAGGAAGAACTCGGCGAACTGGAGGAACAATACTCAGAGGAACTCACCGGATATGGCCGCATGCTCGCCACGGGCATGGCACGGGGACAGCGTGCCGCGCTCGAAAGCAGTTACGGGGAAGACCCAGACGCGAAATCCCACGGCGAGAGCTTTCTCGAATTCTTCAAACAGCGAATGGTGCCCGGTGGGATCTACCTGATGGATGAGCCTGAAACGCCACTCTCTCCGCTCCGGATTCTGTCCCTCATATCCATGATGAAGGAGATGGTGGAACAGCAATGCCAGTTCATCATCGCTACACATTCGCCTATTCTGATGGCGTTTCAGGGTGCCAGAGTACTAAGCTTCGATTCCGTTCCGGTTTCAGAGATTCAGTATGACGATGTCGAACACGTAACCCTTACTCGCTCCTTTCTGAATAACCCCGAGGCATTTCTGAGAAGGCTGTAAATAAAATGAGCAACAAAACGATCATCACCGTCGGCCAGGCCGAAGGAGACTTCATTGGAAACGACAACGGCGCACTCCAGGCCGCGGTAGAAGCGGCTGTCGAGAAAGGCGGCGGGACCGTCGTCATTGGCCCGGGCTGTTATGACATGCACGACTCACTTCATCTGTCGAGTAACGTGACCATCCGCGGCAGTGGTGAGGAAACGGTACTGCGCAAAACGGCTATCGTGAAATCGGGGCTCTCGGCTGATCTTGGGTATGGGCACTTCGATGTCTCCCTCGCGGAGCCGGATAGATTTCGCGTCGGTATGGGCGTCCATATCAAAGACAAAAACTCTGGCGGCTTTTATACTACCGTGGCCACCCTCACCTGGCGCGAGGAAGACCGCTTTGGAATCAGCCGCTTCCTGAATCACGATTACTCCCGCAAAAACGAATGCATCGTGCGCAGCGTTTACCCGATCATCAGCGGCTATCACCTGGAAAACGTCGCCATTGAGAATCTATCCATCGATGGCAATCGCGACGAAAACGAATATCTCAACGGCTGTCGCGGCGGCGGCATATTTCTATTGCAGGCCGCGGAAGTCAGCATCCGTGGCGTTTCTATCAGGCGCTACAACGGAGACGGCATCAGCTTTCAGCAGACGAGGGACGTGCACATCGAAGACTGCATCTGCGAAGGCAACAACGGTCACGGGCTCCATCCCGGGAGCGGCTCTGTTCGCCCGGTGATGCGTAGGGTGCGCTGCATGGGCAACGAGAACGACGGCATTTTTTATTGCCTGCGAGTTTCATTCTCACTGACCGAAGATTGCGAGCTCAAGAACAACGGCGGCGTCGGCATCTCCGTCGGCGGCCGCGATACGGATCACCTGATCCGCAACAACCACATCGAAGCGAACGGCGGCAACGGCCTGTTCTTCCGTCCCGGTGACGAAGCCATGGCCGGGCACCGCTGCCAGTTCGAAGGCAACCGCCTTATCGGGAATTGCGTCAAGAAGAACCAGGGCGAGATCTTCATCGACGGTGCCACCCAGGATGTGCATCTCCTCAATAATTCGATTTCCCCGGCCTCACACGATGACCGCCGGGCTATTGGAATCGTCGTGGGCAAAGAAGCCTCGAGAATTGTGGCCTGTGGAAATGAGATGGATTCCGAGGCCCAGGCGTTTGAGTTGGAGGGCGATGAGGGCGCGCTCGTACGGACCTCGCCGGAAACCGCGTTAAATGTCGGACCGGATGCTGCTCCTGTTGGCGCTGCCAGACACCTGGTGCACAGAGATCCATAGAACAGCCCCTTCTACCTTCCAGCACACCACTGAGTAAATCATGGCGCGGCCGCATCGCTTCTTTCTTGATTCCATCCCCGCCTCCGGCAATGCCAATCTCAGCGGGTCAGAGCATCATCACATGAGCAGAGTCTTGCGGATCGATCCCGGTGAGACCGTGCTCCTGTTTGATGGCAAAGGACAGCAGGCGCGTGGCCGGGTCTCAAAGATCTCTAAAACAGATTCCATCATCGAAGTGCTCGAATGTGAGCACCAGACCGCTCCCGCGATCGAGCTTCACCTGGCACTTGCGCTCACGAAAGGGAAACAGACCGAGTCGGTGATCCGCATGAGCACGGAGCTCGGGGTGACGTCCATTCAGCCGGTGCTCACGGAACGCTCGGTCGTGAGGCCCGGTGATGCCAATCGAATCGCTGGCAGATCAACGCACTGCCATCGAAGCTGCCAGACAATGCGGCAGGAACTTTCTGCCTCTTGTGAAGGATGAAATCACGCTGAGTGCTCTGGTACAGAACGAGGCGACCGATACTTTGCAGCTCATCCCGCACACTGTGTCCGCACGCCCACTTCGAGAGGTGTTGAGAGGATCAGAATGCCGGGCGGTCACCATCCTCATCGGTCCGGAGGGCGGCTTTACTGATGCAGAGGCACAGCTCGCCATTGAGAACGAATTCACGCCCGTCTCGCTTGGCCCCAACGTTTTGAGGGTGGAGACTGCCTGCCTGATGACCCTGTCGGCGGTGCTATATGAACTTTGGGATTGACTCTGCGGTCTTGGGGGTAGCCATTCCCCATTTCACTTTTTCTTGAACTTTCGCGGACGTCCAATAAGCTTTCTTCAGTTGGCCGCTGGGCAGCGTGCCTCGTAGAGCCAACGTTATATGCCTTAATACAAGGGAGCCTGCCATGTGTTCTCACCCGCCTGAAAAGGGCGGCGCACTTCCGCTGCCGTCCGATTGCCAGACCGAAACTCTCGGTGTCACCTTTTTCGACCTGTCCCGTTTCGCCGAATGGGCGTCTTCTGATAACGACGACCTCGTCGCAGGTTTCCTGCAGAGGTTCTACTGCCTTGCGGCCGAGCATATCGAGCCCGCCGGAGGGCGAATCGTCAAATTCATTGGTGACGCCGGGCTGGCCGTCTTTCCAACTGAATCCGCAGAGGACGCTATCTTCGCCTTGTGTGCCTTCGCACGGGAAGCCCGAGACTGCGCGCAGGAGCTTGGCCTCGATACCTATCTCAACATAAACGTGCACGTTGGCCCGGTCATCGCCGGCAGCTTCGGGCCCCCGGGCGCTGAACGTTTTGATGTGATTGGCAAGACGGTGAATATCGCGGCCCGGCTCGGAAGGCGCGGGGTGACTCTCTCTCCGCAGGCGTTCCGCTGCCTGAGCCCCGAAGCTCGCGACCGTTTCGATAAATTCACCCCGCCTGTTACTTACCGGTTCCGTTTCTGAGTGGTGATTTTCCAGGGACATCTCCAATGATCGTCTATCACGGAACAACTGATAATCGCGCCAGAAGCATATGCCTCGAGGGCTTTCGTCCGCGAAAGCCATCGAGGCGCGTCTGGTTTGCCGAATCTAAAGGATACGCTCTCCGCCGGGCCAGGACCCAGGCCAAACGCGCACGGGACCGCGCGGTGGTCTTGACCTGTGAAATCAATGTGCACCAACTCCGGGGCCGTCTGGGATCGAAACGCATCTTCCACAAGCAAGGGATAGTCGCTATCAACGGCCCAGTGCCGATCAGCGTTCTCAGATCACATCCCGCGAATATGGGCGTGGACGAGCCCAGCTCGCCGGACGACTTAGCAGAATGGGTGAATCGAGCGCTCGGATTGAAGAAATACAAGGGGGGCAGCCCGAAGCATCCCGGCATCCTCCGGCTGTCGCGCTGGGTCGTTAACCGCCTGGCCGACGGCAGGCACAAGATGAATCATCCTGAGATGCTCGGCATGGCGCGGCAGTGGCTGCCCGAATACTTCCACGGAGTAAAGGTTGACCCCGACCGCCTCCAGGTCGTGAGGAAAGTGAAGACGATCGAGGTCGAAGTGAAATCCTCCGAGCTTGAAGGCGGAGAGCTCGAAGGTGAAGCGCTCGATCTGCTCGAACATACGGAACCCAAGCGCCGGATACGAGGTCTGTCGATGATGGCAGACATTCAGGACCCGGACCTGTTCGAGTGGTGCATGATGTTTCTCGACGACGAATCTACGGATGTTCGCGTGGCCGCGCTTCGAGCCATGCGCGATGCCGAAGAAGGCGACGTTGAGATCATCGTTCCGCACACCCAGGCCGAAGACAAGCGTATCAGGGCCGCGGCCATTGCCGCTCTGGCGGTTCATGCCGGTGCAAACGGTCCTTACTGGTTCAAGCGCGGTCTGAAGGACCCCAGCCCGTGCGTTCGCGTGGAAGTGGCGGCCCTCCTGCCGCGTCTCGATCCGGCGAAGCATCACGAGATCTTTGAGATCGCTCTTTACGATGCCAACCCGGATATTGCCCGCCGCGCCCGGGAGCTCACCACCGGGAAGGGCTATTCAGTAATGAAGTGGTAGCACCTGGTTTGGAAGCGAGTGCGACGAAGGCCGGCCGCAACCACAGAGAGGACCGCGGATGAAGAGGGCCACGGATGAAGAGGGCCACGGGTGAAGAGGCGCGGATGAGGTGATCGCGGATCTTTTGGTTTTTATCCGTGGCCCTCTTCATCCGTGGCCCTCTTCATTCGCAGGGATCTCTGCGCTTCAACCTCGAAAGTCCTTCCATCCGTGTTCTGTGGGATCGAACCATTTTTTGAGGGTTGATGACACGAACGGGGAGGTCCCGCGAAGTTGCCATGATGAAGAGAACCGCGGATGAGGTGATCGAGGATGTCTTGATTTTATCTGTGGCCCTCTTCATTCGTGGCCCTCTTCATTCGCAGGGATCTCTGCGCTTCAACGTCGAAAGTCCTTCCATCCGTTTTCAGCGGGATCGAACCATTGTTCGAGAGTTGGCGACACAAACGGAGAGGTACCGCTGAGTTGCCATTCGATTGATGCTCTGCAGCCCCTCACGGTGAATACGATCATGCGGTTGGGGCCGACAGGTGGCGGCTTCTGGTGCGTATTGAAGCGAGAAGGCCGAAAGAGCAACTCATCGGACATCGCGTCCCGTATCGAGTAAGGGCGAGGGATTCGGTTTATGTAGTCGGCCCGATCTGCAACTGTCTTGCAGTAGAAGCGCATCGGAGTGTATGACTGCCCGCCGGAGAGGGGAGCGTTTCCATGGTACTGACCGGGCGGCAGGTGATAGACGAGGCCGGCATCCGTCTGAATCAGGTATCTGGCGCCACCCGGAAAATGAATCTCGATTCTGAATGAATCTCCTTTTGTTACTTTCGGTAATGCAAACTTGGCGTGAAGTATTCCGTCCTCCTGGGAAATCTCTGCTTTTGAAGGCTGCTCTCCATTTGGCCGCGTAAGAGATACTTCCGCTGTTGCGGCTCCTGTCCTCAGCAATGCAGTGACTTCCAGCGGCCCGTCCATCATGGCCAGGATGAACGCAACTCCAGTATAAGGCTCACCCTTTTTCGTTGGCTTTTGAAGTGTAAAGAAGTTGTTGCGGAGCTTCCTTGGCCGTTGCGAGTCAAAGCCCAACCGATCGCCAAGGCTCACACCCGCGAGTATGGGCATCAGGTGTAGCCGAATGATGGAGTTGCCCAGATACGTGTAGGGGTAAGTGGGCACATTTTGCGTCGCCAGGTCAACGTCAGGCACCAGGTCCGCCATGCCCCGTGCGACGTCCCATCCTGCTTCGGCATATCGAATATCCCCGGTCTGTTCAAAGGCCCACTGGCATCCGATGGTATCGCTGGGACTCCGGATTCCGCCGATGGTCTCAATGGGCAGCATTTCGTGTTCAAGATGATCGAGCATCGCTCTGCTCAGGGCCGGATCTTTGAAAACTCGTTGCTGCAGGACCAGCCCATCGTAGAGATACACGACCGGGCCGCTGAACCGCTTTTCTTCTGACTTCCATTCTCGCTTCACGGTCACCTCCCTCGAGGCGCGGGCAAACTCGGCGATTTCGGGATCGAGCGTTTCCTGGTAGGCCAGGGCCCAGAAGCGATTCATGTTGTACATCTCACGGCCGCCGACCAGTTGATGTGGTCCTTTCGCTTTGGCTTGTCTGCGGGTGAATTCCTTTGTGCCCGCAATCACTTCATCCATCACATCCTTTGCCCGACGATAGCCGGTCAGATGCCAGTAGTAATATAGGAAATGCAGCTTCATCCCTTTCATGTTCCAGTCCGTGAAAGCAAAATTAGGAAACGGCAAAGCCCCGCCGCACGTCGCCATGTAACCCGTGGGCGAGCCGCGGGTGTTGTAGTGATTGACGTTCATGTCCATGCAGTAACGAGAGGTGATTTCCCCCTCCTCGAACCAGTTGCGTCCTCCTCCTCGCATGAAGAGCAGCCAGGGGATCATCTGCTGATCGTATTGAGTGTTATCCATCCAGCGGTAGTAGGTGTATTCGCCGTGCTTCGACCATCGCACCATGCCAAAACGAAGCAGGCCGTAATTCGTTTCAGAGATCCAACGCGCCATCGACAGCCTCCCCAGCCAGTCCACAGCCCGTTCGATATTCGGATACTTCTCCGGCTGCCGCGGCATGATTTTGAATCCCATGAAGGGCACTTTCATGGCCGATTTCGGGTCCTGGCGGAGGACGATCGGATGCTGCGTTACGCTGTTCAACTGATCGGGAGAACGTTTCGTGCGGCCATCGTGAAAACCAAAGACGACCTCATTCGTCCGTGCCGCGCCCTCGGCCGTGTACAGGAAACCCGGAGAGTTTTCGTAGTTGTTGACAAAGTGCCCCTTCTCCTTTGAAAACGGATAACGCTTCCACGTATGGTGGCGGTAGATCTTAGGCGTCATGATGTCTTCGGGAAGGAACGAAAGCCGCGGCCCTCCCTTTGGCCAGAATTGCAGAGAGAGTCGGCCTTCGTTCAACGAGAAAGAAGTCGGATGCGTTTGCCATGCATGACGCAACGAAACGCTGATGCCCATTCCGGCTGCATCGCCCAGGTAAACCCAGCCGCCGATCTGTTTGCCTTCCCTGATGACCAGGTCGCCGGATTGTGCTGTAAAGTGATCGGCCCGATCCTGATGCAGAGAAAAATGGTCTTTGTTGATCCGCAGCGGCGTGTCCCCTTCGGTTAGCCCGATGTAAACTTCGGATGTCTTGCTGCGCACGGGCTTCATCGAAAGGGAAACATCCCGTGCACCAACGCGAGTATCTTTGATCATCCACGTCAGCGTGTGGTAAAGGCGAACGAATGATTCGCCCCTGTAAAAACAGTAGCGCAAATCCAGGCGCGCCATGGGCCGTCCGTCCGGATACTTGAACATCCCGCTCGCCTTCACCGTGGCCCGCGCCGCGGTCGATTCCTCCAATCCAGCTTTCCAATCGAGCAGACGTCCCGGGATCTGTTCCTTAGTGTCATCGGCAGTTAAAGTGAATTCGGCGGCATCCGGATCGACCTGCTCCTGCCCGTGCAGCTTGACAGACTCAAACAGTCGGGGCTGATCCATCGAGAGCCTCACCCGGAGTGGCCCAGTATCGACTTCGACAGCATCCGGAGTCTGGCCGCCCAGCGCATCGCCATCGAACCTCTTGGCCTTCCTGCCGGGCTCGAAGTAATACGTTCGATTTTCGCTCGCCCGAAAATGAAGGAGCACCCATTTAATCGAGGAGTGATCCACGTCCCACCAGCCCGTCACCTCGGACTCGAACGGTATCGAGCGGCCGCGATCATCCACGAGTCGACCAGCCGGCCCTTCCCTCAGGAAGCCTTCAGGAAAGATCAGTCCCGTAGTTGACGGAAAGTCCAATACCGGCGACTTCCTTTTCGAATACTCCAGAACATCTATTCGTATACGTCCATCTTCCGGTCCATCCTTTTCTTCTGCACGTTTCGATGGCGTGCAGCCTGTCAGCAGACAGACCATAGAAAGACAAACGAGCCGATGGAACATGGTCTGTTTGGTGTGGGACAGGAAGCTCAAGATTTTGACACTATCGATCTGATCCGCGGGTTCTGTCAGAAGTTAAAGTCTTCACTCTCCGCGTTGTGCGTAGCTGGCCGAAAGGCTGCCTTAGGTCCAAAAGCCCGTTTCAGGCCTGAACGGGTAGTGCTCAACTAAGCCATCAGGCAGATGAACGCCGAGGCCCGGCGCGGCAGAGGGCGGGTACCGGCCGCTTTCCAATTTGAATGGTTCGATGGCGAGTTCCTGGATGAAAGGCAGCCCATGAGTTGGGAATTCGAGATAAGATGTTCTGGTCTGGCTGAACGCCAGATGGTAATTGGCCAGCAGGCATGGTGCGGCGCCCCACGAATGATAAACAACCTGCACACCATGCAATCTGGCAAGGTCGGCGATTTTGCAGCACTCGATGATGCCACCGCTGTGGGTAGCATCAGGCTGGGCGATGTCCAGTGAACCGGCATCGAAGAAGGACTTGAATTCGTGAAGTCCAACAGCGCTCTCCCCACCGGCGACAGGGACGCTGCTGTTCTCGCGCACGGAAGCGTAGCCCGCATAATCCCTGTTCCCGCAGGGCTCTTCGAACCAGGCGATGTTCAGGTCCTCCATCGCACGCGCCCTTTCGAGAGCCTGCTCGGCTGTCCACGGGTTCGGGTTGTGGCCCATGACGCCATCGACCATCAGTTCGATATCATCGCCAAGAATACTACGAGCGAGTCTCACCTTGGCGATGTCCTCCTCGATCGATCCCCAAATGCGGATCTTCACTGCGCGATAACCTTTCTCGATATATTGCTCAAGTTCTGCGGCCAGCACACGCTCATCTGCCTCAAGTCCACCACTCGCGTAGACCTTGATGGGCTCAGGATTCTCTCCGCCAAGGAGCTTCCATACGGGCTGCCCCATCGCCTTTCCCTTGATGTCCCACAGTGCATTTTCGATAACGCCAATGACAGCCAGAGGCAGCCCCGCTTTGGACCAGAACAGCGATTTGCTGCACAACTTTTCGTAAAGCGATTCAACTTCGAGCGGATTCTCGTCCACCAGCAGAGGAGCGAAAGTCTCGATCAGAGTTTTCGTCGCTTCCGGGGCAAACAGTGCCGCGTAACACTCCCCAAGGCCAGAGATGCCTTCGTCCGTTTCAATCTCAGCGAGGGCAGTTGTCCAGTAGCGGATGCTGGAGGTCAGCGCGGAAAAGGCGTTGTCGGCAAGGTCAGCAGTGAGGAGGTGGCAGCGGACAGCAGTTATCTTCATGTTGTCTGTTGATAGACAGTTTTCTTTGCGGAAATGGCGGTTGCCGTGGGTGTACTACTTTGGTATTTGGGTATTCAACGACATTTCCTGATAAGGCGTTCTAACATGCAGGCACTGAGAAAGGAAAAGCAAGGTCCCGGTCACGTGCAGATGACGGACGTGCCCGTGCCAAAAGCGGGCCCGGACCAGGTGCAGATTGCCGTTCAGGCGGCTGGGATTTGCGGTACCGATGTTCATATCTATCACGACACCTTCCCTTACGTGCCGCCGGTAATTCTGGGGCATGAATTCAGTGGCCAGGTAACCGCAGTCGGGGACGATGTGTCCGGGATTGAAGTGGGTGACCGGGTGATGGCGGAAACGACGGCCGTCCTCTGCGGTACCTGCCGTTTCTGTCAGAGCGGAAGGACCAACAGTTGTGCGGCCCGCCGGGTATATGGGGTCCACGTTGACGGCGGATTCACCGAATTCGCGGTTGTACGCCAAGCTGCGATCCATCACTTGCCCGATAACGTCGATTACATCGCCGGGGCCATGACAGAGCCTTTGGCAGTTTGTGTGCACGCCCTGATCGAACGAGCCCGGGTTGCAGCCGGTGACATTGTTCTGGTGACCGGGCCTGGGCCAATCGGGTTACTGGCCGGAATGGTGGCGAAGGCCCACGGCGCCACAGTAATTATCGCCGGCACTGCGAAAGACGCGACCCGTCTCGAATTAGCCAGGACAGTTGGAGCGGACCTCACCGTGAAAGTGGATGAAGAGGACCTGTGGGAGCGCATCCAGCCGTTTTGCGAAGACCATGGCGGGGTCGACATCACGGTCGAGGCGTCCGGCGCGTCACCTGCCGTCGAGGCCGGATACCGTTGCACACGCAAGGGCGGAACGATTCTCCAGCTCGGACTGTTCGAAGGAGCTATTACCGTCGATTATTCGCAGATCGCCTTTCGGGAGCTCAGTGTCATCGGCTCTTTCGCACACTGCTGGAGCTCGTTCGATATGGCCCTGGAGTTGATGGCGAAAGGCATCATCGACGTTCAGCCATTGGTCTCGGCAATCGTTGCACTGGACCAGTGGAAGGCGGCCTTCGAGCGACTGGAAAACTGTGACGCGGCGAAGATCCTGCTGACGCCGCCGGCATCAAGTATTGCAGGGAGCTGATCATGAAACTGAGCCCGCAACGATTGCTCGAGCTTTATCGCCAGATGCTGACCATTCGTTGCTTTGAGCAAAAGGTGGTGGACTGCCATAAGAAGGGCCTGGTGCAAGGCGCGGCCCATTCGTACACCGGCATGGAAGCGGTGGCCGTCGGCATCTGCGCCGCGATGCGCGACGATGACTACGTCACCAGCACGCACCGCGGTCATGGGCACTGCATCGCCCGTGGGCTCGATGTGCGACGGATGCTGGCGGAAATCTTTGGACGCGCTACGGGCTACTGCAAAGGCAAGGGCGGCAGCATGCATCTCGCCGATATGGACCGTGGCATGCTGGGCGCCGACGGTATTGTCGGCGGCGGCATCCCTATCGCTGCCGGTGCCGCACTAGGCTGCCGGGTGC
>Ga0187827_10003436_pt1 | contig 20457 bp, 15 predicted proteins | sample ETNtaG_39_FD_167969 | JGI IMG/M metagenome (GOLD analysis project Ga0187827, IMG submission 167969) | Marine microbial and viral communities from oxygen minimum zone, Eastern Pacific Ocean - ETNP2014_SV_150_PacBio MetaG (Illumina Assembly) | ecosystem: Environmental > Aquatic > Marine > Hypoxic... | reverse complement strand
AATTCACGGCGGATATGGATACATCAAAGACCAGCCTGTCGAACGTTATTATCGGGATGCTCCGTTGATGATCATTGGCGAGGGCACCAATGAGATCCAGCGACTGGTGATAGCCAAACATCTTTTGAAGCGCTACGAAGTCTAAATACCATAACGAATAACCCCCCATAATCACGCTAAGCGTCCATATAATACCGGCTGTTTCGTAGGGCTATTCCAAAATTGTCCTATCTGTCGTCAGACAAGCCATTTAGACCTGTAAAACATGCCATGGAGTCAATTTTGCGGCCAAATATCATTTTTGCTTTTGCTGACGATTGGGGCAGATATGCCAGCGCGTATCGCGATCGGCCGGGCGAAAGCTCGATTCACGAGCTCATAGAAACTCCGAACTTCGACCGAATCGCAGATGAAGGAACCATATTCCTCAACGCACACGTCCCCGCCCCAAGCTGCACTCCTTGTCGAAGCTCTATCCTCACGGGCAGGTATTTCTGGCAGACGGGATTGGGCGCGATCCTGCAGGGAGCCAGATGGGATGAATCGATTCCAACATACCCGCTGATACTGGAAGAAGCCGGGTACCACATCGGATATACGTACAAAGTCTGGTCGCCCGGAATCACAATTAATGCTCCTTACGGGGGGGCGCGTACAGCCTATGAATCGGCTGGTATACGGTTCAATAATTTTTCACATGAAGCAACTGCAGCAACCGGTTCATCAGCCGAAGTAGGGGTAGACGCTGCAAAGCAGAGCTTACTGGATGAAGTCAGGAGCAACTTCGATTCATTCATCAAGGCAAAACCCGACGGTGCTCCCTTCTGCTACTGGTGGGGACCTACGAACACCCACAGAACCTGGGAACGAGGTTCAGGCAAAGCTCTGTGGAATCTCGATCCAGATGAGCTTAAAGATCGTTTACCCGGTTTCTTGCCCGATGTCGAAGAGGTGAGGGAGGACTTCAACGACTACCTCGGAGAATGCCAGGCGGTAGACGCAGGGCTAGGCGTGATACTGCAACATCTGGAAGCCACAGGAGAATTAGACAATACGATAATCGTTGTAAGTGGCGATCACGGCATACCCGGCTTCCCCCGAGCCAAGTGCAACCTATATAACATCGGAACCGAGGTCGCACTGGCCGTTCGATGGCCAGCACATATCTCACCCGGCCGTGAGGTAGGCGACTTCGTCAACCTGATGGATCTCGCCCCAACATTTCTTGATGCCGCGGGAGTAGATCATCCAGACGGAATGACCGCCAACAGTTTGCTGCCGTTGCTCCAGTCCAACTCTAGCGGCCAGATCGATCCCGAACGAACCTTTGTTGTGACTGGCCGAGAACGACACGTGGCCTCAGCTCGCGAGGATCAGTTGCCCTACCCTTCCCGCGCCATCCGAACGCAGGACTTCCTCTACATAATCAATTTCGAGCCCGATCGGTGGCCCGTTGGTGATCCGGGAGGCCTTGATGATCTCATAGCTACCCCGGTTTCTGAGGAAAAGTTGTTATCAACATATAAGACAGCCTATGCAGATATCGACAATAGTCCGACTAAAGTGTGGATGATGTTCCATCGTGCAGAGGCCGATGTCGAGCCTCTTTTTCAGCTTGGATTTGGCAAGCGGCCGAGCGAAGAGCTCTATGACCTGAGGAAAGACCCCGACTACATCACCAATGTTGCTGATGATCCTGATTACGTAACTATCAGGTCTGAGTTGAAAACCCAACTGATGTCGTTGCTGCGGACGCAAGACGATCCGAGGGTAGTTGAGTCACCGCCTCGCTTCGAGCAGGCCCCGTTCGCCGGACCAGTCCCGGAAGAATGGTATCAACACGGACGTAATGTCTATACCCGTCGAAAAAAGCCCGTTTAATTAAGATTGATTTGGCCGAATGCACCGGGCTATGGGACTACGACCCTGGGACAGTCCCAAAGGTAAAGCTATGAACGTTCGCTCCTCAGATACTGATTAATTCTGCTGGTCGAAAATCCTTTTGAATCGATATGAAACCTAAATGTCATGACGGATAACTCCGCATAATCGCGCAAAGCCTCCATATAATAGCGGCCGTTCCATAAGGCTATTTCGAATTCCCATATCCAACAACAGACAAGTCGTTTAGCCCTGTAAAACATGTCATGGAGTAAATATTGCGGCCAAATATCGTTTTTGCTTTTGCTGATGACTGGGGCAGATACGCCAGCGCATATCGTGATCAGCCAGGCGAAAGCTCGATCCACGAGCTCATAGACACTCCGAACTTCGACCGAATCGCAGATGAAGGAACTATATTTCTCAACGCCCATGTCCCCGCCCCAAGCTGCACGCCATGTAGAAGTTCGATTCTAACGGGAAGATACTTCTGGCAGACAGGAATGGGAGCGATCCTGCAAGGCGCTCGATGGGACGAGACAATACCTACGTACCCATTACTGCTCGAAAAAGCCGGTTACCACATTGGCTACACCTACAAGGTGTGGTCGCCAGGCGTTGCGGTCAATGCCCCCTACGGTGGTGCAAGAACGCGCTATGAATCAGCTGGAATCAGATTCAATAGTTTTTCTGAAGAAGTAACTAAAAGACCCGTTGAACAAACCATTGAAAATGCAAAACAGGAACTGCTAGACGAAACCGGTGCTAATTTCAATAGCTTCCTGGAAGCTCGATCAAATGACGAGCCTTTCTGCTACTGGTGGGGTCCAACCAACACGCACCGAACCTGGCAACAAGGTTCGGGGAAAGACCTGTGGGGGCTAGACCCGGATGATCTGGCCGGACGAATGCCATCTTTTCTACCGGATGTCCACGAGGTAAGAGAAGACTTCAATGATTACCTAGGGGAATGTCTGGCTGTCGATGCCGGATTCGGAGTAATTATCGATCGATTGGAAGCCGCAGGAGAACTGGATAACACCTTGATAGTTGTAAGCGGCGATCACGGAATCCCTGGATTTCCTAGAGCGAAAACTAATCTCTACAACCTGGGCACTGAAGTTGCGATGGCTGTTCGATGGCCTGAAGTAATTTCTTCAGGCAGGACAATTAATGACTTCGTGAACCTTATGGATCTGGCTCCAACATTCCTTGAAGCTGCAGGCGTCGAAAAGCCCAAAGATATGACAGCAAACAGCCTGCTCCCACTACTAAGATCAAATGTTAGTGGACGTGTTGATTCCGAGCGATCATTCGTAGTCACTGGTCGGGAACGGCACAATCTTGCCCGAGAAGGTGGTCTTCCATATCCACAGCGAGCGATCCGCACAGATGATTTTCTATACATCTACAATTTCGAACCCGACAGATGGCCAGTAGGTGATCCCGAAGGTCTCGATAATCCAAATACCACTCCTCCTCCAAGAGAAGAAATCCTCACAAATTACCACTCGGTTTATGCAGACATAGATAAAAGCCCGACAAAAGTTTGGATGATATATAACCGAGCAAAAAAAGATGTGCATCCACTTTTTGAACTCGGCTTTGGTAAAAGACCTCAGGAGGAACTCTACGACCTGCGGTCAGATCCGGACTACTTGTCAAATGTAGCTTATAAGCCCGAGTACACGGAAATTCGAAAGGACCTGAACGACAGACTTATGAACTTGCTGATTAAGCAAGAAGACCCGCGACTAATCGAATCTCCACCCAGATTTGAACAGGCCCCATACGCCGGGCCTGTCCCGGAAGAATGGCAGGCCGAAAACACCAAATGGTTATGGGATTATGACCCTGGATCGGTCCCGAGAACGACACTATGAACAGTCGCCCTTCAAATGCTGATTAATCCCAATAAGCGACAAGCAAAATAAATAGATGCGAGAAATTAATTGCAACGCGTATATATAACCCTAAGAGGCGATGACAGAATCGCTATTTACAATCTAGATCCTGCAGATGGTGCACTAAGTCATCAGGAAGACATACATGTTCCTGGCGGGCCATCCCCATTTGCTGTCTCACCCAACGGTGCATACGCTTACGCAGGCTTGCGTGAGAACTTTAAACTCGCAAGCTTCAAAATCGACTCGAGAACAGGTTCCCTCGCTACAACTGGCACAGTCGACCTCAAATCGGACCCATGCCACATTTCGGTCGATAACACCGGCAGATATCTACTTTCAGCCTATTACGAAGCTGGTCACATCGCAGTCCACCCGATAAGCGCCAACGGCGTCATCGGATCGCAGGCGATCGAATGGATTGGCACCCGCCACAGAGCCCACTGTGCAATCACAGACGGCACGAATCAGTTCGTTTTCCTGCCACATGTAGACGACTCGAACGCAATTTTTCAATACCGATTCGATGCTGAAAATGGCTCCCTAACACCCAACACTCCACCCATTATCGAGCCCCCACCAGGAAATGGGCCGCGACATTATGCCTACCACCCAAACAATAAGTTTGTATATTTCGATAATGAACAGGGATGCAGTGTCACTGCTTATCGCCTCGACCCCGAGAAAGGCGTCCTCTCACCATTCCAAAACATCTCAACCCTTCCCGAAAATTGGTCGGGAGAGAATTCATGTGCCCAAATTCACATGACCTCATCAGGGGATTTCCTGTACGCCACAAACCGTGGCCATGATAGCGTCGCTATTTTCGCTGTCAGCGACACTACAGGAATGTTGACATCACTCGGCCAACATCGAACTCTACGTACACCTCGGGCATTCGCTATAGATCCAACTGATAATTTCATGTTGGTAGGTGGTCTTGATGATGGTCTCCTCGCAACCTACCGAGTCGAGCAAAGCGGTCATTTAACTCACCTGTCTACCCAATCCGTCGGGGATCAACCAATGTGGATCGAAATGACAGGTGATTTTGCATGATCAAGAAACCAGTCTTAGCCGATAAAACGACCGATCAACGCAATAATCCAGATGCTGTGGTTTTCGCAGGGGATGGCGAACCACAAATCCCACAATCAATGGTGGAGCGAATCACAGGTCTTCTGCAATCCGACAAACTTCAACCCGATACCTATTCAATCGGTGGCAGCGTGGAAATGCTGGAGAACAGGATCGCTCAGGAATTGGGCATGGAAGCTGCTATATGGATGCCCACGGGTACCCTCGCAAATCAAATCGCTTTACGCCATCATTCTGAAACCAAATCCAGAATTGTCCTGCAGGAGCAAAGTCACATATACCACGACGAGGGTGATGCGCTCATAAAGTTGAGTGGATTAAATGCGATTCCTTTAGCTTACGGACGACCTTATTTTTCTGTAGGTGAACTGCAAAAAGCACTCAGAGAGGCGACAAGCGGCCGTGTGCTTAACCCCGTAGGGGCTGTTTCGATTGAAAGCCCGGTCAGACGACAAGCTGGACAAGTGGTGCCCTGGAACGAAATGCAGTCAATAACCAATCTCTGTAACGACGAAGGAATTCCCGTACACCTGGATGCAGCAAGACTGTATATGATGTCCGCTGCCACAGGCATCGATGTAAAAAAATATGCAAGCCTGTTCGATAGTGTTTACATCTCCTTATACAAGTATTTTGGAGCACCCTTCGGTGCAATACTAGCTGGACCGAACAAGTTCATCAAAAACATGTTCCACGACCGTCGAATGTTCGGCGGTGGTCTGCCGTCTTCCTATTTATCCGCCGCACTAGCGTTGGAGGGTATGAATGATTTTCCTGCACGGTTTAATGAATCATTCAACAAGGCAAAAGCCCTTTTCGAGATAATCAACAAACTTCCCGGAATTGAAATCCGACAGTTCCAAAACGGTTCGAATATCTTCGAGTTTTTAATAACTAAGAACATGAACACTGACCAAATAATCAAAAATCTACTCGATATGGATATCGTGATTCCTGAGCCAAAAAACGAGTGGCCAGTCCCATTAATACACGTAAACACCACGATACTCCGAAAATCCAACTCAGAAATCGCGGCAACATTTTCTGATGCAATCCAGAAAAGTATCGAACCTACGTCATAACCTCATCTCGTCAATCTGAGTGGGATTTTCAGTTGATTTTGGGATCAGCGTAAGTGTGCGCCGGATCTATCTGTCCATCACTCAATTCTCTAAAAGTCTTTCGATATATCTGCATCCTAAACCGACCTGAGTCGATCACATGCACCCTAAACTCACTGTCTACCTTCACAGCTGTAGGCTTCCAGAAAAGCTTCTCGCGGCCGAGGTCGGTAATATTGTCACGCCAGCGAAGCATGTCAGGATTGACCATCAGCCTATCGGCCCCACGCTCGGTCATAACAGCATCGCCTCGCATTACCTCTATGAATAGTCCTGCTCGGTTGAATTGCACCAACCGATCGTTACCACGGTCGCAGACGTACAGATCACCGTGGGCATCCACTGCAACATCACTCGGTCTGCTCAAGCGGCCTGCGTCTCTGCCCAGTTCATCCAGCACTTGAAGTAACTCACCTTCGGGTGAAAACCGCTGAACGCGATCATTTCGCCAATCAGCCACAACTATCGAACCGTCGATTGGATCGACAGCCACACCCCATGGATGGTCTAATTGACCTGGTTGAGAACCAACCTCTCCAAAGCCTCTGATATACAGCCCATCGCTAGTGAAATGCTGCACGCGTGAAGATCTTGAACTCACTACCCAAAAAGTGCCATCAGAAAGACGAGTTATTCCCGCAGGGGCATTGAGTTCACCAGGGGCATCTCCGGACTCTCCCCAGTCTGTAATAAAATCTCCACTATCAGTGGCGATTGTTACTACCTTATTCGCTCGCTCATCAGTGAAAAAGAAGCTTCCGAGGAGATCCGAATCACAGAACACTGGAGAGTTGTAATTTTTGTCAAACGAGTCATGGGACAGCCCGTCACGTGATATCTCTAAGTTTCTCTGAAACTCATCATTTGAATTTAAAACTACTATGCGAATTCTTGGTACTCCAGCTCCGGGAAAATGATGACGGTTCAATACGTAAAGCAATCCATCACCGTCAAATGCAAAATCCATAGGAGCCTTAAAACCATATACCGCGTGCCTCTGCCCAACAGAAGTTTCAAAGCGGTGACCCATCCGAAGTAATTCTGGATATTTGGCCTGATCTGATTTAGGTGTAACCGGTTGCATGTTACCAATCACTGAGAATAGTCCCCTATGGTTGATTTTTGGGTGACTGTAATAATACCAACAACCCCACCATAGACTCTCGATAAACCCATATTTGCGTATTGGCTAGCATCGTACTCCAATAGTTAATTACTTACTCATCAACATTGCGTAAAGACATTAAAGAACCATTACAATGTCGCTTAAAGTTGCTTAAGGCAGCCACTTGACTTGGCATATTCAAACTTAGGTTAAGAAAATTGACAACAAGACCTAATCTACTCTTCATTTACTCCGACCAACATAACCCTTATGTCATGGGTTGTGCCGGCGATCCGGTTGTATCAACACCCAACCTGGACTCTCTGGCAGCGAAGGGAGTGTTAGCTACCGATGTTTATACTCCGTCACCCGTTTGTGTCCCTGCCCGGATGTCCATGCTATCGGGGCGTTATCCGCACGAAATTGACACATGGACAAACAGTCACATCATGGATTCAGCTGTTCCAACTTTAGCTCACTCTATGGGTGCTGCGGGATATAACCCCGTCCTGGCAGGACGAATGCATTTCCTCGGACCAGACCAACTGCACGGTTATAGCGATCGAATAATAGGTGATCATAGTTCTCTTGTTCCAGGAACAGGAGATGCGAGCTTTAACTTTCTCGAAGATATCCGTGAGTCGGGGCCCGGCGGAAGCGGTTATCAAGTAATTGACGAAGATACTACAGCCGTCGCAGTGGAATGGCTGAACCGATTTGCTCTCAGGAAAAGAGCTAGCCGTGAAGAGGAACCTTTTAACTTAACGGTTGGGTATATCCTCCCACATTCACCATATATAGCTAGAAAAGAGGATTACGATCGATATGCCGGACGGGTGAAACCACCTACCGTTAGACTGCCGTTTTCTGATCTTGATCACCCCTTTGACAAATGGTGGCGCGAGCACGTAAACCTGGTAAGTCCCCCCGAAGAAGACCTCATGAAGGCAAGAGCAGCTTACTGGGCTTTGGTTGAAAGGCTCGACACGAACATAGGACTTATTCTCGAAGCACTACGCGCCAACGGATTGGATGAAAACACCATTATCGTCTACAGCACTGATCACGGAGATATGGTTGGCGAACGCGAACTCTGGATGAAAAGATGCTTTTATGAACCCTCCGTCAAAGTGCCTGCAATAATTTCATGGCCAGAAGTCCTTCCACAGGGCGTGCAATGTGATCGAGTAATGAATGTTACGGATCTTAATGCCACTATACTTTCGGCACTCGGAGCTCCCCAACTCCCGGGATCACATGGAAGAAACGCTATACCCATGCTGCGAGGCGAAGACAACAACTGGGATGATATTGCAATATCAGAATACGCGATACAAGAAGGTTCAATCCAGCGGATGGTAAGAAAAGACAACTGGAAATTTATTTACCACCATGAAGAGCCCGCACAACTATTCGACCTTTCAAAAGACCCAAACGAACTAAACGATCGATCACAGGATTCAGATTGCGCAGAGATCGTGTCTGAATTATCAGCTCTGGTGTTCGCTGACGGATGGGATCCTAATCATGTGCGACAAAGGCTCAAAGAAAAAAAACGCGACACCGACTTGATACGAAAATGGGCAGAAAATTGCCCGCCGGAAGATCAGTATCGCTGGGACATGGATCCATCATGGACCTACGTTGAGTAGCCGATAACCTGAAAAACAATCTCCGAATAAACTAAAACAAAGGCCATTACGGAAATGGTCAGTGTAATGCAGCACTACCTCCAACCAAAAGTTGCCAGCTTTTCGGCTTCGACCACCGTTAAGACTATGATAGTTGCTGAGGCTAAAAGCGTTACAACGGCAGCATTGAAGGTCCAGACAATACGCATATTGGTAGATTGATTCACGCGATCCACGACCCAACCCAAAGATGCAAAAACAGGAGTTGACATTAGGGCCGTAGGAACGCCTAAAAACAAATTGACTATCATCGAACCAGGGATCTGGAACAGCGAGTTAAACCCGATGTTGATAATTTCCTGGGTAGAAAAAACTGAAACTCTAACAGCAGTAACCCAAGAAATTAAAGGCAATATTCCACCGTATATAAACGGGAATCCTAGGCCAAATAAAATACCACGTAATGCCCAACTGAATTTTCCTCGAGGCCAATATTGTGATTCTGATAGGCCTGGCATTAACAGTATTGCAATCATCGATCCCAAGAAGAACCCGACCAGTGTTACCGTCATGTAAATGCCAGCACTAGGATATGTTGGTGACTCCCAATGTCCGTGATCGGCCACGTTAAGGGTCATAGCGATCACCAGACCAAGGGTCCCCCCACAGATCACTGTCGAAAGATTACGCTTCACCCCCAGCAACTGATGACGATATCTCATTAGTCTTTAATAATTCCACCGTGGCGCTCTATAGCGTCCAGGTTAAGTTCAGTTCCGAGACCTGGACCCTCTGGCAGATAAAAATACCCATCGCTTATGCGTTCCGCAGGTGTTAATAATTCTGATCGCCATTCAGTTTCTCCAATTGCATGCTCAAGTGGCCTTCCCCCTCCAATGGCAGCGGTGACATGGGCACTCGCCAACTGTGAAACTGGGCCGGATGGACTGTGAAGAGACACATCGGCACCCAATGCAATCGATGCTCTCCCAGCGGCGTAAGCCTCAAAGACGCCTCCACAGTGTTTGACATCTGGCATTATCACGCTGACTGAACCCTTTTCCACTAAATCAACAAAAGCATTCTTGCCGTAAATACCTTCAGCTCCGGCCACCGTAACTGATATATTTTTTGACAGGTCGCTTAGCCTGTCGGCATCCGTTCTAGGTTGAAATGGTTCTTCAAACCAGCAAATGTTTAGTTCAGCCAATCGATTTGCTACAGATCCAGCTACTTCCGGCAAGAATCGGCTGTGACAATCAACTAACAGGTCAATTTGATCGCCAATAGCGCTTCTGACCGCAGCAACACGAGCCAGACCTAACTCAGACGCTCGTAAGCTTTCATCAACCGAGAGTTGCCGGTTAACCTCATCAAACGGTGCGCACTTCACGGTTTCAAATCCCATATCCACTGCACGTTCTGCCATCTTCCCAAAAGCTGACGGTGACCTACTACCAAGCAAAGCTCGATTGATATTGCCGTATAGAGGCACCTTTTCAGTAGCTACACCACCGAGTTCCTCCGTGAGACTGACTCGATTGTGTATGGCGTTGAGCTGAGTAACCGCAGAACGCAGACAGCTAATCGCTGTGGCAAGCATAAAATCGTTCTTCGGGCGATCCTCCTCTATTCCAAGAATCGCGCAGACTTCTGATTCATTTTCGATAGGACGATTTCGGAGTGTCGGAAAAAGTTGTCGTACAAGATCTACAACCGCATTACCCTGCAGGTTACCTTTAGTCACTTCAACTACTGTGCTTGCACCTTCAGTATCAGTGATCTCTAAAAATACCCACACTGTCCTACGAGTGACCGATATGCGAACTTCTTTTATGGTACTTAGTCGAACTTCAGACATTCATATGCTCCATCTTCCAACGCAAGTATCTTTGGTAACCAACAACTATTTCGGTAACACGGCCGTATCACCCGTATCAACCTGCCACTGATTGATCCTGTCAGTTAAATCTTTAATCCTAGATTTTTCAGAAACCTGGTCGAAAAGGTTATTCTGTTCGTATGGGTCTTCATTGAGATCATAAAATTCATTCTGTTCCGGTCCCAAAGTAAGTTTCCAACCTTCTCGCGAAATTATCGATCTATAGGGCTGCATCTTAAGTTTTTTAACCGCAGGCATGTCTTCGGTGATCAAATGAGACATGTCCCCTGGCCAATCAATAAACACATCGCTTTTTTCAAGTGTTTCTTCACCATTCAAAACCGGAACTCTACTCGTGCCTTGCAAGTTTTCAGGCACTTCTATACCCATCAGATCGAGCAATGTTGGCACCGTATCAATATGGCTATATCGTCCTTCAATTCGCGACATCCTCTGGATTGGAGAAAAGGAGTCATTCCCCTCGTTTTCCTTTTGATTATTAATCCATGGAACATGAACGATCATGGGAACTTTTATCGATGATTCATAAAAAGTTGTCTTTTGAATTATGTTAAATTCACCAAGCTGTTCACCATGTTCACTCGTAAAAACGATAATCGTGTTGTGCTGTAATCCCGCTTGAACAACTGCATTTAGAATTCGCCCAACTGCTCTATCCACCAGAGTCACATTGCCCCAATAACGCGCAATAATATCCCGCCATAAATCCTCGTCTCCGGTGTCGCCCCAGACGTCCCGATCAGGATCAAAACCTTGACCTCCAAGAGATGCTTCTGCTCTCAACTTATGCATTTCAGAGGCATTATCTGGTGGATTTTTTAAAAAGGTAGGAGGAACAGGAATATCAGCCGGGTCGTAAAGATCATTCAAGGGGCCATCATAGGGTGGATGCGGTTCAAATATATTTATGTAAAGAGCAAACGGCCTGTGCTTATTTTTCTCAATAAACTGCTCTGCTTGAGATGCTAAAAATTGCGCTTTTGTAAATTCCTCCACCATGGTGGCTGCATATGCTCTGGAAAAAACCTTTTCTCCTTTGGAAACTTTGTCTGGTTCAAATCCATTCATTTTCAGGAAATTGCAGTGATCACTTAGAACCTTGTCATATCTCTCATCAGAATAATGATCTCTGTACTGATCCTCTATACTCACCCACTCATCAAATCCTTCTCTGCGTATCACTTCATCTCCCAGATGCCATTTACCGTGATAAGCCTTTAAGTAGTTCTCTGGTAGTAAATCAACGATGGTTTTCACATCACTAGGTAATGGAATATTGTTTTCAACTGCTCGGTGAGTATGAGGCCAAAGACCACTGAGAAGTGTTCCACGTGAAGGTGTACATACAGGCGCACTCACATAAGCATTATCAAACACGAAACTACGTTGACTAAGCGCATTGAGATTAGGAGCCTCAATATTCCGGTTACCGTAGCAAGACAAAGTATCCGCACGCTGTTGATCGGTAAAGATAAAAATAAGATTAGGTGATTCTGGCATCAGCATTTTGACCTCATTGGACTTCTATTTCCAAAAAGATTTACCTCCGTTTTTTGAATAGCAAATCAATAAATACACATCTATGTTGAGAATAAATCTGATATCTGACTTAATGCCCAGTCCAGTTCACGCCGTTCAAATTTATCCATCTTCCTAGCTGAAGGATTACGGGTAAAAGGATTATCGATAATCCCTCTTGCGGCAAGCACATATTTACTCACCTCTAAGCCGAATAAATTGCCGTATAGCAATACCGGAAGTAAACGCGCTTGAAGTGCCCTTGCCTCCTCCAGTTCTCCGGCTTCCAACAGATCCCATACCTTGACCTGAACATCTACGATGTAACTACCGGGCATATTCCCACAAGCACCTCTGGAGTGCTCATCGATGATGAATTTCGCTGCCATTCCTCCCATAATCCCTTTGAACGCTCCAGACCCTTTGGAAATAAGATCTGAAATGACATGGGAGGCAAAAGCGCCTTCCTGTTTTACGTACTGTATTAGAGGAAATTTTTTCGCCAGTTTGATCATGAAATCTGCTGACATTGAAGAGCCGCTTGCTGGTGCATTTTGGATGAATATAGGAAGGCTGCAAGACCGAGATAACTCTGCAAAATAATCATGAATGTATTCCTGAGATGCCGGTCTTGAAACTGTAGGCATAGCGATGATTGCCTGGCAACCAACTTCCTCAGCATACTTTGCCAAGCCGAGAGAATGTGAGATGTAATTACCGGTTACTCCTGCCACAACCGGTACACGTTTGTTCACGACTTCGACGTAGGTACTTATTACTTCACGGTGCTCCTCTTCACTCAACGTATAGAACTCGCTCGCCAGTACAGGACCCACGATACCCGATGCACCTGAGTTAACAGCGAAGTCCACAACACGCTTTAGGCCCTCAGTATCTATCGCTCCCTTCGCTGTAAAAGGAGTCTGGGGTATCGAAAAAATCCCTCTATACTGACTCATGTAACTTCGCCTCCCTAGCACATTTATTCAACGGATCTAATCCCCAGAACCAACAAGTTCTAATTCCTCAATTCTGTGGCAACTCGTAAAGCGGCCAGGCTCAATCTCTCTTACCTCAGGGGCTTCAACACGACATTTTTCGACCGCATATGGACACCTTGGATGGAAAAAACACCCGGAAGGCGGGTCTGCGGGATTTGGCACTTCTCCCGAGAGAGAAATCGTTCCAAGTTTCCTCTTAGATGGCTCGACTGCAGGTAGGGAAGAAATTAGAGCTTCGGTATACGGGTGCTTGGGATCCCGAAACAGGTCATCAGGGTCACCTATTTCAGCAACCCTACCCACATACATTACTACCACCCTATGGCAAATATGCCTTACAACTCTCAAGTCATGAGCCACGAACACATACGCAAGCCCTAGATCATTTTGTAGATCAGCCATCAGGTTTAACACCTGCGCCTGAACAGAGACATCTAAAGCCGAAACAGGCTCATCAGCTACGATCAAACGTGGGTTGAGAGCTAGAGCACGGGCTATCCCGATACGTTGTCTTTGCCCACCGCTAAACGCGTGAGGGTACCTTTTCATGTACTCGGGAGCGAGCCCGACTCGTCGTAAAAGGGAAGATACCCTGTCTTCCTGTTCCCGTCGATTACCAACGTTGTTTACTACAAGTGGTTCAGCGACTATCTCGAAAATAGTCATACGAGGGTTGAGTGAGGTGTATGGGTCTTGAAAAATAAACTGGATATCACGACGAAAAGGACGCATTTGAGACTGTGAGAGATTCGAAAGATCAACAACATCTCCTGTCCCGGTACGAAACCAGATCTGCCCTTCCGTCGGTTTCAGTGAGCGTACTATACATCTTGAGGCAGTGGTTTTTCCGCATCCACTTTCGCCTACAATGCCCAGGGTTTCACCAGATTTAATTGAAAACGTGAGGCCATCGACAGCGCGTACCATTGACGTGCGCCGTCGAATAAATCCTCGGGTAACAGGAAAGTATTTTTTCAGCCCGACAACATTGAGTACATCATCGCCCATATCAGCTGCATCCGGCAATTGCGCTGTGGTAACACTGTCTGAAGTCATCAATTTTCTCCTTCCGTATATAGGAAACAGCTGGCTTTTTGTTGGCCGTTGACCGCCAGCAGTTCAGGCTCAGCGCGGTCACAAGTTCCAGGCATAAAAGAATCACATCGCGGATGAAAAAAGCATCCCATTGGCCTGCTGTGAGGTTCGGGCACTGAGCCCTTAATCGTCGGCAGACGGTTATCTTTTATCTCCCCGGTACCTGGCATGGATGTAAAAAGAGCCTTGGTATAAGGATGTTGCGGTGATTGGAACAGTTGCCTCACAGACGCTTCTTCAACAACTCTCCCCAGGTACATCACCAGAACATCGTCTGCAATCTCCGCTATCACTCCAAGATCGTGAGTGATAAATATCATGGCCATGCCATGTTCTGCCTGTAAAGAACCCAATAATTCAAGAATCTGAGCCTGTGTGGTTACGTCAAGACCGGTAGTTGGTTCATCGGCTATTAGGACAGATGGATTCGTTGAAAGTGCCAGTGCGATCATCGCTCTTTGTAGTTGTCCACCGCTGAGTTCATGGGGATATGCACGTATACGTTCTGCTGGATTCGGCATTCCGACACGCTGCAGCCAGTCCACAGCCTGCTCGTTAGCCTCAACCTTAGAAATGGGTTTATGAAGACGCAACGCCTCGACCATTTGGTTGCCAATCGTATGAACGGGACTGAAAGACGACATAGGTTCCTGGAATATCATCGATATGTGACCACCCCTGATCGAACGAATTTCACTTCCACCGGGAGGAAGACCCAAAATATCATTCTGACCGGCAGTTTCTTCACCTTCAGCATATTGGTGATACAAAACTTCCCCACCGACGATACGACCAGGGTGTTCAATAAGTTGCAAGACTGAACGGGCTAAAACACTCTTACCGCAGCCACTTTCCCCCACGATGCCCACTGTCTTACCTTCAATCACGTCAAAGGACACACCATCTACCGCCTTCACAACCCCATCAGGGGTCGAAAATTGGGTATGTAAATCCCGTATTTTTAACACCTGACGCCCCGGATCTTTATCGGATTTATTCGTTTTGTCTTCTAGTTTGCTTGTATTGGCCATAGTTCGCCTTAGATTGAAAACTCCACGCTTTTATGAGGTGCTTGCGTACGGGTCTGCAGCGTCTCGCAAACCGTCACCCATAAAGTTCAGGGCTAAAATCACAACAATCACTGGTACTGCCGGAAGCATCAACCAAGGGGTCAAAGCTATAGAATGAACGTTCTGTGTCGCCTGTAATAGAACACCCCAACTGATCGCCGGTGATCGCAGACCCAATCCAAGAAAACTCAGCGCCGTCTCACTGATGATCATACTGGGTATTGCTAATGTCGTGGCGGCTATAAGGTGGCTATAGAAAGACGGCAACATATGACGGAACACGATCCGTTGCCATCGAGCTCCCGACAACATCGCAGCGGTAACAAAATCTTCCTCCCTTAAAGACAGGAATCTACCTCTAACCACCCGTGCCAAATCAGTCCATGCGAACAGAGAAATGATAATGGTGATTGCCAAATAAATTTGAAGCACGCCCCAGTCCCGAGGAAGGATTCCTGCCAGAACCAGCCAGATAGGGATGGTCGGTATCGCCCTGACAATTTCAACTGAACGCTGTATGACAGTATCGATAACACCGCCAAAATACCCCGATACCGCTCCGAGTGAAACTCCAATTAGCAGAGTCAATGTAACTCCAACCAAGCCGATAGACAGTGATGTTCGAGTACCGTAAACAATTCGCGAAAAAAGACCTCTACCCTGGACATCAGTCCCCAATGGAAAAACAAGACTCTCTTGGTTCCGTTCTGAATCTCCAACTCCTATTAGATGACGATCGCTGCGAAGAAGCCCCAGAAACTTGTATTCAAACCCTCTGGCAAAAATTTGTACCGGAATCCGTTTAGTGCAATCTGCCTCGAACGACTTTCTCAAGGACACTGGATCACGCTTACCAACCATCTCACACACGTATGGTGCTGGTTTCCATCCATCAAATAAGTGGATGGACTGCGGTGGCATCAGAGATCGCTTTGCATCTGTTTCGACAGGGTCATTAACAGCGACGAATTCGGCCCCGAACGCCACAAGGTAAAACAGCCCCACTATGACAGTGGAAATAAGCGCCAGCTTATGCCGTCGAAAGCGGGCCCATACAAGCTGCCTTTCCGAGGCTAACGTTACATCGCGAGATTCACTATTTTCTAGGGTATCGGCAGTCAAAACTATTTATGCCTGCCTAATTCTAGGATCTAAAAGACCAAGGAGAATATCTGAAATCAAGGTGCCGACCACAGTCATAACCCCTACAAGGAAAATTATCGCACCGGCCAATTGAAGATCCTGTTCCAAAAGCGACTGCAACAAAGTCGGCCCAATAGTCGGAAGACTTAAGACCACCGACACGATAACGCTTCCTGAAATCAGAAACGGGAATATGTACGCCGTCAAGCTGACCGCTGGATTCAAGGCCAACCGAACAGGATATTTAATAATCAAGCGCCATTCACGAAGGCCCCTGGCGCGGGCTGCGACCACATATGGTTTGTGAAGTTCATCCAGTAAGTTCGCACGCACGATCCTTATAAGAGACGCTGTTCCCGAAGTTCCAAGAACAATAATCGGTATAAAAAGGTGTTTTGTAAGATCCCAAATACGCGCCAGATTCCAGGGAGCGTCCACGAACTCTGGTGAAAACAGCCCGCCCATGCTCACTCCAAAAAATACAAACCCAAGCCACAGAAAGAGCAATGCTAGTAAAAAGTCAGGGACAGCAACACCGATGAATCCCAGCGTGGTGAAAGAATAGTCAGCAAATGAATATTGCCTCACCGCCGACAATATACCGATCGGTATGGCAACCACCCATATAAACACAACCGTCGTGACCGCATATAACACGGTAAGCAAAAGTCTTTGGCCCAATATGTCATTAACGGGAGTACGCTGAGCAAACGAGTAGCCAAGGTTGCCTCTCATCATGTTTCCGATCCAGCTCAGGTACTGCATATGGGTCGGTTTATCGAGACCAAAGTAAATCCTAAGATTTTCTAGTTCTTCGTCTGTAACGTTTTCACCTTCCATCTGCAGGGCGATCATCTCGGAGGTGACGTAGTCGCCCTTGGGAAGCTGAATGAGAATAAATGAAAACAGTGAAAGCGCCCATATGGTGATCAGGCCTATCCCTATACGCTTAGCGAGAAATACCCACATTATCGAAAAATCACCTTAACTAACTCATAACTCATGAGCCACTCAAAAAAACTGCCAAAAAAACTTGAACCCAAATCGAACGCCGCAGTCCGTTTAGTGTAATTCGATCCCCGACAAACATATAAGTCCAGTCGAACCTCAAGCATTGCAGACTTGTTATCCAGACCATTGACATTAGCCCCTGTACCCCGACATACCCAGGGACACAGGGGCTAACATCTGATTATCCAAAACCGTACCTAGTATTAACGCTCCTGGGTTGCGAGAGAAAGGGTCTCGATAAACGCATTCCCTGGAGTGCCTCCAAATACGCTGAATGGAAGCGGGTATGGCAGGTTGCGCACGTAGTTTTTAACTATGCCCACACGTTCTGCCGCCCCGGTCACCGTGCCGATATACGGAACGTTGTCACAAAGTGCGTTCACTCCCGACTGAACGTCATCCACACGGTCTGCAGGACCTTTAGCAAGAGCAGCGTAGTAATCGTCGACCATACCAACTATCCACTCAGGACCACCGTATTCACTTGCGGTCGGATCGTCTGCCCATTGTTTTGCCAGGGGACCCCAGCGCGTGGAAGGCAATAAACGACTTTCGAGAACCGGGAAGAATGGACCCGTAACGTTGATCTCTCCCATGTGCTCGTTACCAGCCTCTATCTCACCCAGCAAGGACTTCGATACAGGCTGGACCTGCAGGTCAATCCCTATATTTTCTTTCCACATCTGTGAAATCATTTCACCGAACTCGGAATGATCAATGTGGTAGTTCGTAGGGGCAACCAATTCGAGAGTCAAACGCTCTCCACTCGGCAACAACCTGTAACCGGAAGAATCTTTCTCAGATAGCCCCAGTCCGTCAAGGACCTTGTTGGCCTCATCGACCCTCAAAACACCGAATTCATCGTCCCATTTGGAGTCGTCGTACCATACGGTGCTTCCCTGTGCACAGTACGAGCCTTCCTGCCCGACACCCAGGTAATAGACCTCGTTGATTTGCTCCCGATCAATCGCCATAGACAGGGCTTTGCGGAAATCTACGCTGTCCACCGTGAAAGCGGCGATCTCTGGGTCACCGGCCCAATCCATGTTGAAGTAAATCGTAGTCTGATGACGACCTGGTGCTCTAAACAACTGGATCCTGTAGTTACCTTTACTCGCGTTCTCCTGGAACACTGGGTAGTTGGCGAACTTGGTGTGACGGTACTGCAGGTCGTACTGTCCTGCAATCGCGTTCAGGTTAAGAACATTGTTGTCCTCAGTCATGGTCAAAACTACCCGGTCCAGGTACGGCAGTTGATTGCCCTCCTGATCCGTCACGAAGTAGTACGGGTTTCGTTCCAGAATCCACTGAGAATCGGCTATGGTCGTGATGTTCAACCATGGTGTCATCACGGGCAAGTCTGGGTTCAACGGAGCGTCATTCCTGTTCAGGATGTACTTCGCCCATCCCTCAAAACCGGCGTCCTCTGCCAGTTTATTCGCTTCATCAGCTCCGACGAATTCCGCATGGAACTGTTCCAGATAGTGGGACGGAGCATACATTCCAAGGCCCTTGCGACCGTTAGGGGTGGGGCCCCCAACTGTGCTGGAGGCAATGAACTCCGCAAATATCGGGAAACTTTCAGCAAACGTTACCCGTAAGTTGTAATCGTCGACTGCCTCAAACTTTGCAACCTCTCCTCCCCAGTTCATCCAGAACGGCAGGCTCTTTACAACCTCTGTATTGCCGGCAATATGCTCATACCAGAACATGTAGTCAGCAGTGGTCATCGGATCTCCGTCAGACCACCTGATGCCTTCTCGGATATGGAATTCCCATACGGTGTAATCGCCGTTTGCACCCCATTCATCAAATATCTTAGGAACCACCGAAGAGTAATCAGTAGCCCATGCAAGTGACCGGTCCTGCCAATTACGGGAAGGCACCGCTCGGTCACCCGAGCCGCCATGCGCAAGGTTCCAGATACCGCCGTATGGCCCGACCTGGTCAGCCGGTTGAATTACCAATGGTTTCGCAGGTATCCGCTGGTCGACAGGAGGCAATTTGCCGGCGTTAACCAAATCGGTCAACATTGGAGCCTCGCTGAAAGATGAAGGAACGAAGTCTGTCAAAATCTTAGGATGACAGGGGTTTTCCGTCGTACAGTTTTCTCGAGAAGCCACATAGTCTGCATCGGACATACCTGCCCGAGGAGCTTCGACTACGACCGTCTCAACAACAGTATCACCCTTAACTTTTACTTCTTTTTCAACGACAACCGTTTCTACAACGGTATCGCCTTTTACTTTGACTTCCTTTTCGACTTCCACAACGCGCGTTACTTCTACGGTCGTTGATGTGGTTTCACCTGCACAGCCATAAAAGACAGCTGTGATGGCCAATAAAGCCAAAATGTACCTGCGAAAAACACGCAGCGTTGGAATCGTAAGTTTCGAACTCATATAAAACCCCTATATTATTCCGAAAATAGTTTGGTCCGAACACGCATTTAACACGCTTCGGCCGAACCTTACGTTAAGATTAGATATTAAGCTATCCAATAAATATCTGAATCAAACATATATCAGATGACATGCCTGCTAAACATCTTTGGATACTATGCCCGCAATTGCTAACTGATGCGACTACACAACCGAAATCATAAAGTGCAAGCAAAGTTGTTTATAGTCAACACGTTTGCAGTGGTGAAAATATAAAGAATGGAGAGATATCGATGGTAACCGTCAGAAATTGGCAAGACGTGGATCCTTATGTTGGTCATGAAACGGCCATAATCTGGCCGATTTTCCGTGCCGAGTCAGAAGCAGATAAAACTAGAAATCATGAGGATGATGCCCTATTCATCACCCGTGGTATTTCAGGTTTCACTCGACATCTGATGCAGCCTGGGAAGTCCGGTGACTATCACGATCACGAAAAAATTGAGCAGGTTTATTACATCGTATCGGGACAAGGAAAAATGAAATTGGACGGAGATATATATCCAATTAGACCCGGCGATACTGTTCACATTCC
>Ga0187827_10003435_pt1 | contig 20463 bp, 24 predicted proteins | sample ETNtaG_39_FD_167969 | JGI IMG/M metagenome (GOLD analysis project Ga0187827, IMG submission 167969) | Marine microbial and viral communities from oxygen minimum zone, Eastern Pacific Ocean - ETNP2014_SV_150_PacBio MetaG (Illumina Assembly) | ecosystem: Environmental > Aquatic > Marine > Hypoxic... | reverse complement strand
AATCGTCACTCTTGTCAAAGAACGCATTTTTTTCGCCCCTGAATAGCGATTGGTGAACATGCATGCCACTACCGTTCTCACCGAAAACCGGCTTGGGCATGAAGGTGGCATATACCCCATGGTTCATAGCGTTTTGCTTAACTACCAGGCGGTAGGTCATCACGTTATCCGCCATAGTCATAGCATCGGTATACCTCATATCAATTTCATGCTGGCTGGGGGCAACCTCATGATGGGAATATTCAATGCCTATGCCCATCTCTTCCAAGGTGAGGACTGTATCTCTCCTCAGGTCGCTTGCCATATCCAGAGGTGTCAGGTCGAAATAGCCTCCTTCATCTAAAATCTGGGTTCCTTTGGAATCCTGGAAGTAAAAATATTCCAGCTCAGGCCCTACATAGAAGGTGTAACCCATGTCTGCCGCCCGTTTCAAATTCCTCTGCAAGACATAGCGGGGGTCACCTTCAAAGGCCTTGCCGCCGGGTTTCGTGATGGCACAGAACATCCTGGCAACGGCACGGTGCTCCTTGGGTCTCCACGGGAGCAATCGGAAGGTGTCAGGGTCAGGCAAAGCCACCATATCGCTTTCATCGATACGGGCAAACCCTTCAATTGAGGAGCCATCAAACCCCATCCCCTCCTCCAGTGCGCCTTCCAGTTCCTCCACGGTGATGGCAAAGCTCTTCATAAACCCTAGGATATCAGTGAACCACAGCCTGATGAACTTGACCTCGTGGTCTTTGGCCATCTTGAGAACATATTCATTGCGCCCTTGCTTGCTTTTGCCTTCCATGTTTCTCTCCCCCATTCTGATGTATATTGATTATATAGCGTTTTCGTCCTTTTCACCAGTCCTTGTGTTTTGAGTGATGACGTTCGGCGTTTGGGCAACGTCTTCACCAAGGACGATAACCAGAATTCTTTTCACTATAGTTTTATTTAGTCTCCTTACTGCTTAAAACCTCTGCGCCTTTCTCCCCGGTCCTGACTCGCACTGCATCCTCTACAGGCATGACGAATATCATCCCATCACCCATGGAACCAGTTCTTGCCATCTCGCAGATAGTATCAGTCACTACAGCACAGTCTTTATCATTTACGACTATCTCCAATTTTAGTTTGGGCAGAAATTCCACCTGGTACTCTCCTGCACGCCACTGCAAAGTGAGCCCCTTTTGCCGCCCCCTTCCTTCTACTTCACTGACCGTCATACCAAGATAGCCAATTTCTTCAAGAGCGGCCTTTACAGTAGCCAATTTTTCCTCTCTGATAATTGCTTCTATTTTCTTCATCTCAATCCCCCGTATGCCTTTTCGCTGTGCTGTGATATGTCCAACCCCACCGCTTCCTCCGTACCTTTGACCCTGAGACCAATGGTGGCATTTACTATTTTACCAAGAATAAAGGTAACGGCAAAGGCAAAGCCACCAACCGCAGCAATGGCGACGAGTTGTCTGACAATTTGCATGGCATTGCCCGCAATAAGCCCGTCAGCACCCCCCGAATTAACTGCCACAGTGGCAAAGATACCCGTAGCCAGAGCGCCCCAGGCACCTCCCATCCCGTGAACTGCCCATACGTCCAAAGATTCATCTATACGCCGTCTCATCCTGAAGAGCATGAAATAGTAGCATATCGCCGCGGCTCCAATACCTATGGGTATGCCGGCTATTGGTGATACAAAACCGGCAGCGGGGGTAATTGCTACCAGCCCGGCAACAGCTCCAGTGGCAGTACCCAGGAGGGTAGGACGTCGCTGCTTCCAGCTAAGTAGCATCCACGTGAAGGCAGCCGCCGCCGCCGAGATATTGGTGGCTGCGAAAGCACTCGATGCCAGCCCGCCAGAGGTGAGAGCACTGCCGGCATTAAAACCGAACCAGCCGAACCAGAGCAGCGCTGCACCAAGCACTACCATAGGGATGTTATGGGGCTCCATCGGTTCTCCTTCCTTAAAGCCCTTGCGTGGGCCAACCAGCATTGCTATGGCCAGAGCGGAAGCGCCAGCAGTTATGTGAACTACTGTGCCGCCGGCAAAATCAAGCGCGCCTAAATTGAATAGCCAGCCACCATCACCCCACACCCAGTGTGCCACCGGAGAATATACAAAGGTCATCCACAGAGCAGAAAAAACGAGCAGGGCACTGAATTTTATCCGTTCCACCACTGCCCCTGTGATAAGGGCAACGGTAATGATGGCGAACATAGCCTGGAACATCATGAAAGCCAGGTGAGGAACGGTAGTCGCATAGATGGAAGAGGGCTCCTGTCCCACCTGGCGGAGACCTATGAAGTCAAGTCCACCAATAAAGCCTCCTATGTCAGTGCCGAAGCTCAGACTGTAGCCGTAGAGCACCCAGAGCAAGGCAATGAGACACAGAGCTGCAAAGCTCATCATTATTGTGGAGAGAACATTTTTGCCCCTCACCATCCCACCGTAGAATAAAGCTACACCCGGCGTCATTAACATTACCATTGCTGCTGACATTAACAGCCATGCCGTATCACCAGAATTGAAAGGCATTATAACACCTCCTTCATAAAGTTAAGTCCAGTCTAACGCATAATTGTTTCCAATAGATTACAGATGTGTGAAATTTATATTACAAAAACCCTGGAGGTGATTAAGGACCGCTCTGGAACCTGTATCCTATGTTTCTTATCGTGTCAATGAAAGTGTGGGCGGAATCCTCAAGCTTAATTCTGAGTCTCCTTATATGGACATCTACTGTCCTGTCACCGCCGTAGTAATCAAAACCCCAGACCTTGTTGAGCAGAGCTTCGCGGGTAAAGACGCGCCTTTTATTGCTCGCCAGAAACTTGAGCAACTCATACTCTCTAAAGGTCAGCATTACCAACCTGTCCCCTACAGATACCTCGCATCTATCTAGGTCTATCGTCAAGTCGCCGCATCTGATTATCTCTCCGCTCTGCGTGTCAGTAGCTCCCTGCAGAAGCCGTTTTGCCCTCAATATCAGTTCTGGTACGTCGCATGGTTTGATGGCAAAATCATCTGCGTCCGCAAGGCTATCAGCCCTATCCATCATCCCCCTATCAATCAGGGCAATAATTGGCGTCCATCTTTCCCGCTTTATCCTCCGTGATAGTTCCCATATTTCTGAATGGCCGTTCATTTCTGCTAGGACTAAATCTGGGGCCTGCTGGACGACCTGCTCAATTGCCTCTTCTGTGCCCGAAACCATCGAGCAAGCGAAACCCTCCTGGATAAACCCGGAGTGCAGTTCCTCTTTTGCCTTGCTTTCCCCGGCAATTATGAGTATGCGCGACATGGAATCCACCTCTTTTTTAGTAGGCGTAAAGTCTGCCATAGGGTCGTAAGTAGCGAGGGAAAATCTTGATGAACTCGTGGCTCAATATCTCTTTGGCATCAGAGCCGAAATGGGAGGCGAACTCGCCAACGAACCTCTGAAGGATTTCATGGTCCTTAGCTTCTAGTTCGGCAACGCCCACTTCTTTGCCCAATTGGTAGCTCTCGATACTTCCTCTCAGGTAGATGACGCCCCCGTGCATTCCGGTGCCAATAAAATTGGCTTTGTGGTGTTGTCCTTTACTCAGATTCAGGCCGAGTAGAATCAGGATGCCTCCCGCCATGTACTCGCCGAAGAAATCCTGAGCGGTACCGCCGATGACCACTACCGGCTTCTTGTTGCCGTACTCCTTCATATGGATGCCTGCCCGATAGCCGACATCATCCCTGACGAAGATTTTACCTCCTCTGGCTGATAAACCGGTAATGTCTCCGGCGTGACCGTGAACAATTATCTCACCCTCATTCATAGTATTACCGCAGCCATCCTGAGCATTGCCCTTAACGATGATTCTGGGCCCATTCATAAATGCTCCCAAGTCGTTGCCCGGGGTGCCGAATATCTCAATCTCGACAGGTTTGTTCAGGTCTGTGCCGATGTACCTTTGCCCGTAGACGTTGTGAAGCTTAATCCTCCGGGTTCCATTGGAAACCGCGTTTCTCAGCCGGGCGTTGAGCTCCTTATAGAAGACGTCATAGGCATCTATTTTTGCCACGTGGTTGGTCTTGTTTTGATGTGTGTCTTTTGTCATTTTAGCTTCCTGCCATTCTAACTCCCAGGATTTCCAGTTCGGTATCGGTAAGCCCAACGCCTCTCAGGTGCAGGCGGTTGCCGCGCAGGCTTTCTAGGGCATTGATACCCATGCCGCCCAGTATATCCTTAATCTCGAGGCTCCAGCCACGGAGGAGGTTAGACAGTCGTCTGGCACCGATGTCGGGGTTAATCCGCTTGGTCCGGGTGGGATCGGTGGTGCAGATACCCCATGCGCATTTGCCGGTGTGACATTGCTGGCAGACAGTGCAGCCCAGAGCGATTAAAGCTGCAGTTCCGATATAGACGGCGTCAGCACCAAGGGCTATCGCCTTGACCACATCACCGCTATTTCTTATTCCGCCGGAGGCGACGATTGAGACTTGGTTGCGGATACTCTCTTGTCTGAGGCGGGTATCTACCGCAGCCAGAGCCAACTCAATGGGTATGCCGACATTGTCACGGATAACCTTGGGCGCAGCGCCAGTAGCTCCCCTGAGTCCGTCAAGAACAATGATATCAGCGCCTGCCCGCACCATGCCGCTGGCAATAGCCGCTGAGTTATGGACAGCGGCTATCTTCACCGATATCGGTTTGGTATAGTTTGTCGCTTCCTTCAGGGCGTGAACGAGTTGATACAGGTCTTCAATGGAATAAATATCGTGCTGGGGTGCCGGGGATATAGCATCTGTCCCCTGGGGAATCATCCGTGTCATGGAGACCTCGGCACTCACCTTCTCTCCGGGAAGGTGCCCGCCGATGCCGGGTTTTGCCCCTTGCCCGATTTTAATCTCGACTATCTGGCCGGCACCAAGGTATTCAGAATGCACGCCGTAGCGTCCTGATGCCACCTGGACGATAGTATTATTAGCATACTTATATAGCTTGGGGTGAAGTCCGCCCTCGCCGGTGTTCCATAGTGTATCCATCTCGGTGGCTGCCCTGGCCAGGGATTCTTGTACGTTGAGGCTCACTGCGCCGTAAGACATAGCAGCAAACATGACCGGTACTTCTAACTGGACCTGGGGAGGCAGTTCTGTACCCAGGACACAGGCCGGGTCAACTTCAACGCATTCAGGTTTTCGTCCGAGATAGGTGGTGAGCTCCATAGGCTCACGCAGCGGGTCGATGGATGGATTGGTCACCTGGCTGGCATTGAGAACCAGATGGTCCCAGTAGATGGGGTAGTCTTTATCGCTACCCATCCCGGTGAGGAGCATACCGCCGGTCTCAGCCTGCTTGATGATGTCCTCAATGACCTCGGGACGCCAGTTGTAGTTATCCCTGTAGTCAGAGGCACTTCTCCTGATGGTCAAAGCATTGGTGGGACAGAAGCGCTCGCAGCGTTGGCAGCCGATGCAGTTCTCCTCGCGGCTTCCCATCTCGTCATCCTCTGCATCATAGTGCTGCGCGTCAAAGGTGCACTGGTTGACACACACCTTACACTGGATACACCGCTCAGGGTCTCGCTCTACTAGAAACTTGGATGATAGATATGTCTTCATTGGTTATTCCTCAGATTCGTATCGGTATTCCCTTTTCGGCCAAGTATTCTTTCGTCTCACCGATGGAATAGGTTCCATAGTGGAAGATGCTGGCGGCAAGAACAGCATCTGCCTTGCCGGCCACCAGAGCCTGATATAGGTCTTCCATGGTGCCGGCACCTCCACTGGCGATAATCGGCACGCTCACTGCTTCAGAAATGGTGCGGGTAAGCTCGATATCATATCCCGCCCGATGACCGTCAGCATCCATGCTGGTAAGTAAAAGTTCTCCAGCTCCAAGTGCTACTGCTTGGCTTGCCCAGGAAATGGCATCAATTCCGGTCGGCCTCTGACCACTGCGAATGTAGACCTCCCACCGTGGCTCTTCGCTGGTCTCCACCCGCTTGGCATCTATGGCGACCACTATGCACTGGCTGCCGAATTTATCGGCGCCTTCTCCTATCAAGGCCGGCTTGAGCACGGCGGCGGTGTTTACAGAGACCTTATCCGCCCCTGCCCTCAGCATACGCCGTATATCACTGGTGTTGCGCAGTCCGCCACCCACGGTAAGGGGCATGAAAACCTGCTCCGAAATGCGCTCAACAACGCCTATCATTGTGTCACGTCCCTCAGGAGTAGCGGTTATATCCAGGAAGACCAGCTCGTCAGCGCCATCTTCATAGTAGAAGCTGGCAAGCTCTACCGGGTCACCGGCATCGCGTAACTGGACAAAGCTGATTCCTTTTACCACTCGTCCGCCCTTTACATCGAGGCAGGGTATAATCCTTTTAGTCAGCACTTGGCATCCTCTCCTCAGCAACCGTTGCCGGCTGTGGCTGAAGCGGCTGTTCTAATCTGCCTATTATAGGCTCACCCCCCATTGGAATCCACGCCCTATCCAGGTCGGGACAAATCAGGCGGATGGCTGCTTCCTCAGACGAAAGGTAGAGCATATCACCTTTCACTCCAACAGTAAGGGGGCGCAATCTAATGCGGTCGGTAAGCCCTATCATCTCGCCTTGGTGGGCAATAATTATGGTGAAGGGCCCATTTAAGAGTAGGCTGCCGTATACCTGACGCAGGGTTCGGAGCAGCTTCTGCTCCCCATCAGAGCGGCGTCCAATATCATCCCAGAAGGGGGGAGCCAGTATTCTGGCCACTATCTCGATAGGGATATTATGCTTCCGCATCAGGAGGTCAACGGCATAGGCTATCACTTCAGTATCAGTCTGCATTGTGCAGTGGTAGCCGAATTGCTCCACATAACGCTGATTTATTCCGTAGGATGAAATCTCACCATTGTGGACTACCGTCCAGTCCAGGATGCTGAACGGGTGAGCTCCACCCCACCACCCGGGGGTATTGGTGGGGAATCTACCGTGGGCCGTCCACAGGTAACCATCATATTGCTCGAGACAGAAATATTCAGATATCTCCTCAGGGTAGCCCACTCCCTTAAATACCCCCATATCCTTGCCGCTGGAAAAGACGAAGGTGTCACTCAACTGGGTGTTTATTTCCATTACCCTGTCAACAACATAGTCATCCTCTGGTTGCTCATCAAGCTGGTGCTTGCCAACCCCCAAGAAATAGCGCCATACCAGAGGGGGGTCTACAATTCCTGGGGATGGTCGTGTCGGCACTTCCTCATCGAAGACCGGGACAAACTTTTCTTTGAGAAATGCCTCTGTCTCATTTTTCCCCTCCCGGCTCAGGTACATTATGTGGAAGGCGTAACAATCGGCATGTTTTGGATACAATCCGTAGACAGCAAGTCCTCCACCCAGGCCGTTGCCGCGGACATGCATGTTGGCAATAGCTCTGGTGATGCCTTCCCCTGAGAACCTTCTGCCTGAAGTATCCATCATTCCGAAGATGGAACAGGCATCAATCGCCTTATCATCGTGATAGGGGTTATTTACCTGACAGAGTTCTTTCAATTTTATACTCCTGTAATAAGGCTTCGAAAAGCCTAATCTCTTGCGACCATCTTCTTAGGTTGCTCAGCAGTGATGGCTGAATAAACCAGCCCGGTCGGTGCTTCCAGCCGTGGCCGCCATATTTCCTCGGGAAGAGAGGCGAAACCGAAATCGTCAGCGATGAGCACTTCCTTAAAACTGCCGGCATCCACCTTGTCCTTCATCAAGCTGAAGACTATACCGGCTCTCTCAATACCGCCGGCGAAGACCATCCCTACTACAAGCCCATCTTTCAATACCACCTTGTGATAGCTATGGGCATCTTTTCTGCTCAGTGCCTCGTAACTATCATCGGGCGGGTTCACCATTCCAGCGGAGACAACATCTACCCCAAAATATTTCAAGGAATTCATTGCCGTTCCGCCCTGATATTCAGTTGGGACGCCAGCCATATTAAATCCGGCAACCCTGCCTCCAATGTAGGCGTTGGGCCATATAGGGATAAGCCGATTTTCGCCGTAAGTGAAATCATAAGCTTCAACCACATCCCCGCAAGCAAAGACATCGGGATTGGATGTAGCCATGTGGCTGTCAACCGCTATACCACGCTTGATCTTTATTCCGGTGCCAGATACAAGCTCGGTGCGAGGCAGGATGCCGATAGCCGCTATTACAAGGTCGCAGGGAATCCGGCTCCCATCGTCCAGTGTCACGCTGCTGACGAGTGCCTCTGCTGAGGAACCTCCGCTGACCTCAGCAACGGTGTGACCGGTTATAATTCTGACTCCTGCCTGCCTGAGGGCTTCTTCCTCCAGAGCTGACACCTCCTCATCAAGGATGGTGTTTAGAATCCATTCTTTCATCTCCACAACTGCGACTTCAACACCTCGCTTTACCAGTGCCTCGGTCACGCTGACCCCGATGAGTCCGCCACCGATGACCACCGCCCGGGCTGTGCCGTTGAGGTACTGGTCAATTGCCTTGGCGTCATCAATAGTGATGAAGGTAAAGACCCCGTTCCTCTCAATGCCCTTTATCTGAGGCACGATAGGCGAACCGCCAGTGGCTAACAAGAGCTTCTCCCAGGTGATTCTCTTTCCATCCCCTAGCTTGATGGTGTGGTTATTTATATCAAGTCGCTCCACCTTACTGCCTAGGAGAATGCGGATATCGTTCTTCTCGTAGAAATCAGCTGGGCGATATAGCATCTTGTCTAAGGGGCGTCCCGCACTGAGATACTCAGAGATAAGCGGCCGTGAATAGGCGGGATAGGGCTCATCAGAGATTATGGTGATTGAGCCGACTTTATCTGCCTCGCGTATGGCTTCGGCAGCACCGATGCCACCGGCGGAGTTTCCTATAATCAGGTATTTAGCTTTCATTATTGTCGCTCTTCCCAATTCAAGATTGCTTTCCGGCAAGCGCCATCTTCAAAAAGTTGGCATAAAATTTCAACCCGAGCTCGCCACTCTTTTCCGGGTGAAATTGCGTCCCAATCAGGTTACCTCCGGCAACCACGCTGCATATGGGAATGCCGTATTCAGTCTCACCGGCTATTAAAGATTTATCATCCGAGTCTACATAATAACTGTGCACGAAGTAGAAGCTGGCTTCATCCGGTATGCCGTCAAAAATTGGGTGAGAAATCCGCTGTTTTACCTGGTTCCATCCCATGTGTGGAACCTTTAGTCCCGGTGGCAGCTTCCGCACCTGCCCTGGAATGACATTGAGGCACTTATGCCCGCCGCCCTCTTCAGTGCCGGTACATAAGATTTGTAACCCGATACAAACACCGAAGAAGGGACGCTCCTCAGCGATGAGTTGAACAATAGAGTCAACCATACCCAGCTTCTTTAGATTCTCCATGGTGTCGGCGGCAGCACCAACCCCAGGCAGGATAACTGCCTGGGCATCGAGCACCTCATCGGGGCTGCTGGTTACCTTCGGTTGATAGCCCAGCTTGGCGATGGCGTTAGTTACGCTACGCAGATTGCCGGCACCATAATCAACTATTGCAATCATTTTGTCATCACCCATCCAACGCTTTAGCTTGGAGTAGCGTCTTCAGTCTCTGCGTATACCAGTGCCTCGTTAGGGCAATTGGTGACGCACGCTGGCACATCTTTTCCTATGCAGAGGTCGCATTTAGCTATCTTACCCTGGTTTGTATCCTGCCGTATAGCTCCAAATGGACAAGCCAATATGCACGTCCAGCAACCGACGCACCTCTCAGTGTCCACGGTAACGATACCGCTCTCGGGGTCTTTCTGGATGGCCCCGGTAAGGCAGGCGTAAACACAGGAAGGGTCAGCACAGTGACGGCACTGCACGGAAAAGGAGACAGGCTTCTTTGACTCAACCCACAAACGCGGCAGAGGGCGGGGAGACTCTCTCTTGAACGCTTTGACTAAGTCCTTCGATTGTGAGTGCGCCACCTGACAGTGCACCTCACAAAGATGACAGTCGATGCAAGCCTGTTCGTTAATGTAAATCCTCTTCATCTTGAGAAGCCATCCTTTTTATAGACAAGACTCACCTACGTATTTCCTGTCTTGAGCTATCGGCAACTAACAGCCGCATATTATGCTACCACAGTATCTGTACCATGTCAATACCCTTAGAGATTGATTTGTTGAACGCATACGGCAGCAAATAGTTTCAGTGGAGGTGTGGGGATCTATAGCTCACTGGTGGTGCAATATACAGTGGCTGGATAGCCATTATGCGGAAAAAATATGGATAAATTTGCCGCGTTGATTGTTATTGCTGAGGCATGTTAATATTGCTGACACGCGCCGTCGGAAAAAGAAACATCCACCGACAACCCATCAGCCATAGAACACCCTGGAAGGTTTCTGCCTTAGATGCATTGCATACCGAGTTCTTTATGTGAGGAATTAATTAAAGGGGAGTGAATCAACGCAAACTGAATAATATCATCAACGTATGTAATGCTCAAGGCTTGAGAGGTTATCAAGGCTTTTTGCTTATTAAGCCGAAAAGACTTTTGGTAGGTCAATCAGCAGTGCCACATTAACCTGGAATAAGACCTATTGTCACCAAGAAGGAGTTATTATATAGTTTAACTTGAATAAAATTCCACACTTCGTTATGCTTTGAATCAATGATTATTAACATAGAATTTCGCCCCTTCCTACTTTGAAGGAGAGGAAGGCCAATGAGGAGAGGCGGATAATAATCTCGACGAACTACTGCATCAGCAAGGAGTTGGAAAATGAAATTGGCTGTTGAAGGGATGGAGGCAAAAGGGAAAGCGGCTAAGGCAGCGTCTCGGCGCATGGCTTACATTGCCACTGGGGTTAAGAACCAGGCCCTGCATAACATCAGCCATGACCTGCTAGCCAGAAAGGCTGAAATATTGGCTGCCAACCAGATTGATTATCAAGAAGCTGAGGCATCGGGGATGAGCGCGGTTATGCTTGACCGCTTGCTGCTAAACTCCAGTCGGCTTGAGGCTATAGCTGAAGACGTGCTGGCAGTGGCAGCTCTCCCTGACCCGGTAGGCGAGGTATTAGACATGCGCACCCTGCCCAACGGCTTACAGATAGGCAGAAAGCGGGTGCCGCTCGGAGTAATCGGCGCTATCTATGAGAGTCGACCCGATGTTACTATAGACATCTCTGTCCTTTGCCTGAAGTCGGGTAATGCCATCATATTGAGGGGAGGCAAGGAAGCAATCAACTCCAACAGCGCTCTGGCTAAAATCGTGCAGGAAGCCGCTACGAGAGCCGGTGTGCCTGATGGAGCGGTGCAGTTCGTTGAAAATACCGACCGCACCCTGATCAACCACATGCTCAAGATGGAGGATATTATTGACCTGATTATCCCCCGGGGTGGGGCCGAGCTAATAAGATTTGTCTCGGGAAATGCCTCTATGCCAGTGGTCAGTGGTGGAATTGGGGTATGCCACACGTATGTGGACAAGAGCGCCGATGTGGATAAGGCGGTGGCTGTCGCCTTCAATGCCAAGGTGCAGCGCCCTACGGTATGCAATGCTCTGGACACCCTGCTGGTTCATGCCGATATTGCCCAGCGCTACCTGCCCCTGGTGGCAGCTGAGTGGGCGAAGGCAGGAGTGGAAATGCATTGCGAGCAGCAGGCTTTATCCATCCTCAAGGAAAACCCTTCTTTGAAGCTCGTTCCAGCCACAGACGAGGACTGGGGCAAGGAGTTTCTATCGTTGGTGGCAGCGGTAAAGGTAGTGGATTCCCTGGATGAGGCACTGAAGCATATTGAATGCTCTGGCTCCGGGCACTCTGAGGCTATCCTCACCGAGGAATATCAGGCAGCCATGCGCTTCCTCGATGAAGTAGATGCCGCTTGTGTCTATGTGAATGCCAGCACCCGGTTCACCGATGGCGGCCAGTTCGGCTTAGGGGCTGAGGTAGGCATCAGCACCCAGAAACTGCATGCCCGTGGCCCACTAAGCCTAAAGGAGCTAACCACCTATAAGTGGATTATCTTTGGTAGCGGGCAGGTGCGCCCTTAAAGGATAACGGATGGAGAGGAAGTGCCTAAAAACGCCGTCTTTCTCCTGACGGGTGCCAGCCTTCTGTATCTCCTCACTTTCCTCTTTGCGTAGCCCCCTCCCGTTAGCTCCTTATCTCGTTTCTAGCCCTTCTAGAGCCTGCTTCTGAGCTCCAAACAGCTCTTTGATACCATTTTCCGCCAAGGCAAGCAAAGAATCAATTGCCTGCCTGGAGAAGGGCTTAGTTTCAGCCGTGCCTTGAACCTCGACAAATTCGCCCTCACTCGTCATTACCACGTTAAAGTCAACCTCAGCATTGCGGTCTTCATCATAGCACAGATCCAGTAGCTGGTAACTGCGCCAGATACCAACGCTTGTGGCTCCCAACGCGCTCTTCAATGGGATAGACGATAATATTCCCATATTAGCCATTGTTTGCATTGCCTGGTATAGGGCTACATAAGAACCGGTTATGGCTGCCGTTCTGGTACCACCGTCCGCCTGTAATACATCGCAATCTATAGTTAAGGTTCTCTCCCTCAGTGCAGAGAGGTCGGCTACTGCTCGCAGAGAGCGCCCGATAAGGCGTTGGATTTCCTGATTTCTGCCGCCTATTCTACCCCGTGTTGAATCACGGGGAGTGCGGGTAACGGTGGCGCGAGGCAGCATGGCATATTCTGCCGTAATCCAGCCGGTACCGCTTCTCCTGAGGAACGGTGGCACCCTGTCCTCAACGCTAACCGAGCACACCACCCGGGTATTTCCCAGCTCTATTAGTGCCGACCCATCAGCAAATCTCTGGAACCCGGGAGTTATTTTTACCGGGCGCAGTTCATTCCAGGCACGCCTATCAGCTCTCTTCATAATAATATTCCCTTCCAGTCTACAATATATGCCAGAGTATAGCACTGACAGGTGTTAGTGGCAATCTGACTATTGGGAAACGGGGGATACAATCTCAAATACAATCTGAGGATGGGAAGAAAGAGTTCCCAAAAATATCATTGTCCTGTCTGTTTCACGCCTATCAAATATTCTCTTAGCCAGGATAAGGCAGCCTCAGCCGCCAGGCGCTTATTTTGCTCCCGAGTTCCATGGAAGTTGCGTTCTTGGCTATAGGTCCCACCCTGATGGGACATGCCAAGGTAGAATGACCCCACCGGCTTTTCTGGGGCGGCACCGGCAGGTCCGGCAATCCCGGTATCGGCTAAACATATATCCGCGGCTAAGAGCTTTCTCCCACCCCGTGCCATCTCCTCAGCCACCTGATGGCTAACTGCGCCGTATTTGTCGATGGTAGCCTCTTTCACCCCGACTACTTTGAGCTTGGCCTCATTGCTGTAAGCAGTAACCGACCCCTTATAGTAGTCCGAGCTGCCAGGGACATTGGTTATCAGGTGAGATATTAGCCCGCCAGTGGCTGACTCAACCACACCAAGGGTCAAACCTTTCTGCCGAAGCAGACTCCTCACCTCTTGGGCCAGGTCAATCATAACTTAACACGTCTTTATATCAATCGTGCCATGAGTCGGTACATTTTTTCTTCGTCTATCTCGTCGCCATCCCGGCCGAGTCTGTGTATAACCTGCTCAACCGCCTCACGCTTACGCAGGTCATGAAGGTCATCCAGCATGGTATATGTGCCAACCCTCCTGCCTACTTTGAAGTTGAGCCTTTCCTCAGGAGATAGAGACCGGAATCTATCTATGGAAGCTATCATTTTCTCTTTGTCCCAGGGCAACTCCCCTTCAACTTCCTGCAGCAGGTTAGTGATATGGTCACTGACATAGTTTGAGTGGCACTCTAGATGTTCAATTAGCAGCCTCTCCTCCTCCAGAATCTCCTCATCCGTTGCCCGGATAAAATCTCCCTTCTCTATTTCCTCATACAGAGGCATCCTGCTACTAATTGCTAAGGTTCTGACTCTGATGAAGTCAGGGGCTATCTCGTTCAGCACCCTGGCTGTCTGAGTCGCGTGCTCCCGCCACATCTCCCTGCCCCCCAGACCTAGGAGGACGTATTCACATAGTGAGATTCCGGATTCTACTACCATTCTACCCCCGGCGATGTGTCCAGCGGCAGTAACCCCTTTATCCATATATTGAAGTATGGGGTTGTAACCTGATTCCAGACCGATATGCAGCCGAGAAAGGCCGGATTCCCGTAGCTCTATTAGCTCCTCCAGCTTCTTCTTGGCTGCTGTGTTTGACCTGGCATAGCTGGTTACCCGCTTGATGCTGGGGAAGGTTTCCTTCAGGTAACTTATTATCTCAACCAGTTCGCTGGTCCTCATAATCAAGCTATTGGCATCTTGCAGGAAGGCACTCGCGCCATCGGCACACATCCATAGAGCCACATTGTGAAAGGCGGCATCGGGTGGATTAGCGAGTACCCCGGCGGCTGCCTCTTTTACGCTGCCCCCATAGCCGGATTGCCACGAAAGCCCCTTTATCTTATCCTGTATAGTCCTGGCTGCCCTTATATCCTGCTTTATCTCTTCCACTGACCTCAGTTGAAATTTTTCCCCCTTATAGGTGCGGCAGAACTTGCATCGGTTCCAGGGACAATGTCTGGTTGTCCGGATAAGCAGAGAATAAGCCTCGCTTGGCGGTCTAATTGGCCCCAGCTCAAAAGAATTTGTCACTTCTACAGCCATGGAAATACGTTTTCCTTAACAAATTCAAAGTTGCTCTTCACTTTTTCGGTACCGGTTACAACATTCATATGCCCGGGAAGCAAGTAATCAATTCCTAGCCGGGATAGCCTCTCTATGGACTGTTTAAGCTCAGCCCCATTGCCACCGGGAAGGTCAACTCGGCCGGTATTTTTATCAAAAATTACATCCCCACAAATCAGAAACTTCTCCTCCTCGCAATAAAAGCCGATGCTATCAGGGGAGTGCCCCTCCGAGGGGATAATCTCGATCTCCATGTCCCCGGTATTTAACTCGTTATTGTTCAGGTAGCCGTCCTCTCTGAACTCCGCTGGTTGAAGACTAAAAAATTTCGATGTCTCAACCACAGTTACATCATAGAATTTTTTGTGCAGGGGATGAGACAGAATTTTGGCTCCCGAGACTTCCTTTAAGGCTTCATTTGCCCAGTAATGGTCGATATGGAGGTGTGAATTGGTGATAATTGCAATATCCTCGGACTCAATACCGTCTTTATGTAAATCCTGTATTAGCTCCGGTACGAATTGTGTAGATCCCGGGTCTATGATAATGCTGAGGTCGCCCCTGAGCACATAGGTATTGCAGTCTAATAATCCCTTTTCAGGATAAAAGTATAGATTGTCTGTCAGCTTCATGTTATTATCTAACATTGATTATATAGGAATCAGCGGATAAGATAAAACGAAACAGTTAGTAGAATCGGGATTATCCAAGAAATAGTAAGGAGGTTTTATTATGGGGATAGGGTATCTAATCACCACTATCATCGGCGCAGCGTGCACGGTCATGGGTATTATTATCGCGTTGGCAGAAAAAATACAGGTGTTAGAGGAATTCGCCGAATACGTAGGCCTCTCCTGGGTTTTCTGGCTGATGCTGGCGGTAATATTCTCTCTGATTACTATCGCTTTTGCTGTCAGTCGCGGTTCCAGCTATGAATAACTCGTTCCTCCGACTGCGTGAGTTGGAGCGAGGCGAAAGTCAGATAATCATGGCTATAGCCAAAGAAAGTAGCCTCTAGTTGAGTCTGGGGCAGCGGAAAGAATACTGTCAGTCCCCTAGCGGGATTAAAGACTGATGCTCAATCCAAAGAATGAAACCATGATTTCAGTGCGAGTCTCCCCTAATGCCGCCAGAAATGAGGTAGTGGGCTTCGCTGATAGTGTACTGCGGGTGAAGGTGGCAGCACCACCGGTCAAAGGCAAAACCAATAAAGAATTGATAGCTCTGCTCAGCCGAATACTGGGCGTAGATAAGAGCAGAGCTATCATCATGCACGGCCATACCAGCCGGAGCAAGATTATAGCTATTTATGGTCTGAGCCATGAAGAGGTTATGAAGAAGCTTTCTTCCTCCGTCGGCGGCGATGCCAGTAAATAATACCGCCAATAACTATCCAGACAGGACTGAAAATACCGAGCCAGATGATAATACTCGCCAGTGCACGACCAAAGGCGGCCAGTCCATTCCGGGCACCGCTGGCGATATCACCGGGGCTCCAGCCGGGTATAACATTGATATACTCACTTCTGGTTTCAATGTCCGTATTACCCCTGTCATCGGTCACCTTGAGGGTGACTGTATAACTCCCAACATCTTTATAAGAATGGGTCGGATACTCATTTGTGCTGGTACTTCCATCACCAAAGTCCCACTCAAAGCTATAGGGGGCAAACCCGCCGGCAATTCGGCTATCAAACTCTATCTCTTCCCCCTCCTTTACCCTATTCTTACTGGCAGTGAAGCTGGCGTCAAGCTTGGCCTGCTCCAGATGTATCTCAATAAGTGAGCTGGCAGAGGTTCGCTCCAGATACTGCATCCGACCTTTCGTCTGCTCGATTTCACCCCTTGTTATTGAGATCTCTCGCTGAACACTAAGGATATCCTCTACCTTTTCAGCCTTCTCCATCAACCGGAGTAATTGCTCTTCAGTTGCCTCCAGGTTGCCCAGCTTGGCGCCGAGGTCAACATATTCCTCGGTTACATCCTTGCTGGATGCGTCCTCTGAGATTACCTCCACTGCCATCCCCCGCAACGCCCTCATCGAATCATCGAAATGCTCGGCGGGGACACGAATGGCGATACTGCCGGCAAGCCTTTCTCCTTCCTTCCATCTTTGTGAAGTAACCACATACCCGTCAAAGCTATCGGCAAGCTGGGTAATCTGGTCTATGGCAGCAGGAACATCATCTACTACCAGCCACATATTCCCGGTGCGCACAATCATGCGCTCGGTAGCCCACATCTGACCGGTTTCACTCATCCTCACCAGTGACCCGTCTTTAGTCTTACTATAAGCCTCATCCCGCCCTGGTGATATTGGCGCTGGTGCCGGCATTGGCTCCGGTGCCGGCGCTATTGAAGGCGCTGGCGATGGTGCAGCACAGGAAACAGACACCAGCATACCCGCAATCAGCACCAACCCTATTATTAACAGTTTTTCCATCTGGCATCCCTCCTTAGCACTCTACCATATTATAACGTTGATGGAGCAAAAAGGTTAGTAAAAATGGCTACGGTTATGCTCAACTGCTGCTCACTGGCTGTCAAGCCTGAAAATGTGAAGAACATCGACATCGGATAAAGTTCAGATGGTGATTAGGTTAGGACTTGTATATTGGAGAACAGTTGCGATATGCTATGTCCTATCAAGACTGAAGGGAGAGGGTCATGGAAAAGCAGGAATTGGAGGAGCTTAAGGTCTCTATCTATGAAAAGCTTCGCCGGGCTATAGAAAAGGGAGACAAAGAAAAAGCTCTGGAGCTTCTGAGTGAAATCGATGTTAACCGAAAGAAATATCTCGATTTCCCCCTCAGCATGGTTGATTACCTCTTCACGCTTGGTGCCGAGAAGATAGGGGAGGAGTTCGTCAATGAGGCCAACCGAATCTTCGCCGAGCAGAAACAATATCCTGCTCTCGACTGGGCACTGGGGTCGGTAAACATCGAAGATAAGCTTCGCAAAAGAGCGTATATCTGGACTTCGCTACACGGGGCCAATATTGAGAAACTGACCGAAGACGAAGAGAAATTCACCATCAAAGTGAAATGTCCCACCGGCGGCTCAATCGTGCTGAAAGAAGAGCATGGCAAGACCAAGAAAGCCCATCCTTGGAGCCTGGGACGCAAGGGGCTCAGCTACTACTGCGCCCACTGCATCATCTCTATGGAAGTCATATCTATGGAGAGGTTTGGTTATCCAGCATGGGTTAACATGCCCTCAGCAGATGGTCGGTGCACCCAATACATTTACAAGGACCCTCAGAGTATACCCGAAGAGTATTATGAGCGAGCTGGGATGAAAAAGCCGAGCAAATAGATTAGCTTGTTGTGAAATGGTCTTGACAAGAGTAGTATAATCCTAAGTTGACCGTTATCGCAAAAATGATAATATGTTATCACAAAGGATGGTGAACAATGAGGAATTTGAGTAGGCAGGAGGCGATACTACTAGGTGTGCTATGCCAATTTGGAAGGGGCGGGGAGCAAGTCGAATCAATATTTGGTTATCAAAATAACGAGCGCGTAGGCGCGGAGTATATTCAAAACACTTATTCTTTGCGGAATCTTTGCCTCGATTAACTACACAGCAGTTACCTTTTGGCTACTGCGCATCAGACTAAGAGGTATATCTCCCTCGCCAGCGCCTTGCCGCTCTGGGTGAGAAATACCCGGTCGATGATGCTGGTCAGCTTATTTCTGTCCTCGATATCATACTCGTCTCTCAGATTCACCAGCCAGTCGGCATCATAGAGTATTTTGAAATTATCGGTGGTTATCTTCCCTGGGCTGTGATGATGAGCGATGATGCCACAGATTTCCTCGATTTGACTTGGCGTAAACCCCAATCTGGCTAGGATTCGACGGGCAATGGGAGGCCCCTCTTTCTCCTGGTATTTGCCACCAGTGCTGCCATGTTTCTTTTCCGCCTGATGAATCCCTATATCATGGAGCACAGACGCCCCGATTATTACCGGATAGTCTCCTTCCCCCTCCCGTCTCAATAGTTCCTCGGCGTATTCCGTTACCTTTAGAGCATGGTTGATTCTCCTGGCATCTTCCTCGAAATAAGCTCGCATCGCCCCCGTCAGCGCTGCTTTTATGTCATTCATTCCATGCATACCCTCAAAAGAAATAATGCACTATCAAATCTACCCGACCATGTTTTACCATGTATAAGCCGGAAAATCTCATGACCTCCCGCATCCTCTCCCGATAGCCCGGTGCATAACAGTGGGTCTCACATTTCTTGCACATCGGCTTGGGGTCATAGGGACAGAGGAGCAGCTTAGCTATGCCGTGATTCATCAGTTTCTGGCAATTCTGACACAGGAGCAAGTCTTTGTCGCCGAGATATTGGTGCAACCTGGTATCTCTGATAGCGAAGGTATCTCTGTCTTCTGCCTGATGATTTTCCCGGCAAAAGATAGAGACGAAATCGGCTAGTACCCGCAGGTCTTTACCCTTCTTGTCATCTAACCTGTCGAATATTTTGGGCATTTCCCCCCAACCTATATATACCAGTTTGTTGAGGCAGAGCGAGCGAACTCCAAAAAGGCAGCTATACCCATTACGCTATCCACCTCATCCAGCAGCTCATTCAACCCAATATTAAGAGCTGCCATGGCGTTGGGGCAGGCATAAAGTTTTAGCCCCAGCTTCCTGGCGTCGGTGAGTTGGGTCTCCAGTGATTGAATGCCTCCCGATTCTAAACCCCTCTCAATGTTAGTTTTCACCGCGGGAGAAGTTTCTTCTCCCAAGTCCGTCAGATGCCCTTTAGTGAACCGCCTCAGGCCCTCAAAGGTGAGCAGCATATGCATCTCCATCCCGGAAGCTACCGCCACCAGGGCAATGGACAGGGCATAAGAAGCTCTGTCATAGGCACCACTATGCAGGATTATGGTTGCCCGCTCTTTATCCGGTGAGATATCTTGCGTCAATTCCGACATTATCCTTTTCGGATAGTATCCGCCTAGCGCAGCAGCGGTACTCCCTGAGCCCGAGCCTGGGCATAGCGCTGGCCCAACTCATTCAGTTTATCCTGTGAGAGCCGCTCAGTCAATATGTGTTCAAGCCCATCGCAGTTGCTCACGTGCACCAGAAGCGACCTGGCTGCCTTGGCAACCGCCCGTCCTTCCTCTTTGGTCAGAGAAAGATTTGGAGAGCAGTTGGGCGGCTGTCTTGGCAGTGTCGATAACGCTTCCATGCTTCCCGATTAGGCTGTCCACATAATCGCCCAGAAATTCTTTCATCGCCGGGTATAGTGTCTCTTCTTCATATCGGAAGTGGGGACCGACTATGGTATCTATTTGCCCGAGGATGTCTCGGGCTTTGGCCACATCCTCTGCCTCAGCGGCGCCGGCCAAATCGAACAGGCTATCCCGAACCTTTTGCTGGTCCTCCCTGAACTCAATAATTGGGTCTAATTTAGCCATTATTAATTATTTCCTATTTCCCCACTCTCTATCTTGCCAAAAAGTTCGATGACTTTGTCAATTTGTGTTTCGTCAAGATGCATATCCGCCATCATAAACAAGATATTATTTTCTTTATCGATATGTTCTCTTAACGTCCCGATAAAATGAGCGCCATGCCTCTGAATCATTCCCTTTGCTTCCGAATTATCAGAGTCTTTGAGATACAGGTCAACCGCTTGCTGGAACTCGGTATTAGTATTTCTCAGGTCTTCATGCTCGCTCAACATAACCCCAAGAGGACCGCCATCTCTCGGGATGAACTCCTCCATTTCCGGGAAGAGAGCCACCTCCTCTTTGCTAAAGTGAACCCAGAAGTCAGTCTTAAAAAAGGAGGCCAATTCCTCT
>Ga0187827_10003434_pt1 | contig 20473 bp, 17 predicted proteins | sample ETNtaG_39_FD_167969 | JGI IMG/M metagenome (GOLD analysis project Ga0187827, IMG submission 167969) | Marine microbial and viral communities from oxygen minimum zone, Eastern Pacific Ocean - ETNP2014_SV_150_PacBio MetaG (Illumina Assembly) | ecosystem: Environmental > Aquatic > Marine > Hypoxic... | reverse complement strand
CACTTGCCCACCGGTTCAGCATTGCCGAAGAGTTCCCTGGCAATGGTGTCACCAATCACGCAGACCGGTGAGGCGTTGTCAAGATCCAGCTCTGGTAGAAAACGTCCACTCTCCATCTCATATTCGAACAGCCGTTGCATGGTATGGGTTGTACCCAGCACCCCGATATCCCGCTCCAGACCCTGGTAGTTGATATTGGCACCTCCCATCACCATGGGTGTCGTCGTATCAATATAGGGACTGCGCCCCAGGGCCCTGACATCCGCTAGGGTAAAGGGTCTTGGTGAACCACCGAGGGAACCCGCCATGCCGCCAAGTCCCCCTACTTCATTCTTGCCGGGCATAACAAACAATAAATGTGTACCCAGCGAGTTGAATTGGCTGGTGACATACAGTCGTGCACCCTCTCCGAGAGAGGTCAATACCAACACGGCTGCCACGCCGATTGCGATGGCCACCAGTAGCATGCTGCTGCGCAGCGGATATCGCACCACAGCTGTCATCGCCATCTGGTTTCGATCAAACAGGCGCATGGCTGTCGTCCTCGGGCCGTCGTTGCTGGTGCCGTCGCTCAGCTTGGATAACACCGTCAATCATTCTTAAATGCAGGTGGGATCTTTGACCAATGACCGGATCATGAGTAACCAGTATCAGGGTCAGTCCATCCGCATGTAGACCTTCCAGGATATCCAGCACTTCCTTGCCAGACTGTGTATCGAGATTGCCAGTGGGTTCGTCAGCCAACAATACTTTCGGTTCCATCACGATGGAACGGGCAATTGCGACCCGCTGCCGCTGCCCCCCGGACAACTGATCCGGCCTGTGATTCATGCGGTCCTCAAGCCCTGTCTTAGACAACATCTGATGAGCCCTGTCTCGTCTCTCTGCCGGTGCCACCCTGGCAAGCACCATCGGCAATTCAACATTCTCTAATGCAGTCATTCGTTGAATCAGGTGAAAGGACTGGAACACAAAGCCAATTATTTCCTGCCTGGTTGCTGCCAGATCATCATCCGCCAACTGGGAAACATCGCGACCATTCAACCAGTAACGGCCCGAGTCTGGTGTATCAAGCAGTCCCAGTACATTCAGCAGGGTCGACTTGCCGGAGCCAGAGGGTCCCATGATAGACGCATACTCCCCAATTTCAATATGCTGGTTAACATCTTTCAGGGCATGAACAACTTCATCACCTACTTTGAAATCACGACAGATGTTTTCGAAACGAATCATAGTGAGCTATTCAATCCGGGCCTTCACACCATCAGCGACACCCTCGCGATCAATCGAACGGATCACGAAATCTCCTTCTTCCAGCCCTTTGACAACTTCAGTCTGCTCCCAGTTGGACAGCCCCGTTTCTATGATGCGTTTTTCGACCAGGCCACCGCCAGCAGGAATCACATATACGCTGGAATCCTCCAGCACCACGACAGTCGGCACATAGAGTACGCCATGGCGTTCATCAATGATAACCTCAACATCAGCACTGTATCCTGGCAATAGAATAGCCATATCCGGATCATCAATGACCGCCTCGACATCGACAGTTCGGGACTGCTTTTCCAGGTCAAGCACATAGGGTGCGACTCGCCGTACCTCGCCTGAAAATCGGCGTTTCTTAAATGCATCTAGAGTAATCCAGGCCTTGAGCCCTGCCCTGACTTCAGGTGCATCCACTTCATCAATGGGCGCCATAATGTACAGGCAGCTATTATCTATCAGGTCCACGGTAGGTGGCGTGGGAACGCCAACTGGCGACGGTGTCACAAATTCACCCAACTCACCATTGATCTCTGCAATGACACCCGCAAAGGGTGCACGTAACTGCGTTCGTTGCAAAGTTGCCTGCGCTATTGCGATAGCGGCCTGCTTAACCTTGACGGCATCTTTTGATGCCTCACAGGCCGCAGCACTGGATTCAGCATCACCCACGGCTGCTTCCACCGCATCCTCAGAGGCTACATTTTTTTCCTGCAACCGAACCAGGCGTTCGGCCTTTCTCTGGGCAACGCTGGAAGTGACACAAGATTGCCGACTACGTGACCGAGTCGCGACCGTGTCACGTTCCGCAAGTTTCAACTGCGCCTTGAAGTCTGCGTTCCACAACTCAAGTAACAGTTGATTTGCTTCGACAGAATCTCCATCTTTCACATAAAGTCCGGCGATAGTGCCACCCGTCGAAGGTGCGATTCCTGAGCGCCGACAGGCATCTACGGTACCGGCGCGCGTATTGGTTACCGAGGCAATTACATCACCAAGTTTCACCTCTACGACACTGACAACGAGCTCATTGTTTTCCCGGTTATTGGCATAGATCCCTGCCAATACAGCCACGATAACCATCCCTAACAGCAGTTTGTTCATCACCTTCCCTTATTCCCATTCGTGGATAGTACCGATTTTCTTCGGAAATGCACCGTCAAATTATCTAGCGCCTACCCGGAATCGGATATCTAGCAACCTGGCCGGCTGCAAACTGGCTGGTTCCAGACTGGATTTTAGTATCGAAAAGTTCACACAGGACTATCTTGCCTTGACATAAATCAAACACAAAATTGCAATAGACCAATATGATAGCCGGTATCTAAAACTAGTAATCCGTATCCGACTGCCCGAAACATGTCATCGTCACCATCCAGACTAAATAGCACGGTAATTTTATTACTGCTGCTTGCCCTTGGAATTCGTAGCTTCATACCACAGGGGTTGATGATTGCGAATATTGGGAATGGACCGCTCGACATAGCGGTTATTCTCTGCGATGGCAGCAAGGGGCTTGGTTCAGTAAAAGCCTTTCAAATGGTGGCTCATCACGGTCACGGTCCGGTCAACCATCACGATTCCCTTCGCAGTCAAGCAACTGAGCATCATGGGACCCAAAGTGGGTGTGCCGACTGTGACATGACCTGGGCATCGAGCCTGTTTGATGAAACAGTCCTGGACAACCCGGCCCCACTCCGCATTTGGTGGCAGAACACCCTATGAAATTCTGAGAGAAAAGCTACAATGATTAATGGAGGGATTGTCCTGCCAGGTATGCAATATCACACTCGGCAGAGCCTTCATTCTCCAGCGCTTTTCACAATTGTTGGGTCATATCCCGGACCAGATGCACATCCCTGACGTTAAAGTCACCTTGCGTGACCTGCTCAAATTCCTGGCACTGCAAACGGGCTTGTCCATTTGGATGCTGTTCACACACAAGCAGTTCCTGAGTTGGGTGCAGCACGAGTGTCCCGAGTGGTGTGAAAATCAATACCGGGGGCTACAACAATGCAGCAATAACCAGGAATTACTGCAGTTCTACAGTGACTTTGAAGCAACTGGAATCAAGTCTTTCTCGATGGTCGTCTTCCTGGCGATGCAGTTTCTGATACGCCTCACCCTGTTGAAAAATGCCATCGGGAAAGTTCTGAACCCGGCGGACCTGGAAATCATGCTGTCCGGCCTCGGCGGTGAACAGCAGCTGCAAAGTATGGGTCCCCTGATGGCTATCTCTGCGATGATGAAGGGAGATATTACCCGCGAAGAATCTTCTCGCAGCTACGGTCACCGGGGTCCCCTTGAGGCTGAATTTGCCGAACCCAGGTCGGGAGAGGATCCTGAATGGATCGACAAACTGGTAACACAGTGGCAGGACTCTAACCTGGAGGATCTTCTCGATAAGCAACGGTCGAAACGGAACAGGATCTGGACGTCCCTTGAGCAGGCTTCGCCCAGGCGAGCGCGCAAGCTGAGAAAACTTTTTGCGGCTGCGGCTGAACAGGCACAAAACAGGGAATACGCAAGATCAGAGCTGGTACGCCAGGGGTGGATTGTTAGGCGTTGGGTTCAGAGGATCGCAGAGGTCAATAATTTGGGCGATGATCTCTATTACCTCACCAAAAGTGAGATTATTGATTTTCTTGCTGGTGATGTTTCCGTGATGGAGAAGGTCGAACCAAGAAAAGAAACCTTCACCACCTACAGCCAATTGCCGGTACTTCCCAATATCATTTCAGGTCGATTCGATCCATTTCAGTGGTCCAAAGATCCGAACCGGCGTACCGATTACTTTGATGCTCATCTCTCCTATGAGGCCGATGACGAAGATCTGATCCGGGGTTTCCCTGGATCAGCGGGTGTCGTTGTGGGTACAGTCCGCTTACTTGGGTCACACGAACAGATGGATGAGTTCCTGCCCGGTGAGATACTGGTGACCTCCTACACCAATGTTGGTTGGACGCCATTGTTTCCTCGCGCTGTAGCGATTGTCACTGATATAGGGGCACCACTTTCCCACGCGGCCATCGTGGCAAGGGAACTTGGTATCCCCGCAGTCGTTGGTACAGGGTCAGCGACAATGAAATTGAAAAGTGGTGATAGGGTAAAGGTAAACGGAAGCGAGGGAGTTGTGGAGTTACTGCCGTCGAAGTGAATGCCCAGGTCTGGCACCAGTAAGTACACCATTGTTCATTACCTTGATACCATTGACAAAGAGATGATGAATCCCCTCTGGGTAGTGGTTAGGATCAGCAAACGTGCCCTTATCCAGGATAGCGGCCCCGTCGAAAACCACCAGATCTGCAAAGGCGCCCTCGCGAAGCTCACCTCTATCAATGAGGCCAAATTTTTTTGCAGAAAGGCCAGTCATTTTATAAATAGCAGTTGGAAGATCGAACAGACCGAGGTCCCGGCAATAGTGCCCCAACACTCGCGCAAACGACCCATAGAGCCGCGGATGTGGTTTGCCCTGCAAAGTGGGTATGCCATCTGAGCCAATCATTGTACTGGGATGCGCCATCACCTTTTGAACATCTTCTTCGAGCATGCTGTGTAATACGACGGTCGCTCCTGGTTCATTTCTTAAAATCTCCTCTGCCGTTTCCTGCGGTGACTTCCCAAACCGGATTGAGAGCTCCGCTATTGACTGCCCCTCCCACTCATGGTGATTTTCGGTAGACGCAATCACGATTCCCTCGGCATCCACCTGCCCCAGACCACCACCTTCGTCGTCAAGCCCTCCCTGCTGAATTGTTGCAGACAAAATTGTACTGCCGGCAGTGTAGGGGTACTGATCAGCATGCACATCTAGGCCGCTGTCCTGAGCTTCTTCAATCAGTTTCAGAGACTCTTTGACCAGCCCCCAACTCTCACGCCCCGATGCCTTGTGGTGAGAAATCTGAACACCCACTCCAGCTGCCTTGCCTATCTGGATCGCTTCCCCAACTGATTCCAGCAGCCTTGTGCCTTCGTTGCGCATATGGGTTGTATAGAGCGCGGTAGTTCCCATCATGATAGAAGCCAGCTCAATCAGCTCATCTGTTCCTGCATGTCGACCCGGGTCATAGATAAGGCCAGACGAGAGACCAAGCACACCGGCATCGAGCCCCTCTTGCAACAGAATTTTCATCTGCTTCATTTCACTTGATGTTGGCTCCCGAGAATCGTTGCCAAGAACTGCCATTCGAATCGTGCCATGTCCGGCCAGAGCAGCAATATTAATGCTTGGATTCTGATTGTCGATGTAATCCAGATAACCTCGATAACCCACCCATTCCGGCAGATTTTGACCGGGGTGAAAGGCTCTGGCCAGCACCAAAGCCTGGGGGTAAGGTGCAGCGCCCATGCCGCAGTTGCCAACGACACAGCTGGTGACACCACCCATTGCCTTAAATGCCATGTCAGGGTGAAGGATTGCCGCAAAATCATCGTGGGTGTGAACGTCGATGAATCCGGGTGCTATCGACAGACCATCTAGATCTATCTCCTCTTCTGCATTCCCTGCCACCGTCCCAATAGACTCTATTCTGTCTCCGGCTATGCTTATATCCCCTTCAGCGGGGTTGTTTCCCATACCATCAATTATGGATGCATTTCGGAGGATGAGGGTTTGCCGGGTCATGTTTAATTTCCTGAATATCTGCCTATCAACACTATATTAAATGGCTGATTAACCAGATCGCAATCAGATACTTGCTAATTTCATTTGGACCCCTCCTCTGGAGGTAAAAAACATCTATACTTCAGCGGTTCGTACCCTGATGTACCAGCAGTTATTGAGGAAAGTGAAATGGGTTTAAAGATGATCGTCATGGTGAAACAAGTGCCTGACACCCATAATATTACTGGTGACGCCATGAAACCGGATGGCACTGTAAATCGATCCAAGCTTCCAGCCATCATCAATCCCGAAGATTTGAATGCACTAGAGGAAGCGATCAGTATCAAGGAGCGCATCGGTGGACATATAACGGTCATTACCATGGGTCCAAAGAAAGCTGTGGAAGTACTCAAAGAGTGTTTATATCGCGGCGCTGACGATGTAATCCTGGTATCCGACCGCAAATTCGCCGGCGCAGACACGCTGGCAACAGCCTATACACTTAAGTTCACGATCGAAAAAATTGGTCATTTCGACCTGATCCTCTGCGGGCGACAGGCTATAGATGGTGATACGGCTCAGGTTGGACCCCAGGTCGCCGAGAAACTGGGGATCAATCAGATATCCAACTTGCTGGAAGTACTGGAAATCAGCGAAAAGGAAATCACCGTCAGACACTCGATAACAGATGGTTATGAAGTGGCTAGGAGCCCACTGCCACTTCTGGTAACCGTGTCATCCGAGGCGAACCAGCCACGTTCACCAAGCGCGAAACGCGTCATGATCTACAAGAATATCGATAAGAAAGACGACGGGGTCGAAGATAACCTTATCCAGGCAAACGGTCCTGGCTTAGTCCAGAAAATCACCGAATGGGATGCAGACTTCATCGGCGCAGACCCAGCCATCTGCGGTCTGGCTGGATCACCAACCAAGGTCAAGAAAGTTGAAAATGTTGTATTAGCTGTGAATGATATCCAGCAGATACCCCCAACTGAAGCGGGCATCTCGGGCCTGATACACGACCTGATGAACGATCACATCATCTGAGACAATGTTCGATAGTGCTAAAACAGGTGAGTTTCAATTACAAAAATTAGTTATAGGCGCAAGATGAGCGATAAGAAACAGGTGATGGTATTCATTGAGCATAGTGAAAAGAAGATCGCCAATGTAAGTTTAGAGTTGATTTGTGAGGCAGGCCAGCTTGCTGAGAAACTAGACGCAGACGTAGTAGCCGTCGCCCCCGGCTACGATATGAAGGAGGAGCTTGCTTCTCTCGGTCACTACGGCTGCAAAACTGTTTACTATATCAATGATAAAAGATTGGCTCATTTCACGTCCAATCCCTATGCAAAAAGTATCATCAATCTGATCAAAACTCAGCAACCGGAAATAGTTCTATTCGGCGCCACCGAAACCGGTCGTGATGTGGCACCCAGAATCGCTTCAGCTTTGAAATGCGGCTTGACTGCCGACTGCACCGAATTGCAGATTGGTGAGCACAAGGTCAAAAGCCAGATTTACGAAAATGTATTCCTAGGCATAAGACCCGCTTTCGGCGGCAACATCATGGCGACTATCGTAACGCCGGAAAGCCATCCTAGCATGGCAACCGTCAGACCAGGCGTGATGAAAATGAACCCTCCCGACACTAGCCTTAAAGCCGACGTGTCGGAGGTGGAATCTGGCCTGTCGGACGAAGACTTCATCACTGAAGTTATCGAGGTTGTGCGCAGGGAAAAGACCGTCAATCTTGGCGCTGCCCAGCTAATCGTAGCAGCCGGGGCAGGAGCGGCAGATCCAAACACACTTGGTCTGGTAAGGAAACTTGCCAACACAATAGGTGCTGAACTGGGTGCATCCCGCCCCCTTGTCGATTCGGGACTACTGGGCCATGACCATCAGGTTGGACAGACCGGCACGACGGTTCGCCCGAACCTATACATCGCCTGTGGTATTTCAGGACAAATTCAACATCGTGCTGGTATGGCAGAATCACAACGGATAATCGCCATCAACAGTGACCCAGATGCACCCATTTTCAACATAGCCCACTATGGCATAGTTGGAAACCTGAATGAGGTCATCCCGAAAATGATCAATGCATACAAGGATAAGGCGTAGGAGAAGCAACACCGTGGCGAATTACTATCAGGACAATTCTGACATTCAATTCCATTTCAAGAATCGGGACCTAAGCAGAGTAATCTCGTTGGTCGAGGACGACTTTGCGGAGAGCAACAAGTACGCATATGCGCCGAAAAATCAGGAGGATGCTCTCGATAACTATGAGCGCGTGCTTGCAATCGTGGGAGAGATATCTGCAGACTTTGTAGCACCCCGTGCCCGTGAAGTGGATTCCACAGGCGCACAATATGCTGACGGTGAAGTAGCCTACCCGGTAGGTCTGCAGGAAGCCGTCAAACGCATCAACCAGGCAGATCTGGCTGGGTTTATCCTAAAAAGAAAATATGGCGGGCTTAATATGCCCACTACTGTATTTTCTGCAGCCATCGAGATTTTCGCCCGGGCAGACGCCTCCCTGCCGCTGATCGTCGCCCTGCAGGCGCTGGCCGCTACGGTTGAGAAATTCGGATCCGATGATCAAAAGGAACGGATTTTGCCCAGATTTGCATCAGGCGAAATGATTGGCTCAATGGCCTTGACCGAACCCGACGCAGGTTCAGATCTTCAATCCATAATGTTGAAAGCAAGCGAGCAAAGCGATGGCACCTGGCAACTCAATGGCGTAAAACGATTTATCACCAGCGGCTGTGAACAGTTTTCCCTGGTCATGGCTCGTTCGGAAGAGGGCTCACAGGGAGGACGGGGTATCTCCCTGTTCATCTATGAACGGGATCAGGATATGCGGATTCGCCGTATCGAGAATAAGCTCGGGATCAAGGGTTCCCCCACCTGCGAGCTGCAATTCACTAACGCCAAGGCGGAGCTGCTCGGTAAGCGGAGAATGGGTCTGGTGAAATACACCATGCATCTAATGAATTCAGCCAGGTTGGCCATCGCCGCGCAAGCGGTGGGTATCGCTGAAGGGGCATATCAGGAAGCAAATTCTTATGCCAAAGATCGTAATCAGTTCAAAAAGGCTATACAGGACATCCCAATTGTGTACGAGATGCTTACCACCATGCGAGTGAATATTGAGGCTGCCCGCAGCATGCTTTACGAGACCTCCTGCATTGTCGACATTAAAGAAGGTATCGAGAACAGCATAGAACTACATCCAGAGAGTCGTGCAGAACTGAAAAGTGACTTATCCCGCTACACAAAATATGCCTCACTCTTTACACCCTTGGTAAAACGCTTTGCCGCCGACATGGCAAACCAGGTGTGTTATGACGCCATTCAGGTTCACGGCGGTGTTGGATTCACTAAAGAATTTGATGCGGAGCGGCATTACCGAGACGTTAGAATAACGAGCATCTACGAAGGGACTTCACAGCTTCAAGTGGTCGGCGCCATCGGTGGTGTTGTTGGCGGCGTCGTTTTTGACCGACTGGACGATTATGAAAGTGAAAACGATTTCTTGGAGGTACAAACTCTCCACAAGTCAGCTCAGGAACTTCGCGCCTGTCTGGAAGCAGCCGTTGCCCATATTAAGGAAAAAGCTGATCCTGAATTCCAGGAATATCATTCTGAACGTCTGGTGAATATTGCAACAGATACACTTCTTGCTTATCTCTTGTGTATTGATGCGCTCAATTCGGATCGAAAGGAAAAGGTAGGGCACCTGTTTATTGCAGCCGCCCTTACAAGAGCCAGATCAAATCTAGAATTTATCGAGGCAGATGACGTCAGCATGATGGAATTTCACGCTGATATTATTAACAAGGCAGAGAGCTAATCTATCAATCCTAAAGAGAGATCCCTCGACACCCTGGTTCCCTCAACTCCCCACGGCCGCTTGCGACATGCGCTTAGGAAGGCTTCCACACCTGATGGGCTCTGTCGACATCATCTGCAGTGAGCTGGATTAAAGACGCGATGCGCTCAATGAACAACTGCTCATACTTGTCGAGACGACCATCTGCATAGGCGACTCTCCACAGGTTCTCGACCAGGAAGTGCTTGTCAGCTTCGCAAACATATTCGTTAACGAGGTCCGTGATATCTGCAAGATTTTCCTCTTCGCTCGCGGCATCCGCCATCTGAAGAAGTGACTCCAGCGTCGTGGCTGCAACCTTGAGCGTATCCTGGAGAATTTCGATGATCGCCTTTTCTTCCTCGGGATCCTCATCGAAATCTGCTTTTGAGCAGGCAACCAACAGTGCCGCAGCCGCATATTTGAATTCGTAGCTGTCGCGATCAATGCGTGTGCCCGGTGAGGGTCTCACATATATATCAAAAAACGTCTTAAAGTCCTTGGTCATGACTAATTCAACTCAGGCGGCTGGCTCCAATATTAGTTTATCGGCCTCTGATTCATAGTGAAAGGTAATTTGAACAACCTGGTGTTGGCCCGGATAATTCATGGAGGGACCGGAATTTAGGAGAAATCTGGCAAAGTATATTGGACTAACTCCTGAAGAATCATAGCCGTAGCTATGGTTCAAGGGAGTTCGTTCAATAGGCGAAGCCAGATTTATACTAAAACCGGTCAGGTACAAACTGGATTCTTCAGAATCCTCTCTCCTTTCTGTGACCTATTGAAACAAAACATGTTAACAACTGACTGCCTTCATGAAATATCCGGGCTATACTGCCCGACACCAGATAAAGGCAAACCATGAAAGTCCTGACAACAAAAATACCGCCTCCTATCGTCGCAGTAGTGTCCGGTATTCTCATGTGGGTTATCTCGGTAACCATTCCTATTGGAGCGTTTGAACTGCCATTCACGATGCAAACCTGGGCATCCATTGCAATCATCCTGGCAGGTACTGGAATCATGGCCAGCGGCCTGGCCGCATTTCGAAAATCAAAAACGACCGTTAACCCACTGACACCGGAAAATGCATCCAGCCTTGTCCTTGTGGGTATTTACCGGGTAACACGAAATCCCATGTACCTGGGGATGTTACTGATATTGTCCGCATGGGGTCTATTTCTGGGGAATGCCGTCACCTTTTTGGTGCTAGCTGCTTTTGTCACCTTCATGAACAATTTTCAGATTATTCCAGAAGAGGAGGCACTCGAGAAACTATTCGGACAGGCATTCCGTGACTATCTCTCAGCCGTAAGGCGGTGGATCTAGCTGCCTCAGAAAGCAGCTGGAGGGAACAGGTGTACAATCTACCATGGAAGCCTGTTGAAGACAGCAGATGCCTGCCTGGAAGCAGAAATCTAACCCCGCATGTCGCAACGCCTGCCCCGGAGCGGGCAATTCAAAGTGACTGGCTGATCAAATGACTAAACTGCTCGAGCCAGAGCAGGTTGGCACTGACCAACCTGCACGATTCACTTCCCCAAAATCGTGATACACAGAGCCGCGGCATCGGTGCCAAGAGAACCCCCTCCATTATGGGCAAGCGCAAGTTTGGCGTTTTCAACCTGTCGTTTTCCTGACCTGCCCTGCAACTGCTCGGTCAACTCTACTATCTGTGCGATGCCTGTTGCACCAACGGGATGCCCCTTGCGAAGCAGGCCCCCACTTGTATTAACGGGCAGCTTCCCACCAAGCCTGGTGGTTCCATCACTGATAAGTTTGCCACCCTCTCCCTTTGCACAAATTTGCAGCGATTCGTAGGCCATAATTTCGGCTGGCGCAGATGCATCGTGAAGCTCAACGACGGATAGATCCTCGGGTCCATACCCGGTTTCGCTATAAGCCAGTTCAGTCGCAAATTCTGCAACACCAGCCTCACCTGCTTCACGGTCCCACCCAGAATGTAACGCACTGGACAATACTCTGACCGCGTTATTAAGCCCAAGCTCCTTCTTCTTGGCCTCGCTCACAATAACGACGGCTGCAGCTCCATCACCGATCGGGGAACACATGGGTCGGGTCAGCGGCTCAGCGATCATTGGTGACGCCAAGACATCTTCTACTGTCAGAGCTTCCGTGAACTGTGCACGGTTATTCATACTTCCATGAAAAGAGTTCTTGGCCGATACACCGGCGAACTGCTCCACGGTCGTACCGTAAGCCGCCATATGTGCCCGAGCTGCCGACGCATAAATGTCCATGAACATTGAGCGATTTTCCCCCGCCCCGCCCGAGGCTTTCTTGGCGCCTGAGTTTTCAGCATTTTTCTTCAGGTTTTCCATGATTTCGGCCAGTGCCTCAACATCAACAGCACCAGAAAATGCGGCGAACGATTTTCGCTTGTCCACGTCATAGAGTTTCTCCACACCTACGGCGAGCACCACATCATATAGCCCTCCTGTAACCATGGCGCATGCCTGGTTGAATGCTGTTGAGGAGCTCGCACAGGCATTTTCAACATTAATGATGGGGATTTGGCCGATGCCTACATTTCGAAGGACAACCTGGCCACGAATACATTCCTGCCCAGTCACCAGCCCTGCCGCAGCATTACCAACCCAGGCTGCCTGGATGTCTTTCTTATCCATCCCTGAATCTTCAATAGCATCGTTGATTGCACCAGCACCGATAGCCTTTAAACCCATATCCAGATGCTTCCCAAACCGGGTCATACCAACACCGGCAACATAAGCATTCATCTTCATTTCAAATTCCTCCAGTAATGATTTTCAAGCGACTCTACAGCAACCCCGGCGGTTCTATACCGAACGCTTCCTGCAGATAGGCCAATTCTTCTTCCCGGTCGGGCAAGGGCGCGGGTCGCGTAAACAACTTATCTCTTTTTAGCTCATCAACCAAATCATCACTAGGCGGATAGGATTGATCATAGGAATCCATTTTGAAAAGGCTGCCAAATTCCTGCCGCGGACGCTGACCCCCGGCTTCCGTTACCCGGCTTCCAAGTGATCATATCCGCACCAGTCATGTGTTCATTGATACAAATCAACATTCAAGCTTGATCTGAATCATCGCCCCGCTAGACTAGTAAGTCCATTTTGAACGTATAGAACCAAGTTAACAGCTCATGGTCCTCAGTAAAAACGATAAGCAGCGATTAGATTGCTTCCTAACCAAAATCCAGAAGGACTCTGATGGTTTTCTTGGTTATCCGTCTGCGAAGGACTTTGATTTTTCAATTTTCAATGATTACTTCCATTTCCCCTTCAATAATATCGGTGATCCATTTAATGATGGCTCCTTTAAGGTGACGAGCAAGGAATTCGAACGGGAGGTACTTCAGGAAATGGCAACACTGCTTCGGGCCCCCGAAGATGACTGGTGGGGCTACGTCACCAATGGGGGTACCGAGGGCAACCTTTACGGCCTTTACCTCGCCCGGGAACTACATCCCAACGCCATAGTCTATTTTTCACAGGCAAGCCACTACAGCGTCACCAAGAACCTGCATTTCCTGAACATGCGCCACATCATGATCCGCGAACAGGAAAATGGAGAGATGGATTATGACGATTTAGCCGAGACACTGAATATCCATAGAGATGTACCAGCAATCATCTTTGCCAATATCGGCACAACAATGACCGAAGCAAAAGATGACATTGAAAGAATTCAGTCAATTCTTGATGACTTTGCGATCGTAAATCGCTATATCCATTGTGATGCAGCATTGAGCGGCATCATAGCGCCATTCCTTACGCCCAGACCCGCATTTGATTTTGCCGATGGTGCAGACAGCGTTGCAATTAGTGGTCACAAATTTATCGGTTCTCCTATTCCGTGCGGCATTGTGCTGGCTAAAAAACACTCAGTAGATAGAATCGCCCAGTCCATAGCCTATATTGGCACCCTTGACACAACGGTGAGTGGATCCAGGAATGGGCTGACGCCACTATTTTTGTGGTATGCGCTCCGCCATTTTGGAACTGATGGAATGCGTGTGCGTGTAAACGAATCCCTGGCCGTCGCTGCCTATGCTGCTGACCGGTTAAATGACATTGGTATAGCAGCCTGGCGAAATGAGAATGCGATTACCGTGGTCTTTCCGTCCCCCGGACCTGCCATACGAGAAAAATGGCAACTTGCTACTAATGGAGATCAAAGTCACATAGTGGCAATACCTGGCATTGAAAACAGCGATATCGATCAATTCGTTAATGATATGAAGGCAGAGTTGGAGAACTAATGCGCCAGTTAACTGTTGTTGGTAAAGATCGTCCCGGCCTGGCTGCAGACATTACAGAATTGTTGGCAAAAAATGGAATTGATATAAGAAATATCAGCTCTCACCTTGCGGGCCAGGATGCCTACATTACGCTGACCTTGTCCGATCACCACCGTGGTTTCGAACTCTTGATGCAAGCCGGATACAACGCCGTTTCAGATGACAGTGTTCTAATTCGCATCATTGACAGGCCCGGTTCTCTGGCGAAGCTTTCCCGAGAAATTTCCGAACAGGGGATAAACACCCGCGCCATGACGATGATACATCATGACGATGGCTATACTATCGCTGCAATCAGCACAGACCAGAATGACAAGGTCAGGGAACTATTTAAAAATTCCATAGTGAGCTAACTCATTTTCCTGATGGGCGTCTCCGTGGCTTAGTCGGTAATCCCGTATGTTGAGTTTTGAAGGCCCTTGATCCTGGCTTGCTAGCCGCAAATTGAATTCGAGGGACCAGGTGGTTCCTGCCGTTGCCAATCAGATCGCCGCGGCCCATTTTCTCCAGATTTTCGCGCAACAGCGGCCAGTTCTTGGGGTCATGGTAGCGAAGAAATGCCTTGTGCAATCGACGGTTCCTGGCGCCCTTCGCCACTGCTACATCTTCGCTGTGCCGGCTCACTCTCCTTAGCGGGTTCTTGCCCGAATGAAACATTGCCGTGGCGCTTGCCATGGGGGACGGGTAGAAGTTCTGCACCTGGTCTGCACGAAATCCATTTTGCTTCAGCCAGAGAGCAAGCTGGAGCATATCTTCATCCCGTGTGCCCGGGTGGGCGGCTATGAAATAGGGAATCAGGTATTGCTCCTTGCCGGCTTCCCCCGAATACCTGTCAAACAATTCCTTAAAGCGCTGGTAGGTCGCCATGCCCGGCTTCATCATTTTTGACAGGGGTCCAGCTTGCGTATGCTCCGGCGCAATCTTCAGGTAGCCGCCCACATGCTCTTTCACCAGTTCCTCAACATAAGCTGGGGTCTCTACCGCCAGGTCATAGCGCAGACCCGAGGCGATCAGCACTTTCTTTACACCTTCTATGTTACGGGCATTCCGATAGAGAGAAATCAGCGGGGTCTGGTCGGTATCCAGGTTCCTGCAGATACCTGGATAGATACAGGATGGCCGCCTGCAGCTGGCCTCTGTCTTTTTTTCTTTGCAGCCGAGACGCCACATATTGGCCGTTGGACCGCCAAGGTCTGAAATAACACCTGTAAAACCAGGCGTCTTATCCCTGATCTCTTCGATCTCCTCAAGAATCGACTCTTCAGAGCGGCTCTGAATAATTCTGCCCTCGTGTTCAGTAATAGAACAGAAGGTACAACCACCAAAGCAGCCGCGCATGATATTGACTGAGAAGCGAATCATTTCATAGGCAGGGATAGGGGCATCACCATAGGATGGGTGCGGCACTCGCTGAAAGGGCAACCTGAAGACCCAGTCCATTTCCCGCGTAGTGAGCGGAGTAGCGGGCGGATTCAACCACACATACCTGTCCCCATGGGCTTGTGCCAGAAACCTGGCATTGCCCGGATTCGTCTCCCGGTGCAGAATTCGGGACGCGTGAGCATACAGAACCCGGTCTTCCATTACCGCTTCATAGGGGGGCAAGACAACCAGGTCGGGGTTCTCCTGAATCCCAACCAGCTTGATAACTTCAGGCTGAGGAACCGATAAATCACTAACCCGCTCACCTGGAAGTCTGGTCTCATCAATCGACCTTGCATCACCAGGCAATTCACGGATCGCATAAGCAGTACCACGAATATCCTGTATCTCAGCAATTACTTCACCCTGTGCAAGGCGGTGGGTCAATTCGACGATGGCTCGTTCTGCGCTGCCGTAAAGCAGCATATCCGCCTTGGCGTCGAGCAAGATAGAACGGCGGACCTTCTCGCTCCAATAGTCGAAATGAGCAATACGCCTCAGGCTGGCTTCAATCCCACCGATCACTATCGGGACCTTGGGGTATGCCTCACGGCATCGCTGGGAGTAGACCAGTACCGACCGGTCCGGTCTTTTTCCACCCACATTACCTGGCGTGTAGGCGTCATCGTGGCGAATTTTTCTATCCGCGGTATAACGGTTGATCATGGAGTCCATATTTCCGGCAGCCACGCCAAAATACAGGTTGGGTTTGCCCAGCACAGTGAATGGCGCAGCAGAGGACCAGGCAGGCTGGGTGATGATGCCAACCCTAAAACCCTGTGCTTCCAGCACCCGGCCAATGATCGCCATGCCAAAACTCGGGTGATCGACATAGGCATCGCCGGTGACGATGATCACATCACAACTATCCCAGCCAAGGGCATCCATTTCCTGGCGACTTGTCGGCAGAAAAGGCGCCACGCCAAAACACTCCGCCCAATAGGGTCGATAGCCAAGTAGGTCTGTCGTGGGCTGAAGCGGGTTCATCCGGGTTCCAATCTGAAGGGTGCTGCAGCGTAGCAAATTTCCTTCATCTAGTCCGTCGATTTAGCAGGACGAATAAGTTATCCTTCGCCTAACCCTTGACACTAAAATTTTACTTATCAACACGTATCCCACGGGGATAGTTGGTTAGGGCATTCTAATGTTTGAGCACGCACAACTGACAGCCTGGATCGATGAAAAGGTAACCCTCTGCCAGCCTGACAAGGTCGTCATATGCGACGGCACTACTGAAGAATATAACAAGATGTGGGGTCTGTTGATGGCCGCGGGCGTTGCCACAAAACTCAACGAAGAAAAGAGACCCAACAGTTACCTTGTCCGATCAGACCCGGCTGACGTTGCCAGGGTCGAGAGCCGTACTTTTATCTGTGCAGACAAGCAGGAAGAAGCCGGCCCTACAAACAACTGGACCCATCCGGACGAAATGCGCAAAACCCTGACAGGCCTGTTCGAGGGTTGTATGCGCGGCCGCACCATGTATGTCATCCCTTTCAGCATGGGTCCTGTCGGTTCGCCAATAGCCCATATTGGCATTGAAATTACTGATTCACCCTATGTTGTCACCAACATGCACCTCATGACCAGGGTTGGACAGGCGGTCCTGGATGAACTTGGTACCGATGGAGAGTTTGTACCCTGTATTCATTCAGTAGGCGTACCCCTGATCGAAGGCACCAGCGATGTGCCCTGGCCCTGCAACCCGGAGAATCTCTATATCGCACACTTCCCCACGACTCGAGAAATCTGGTCTTTTGGCTCAGGTTATGGCGGAAACGCACTACTGGGCAAGAAGTGTTTTGCATTGCGCATCGCCTCTGCCATGGCGCGAGATGAAGGTTGGCTGGCAGAACACATGTTAATTCTCAAAATGACTAACCCGGAAGGTGCCTCACACTATGTAGCTGGAGCATTCCCAAGCGCCTGTGGCAAGACAAACCTTGCCATGTTGGTTCCAACAATCCCAGGCTGGACCGTAGAAACGGTTGGTGACGATATCTGCTGGATGAAGTTTGGCGACGACGGCCGGTTGTACGCGATCAACCCGGAGGCAGGCTTTTTCGGTGTCGCGCCGGGCACCAGTATGAATTCCAACCCCAATGCCATGTTAAGCCTGGAGAAGAATTGCATTTTCACTAATGTCGCCCTGACCGATGATGGTGATGTCTGGTGGGAAGAGATGACCAAAACACCTCCATCTCACCTGGTTGACTGGAAAGGTAATGACTGGACCCTGGATTCCCCTGAACCCGCAGCCCACCCTAACTCAAGGTTCACAGTTTCGGCCGCGCAATGCCCGGTAATCGCCAACGAATGGGAGGACCTGAAGGGTGTGCCAATAAGCGCAATATTATTTGGAGGTCGCCGTGCAACCGTTGTACCCCTAGTGAATGAGGCTTCAAGCTGGACCCAGGGCACTTTCTTCGGATCTATCGTATCCTCCGAGAAGACAGCCGCCGCTGCCGGAACGATCGGTGAACTTCGCCGAGACCCGATGGCCATGCTGCCCTTCTGTGGCTACAACATGGGTGACTACTGGAATCACTGGATCAATATCGGCGGTCAGGAAGGCGTAAACCTGCCCAAGATCTACTACGTCAACTGGTTCCGGAAGAATAATTCCGGCGAGTTTATGTGGCCGGGATTTGGCGAAAACTCCCGGGTCCTGAAGTGGATATTTGAACGCTGCGAAGGTACGGCTGATGCCAACGTAACCCCGATTGGCAATCTGCCAACCCTTGACTCCCTTGATCTGGAAGGTCTGGATGTCAGTGCCGAGGACATCGCAGAACTACTCCGCGTCGAAGTAGAGGGTTGGCTGGCAGAGGTGCCAATGATTGAGGACTACTTCAAAGAATTTGGTGACCGTTTGCCAAAGACATTAAGCGAAGAGTTAGCAAGCCTTAAATCAAACCTGCTGCAAGGATCTTAAATGGTGTAGCCACCAGTCCACTTCGGTTTCCCCTGGTAACGCTGTTTCCAGAAAAATCAGTAATGTTAAGTTAATCCACCCTGGTGCTATGATTCGATTATTACCCTGGTTTGGAAATCTGATATGAAAGAGAAGATAGTACCTGACGACTTTGACTGGCGATCCGTTACACCGGAGGACTCACCGAAAACGCCAATGGATGTCATGGCGGACCCACTGCATGAAGAATTAACGAATGCAGACCTATCGGAAGGTGACGATGCCTACGACTTCAGCAGCAGAATCTATGACTACTCCGATGGAACCGAAAAAAGCACCGGAGAGATGTTTCACCTGGCCGAGGCCACAAGGGAGAAACCGGTTGCCCTGATTTTCGGCTCCTACACCTGACCACCCTTCAGGGTTCAGTTGGAACCCCTGCATGAACTATGGGAACAGCATCGCGATCAGGTGGATTTCGTCGTGGTTTATATTCGAGAAGCACACCCGGAAGATGGTTGGGTGGTCACCATGAACCGTGAAGAGGGAATAGCCTTTAGCGACCCCACTACTACTGACGAAAGGGTCGAGGCCGCCTCCTCCTGCGCCATAAGGTTAAAAATCAGGATGCCGGTTCTGGTTGATGATATCGATGACAAAATTGCCAGTGCCTATGGTGCACTACCTGATCGCCTTTACCTGATCGGCAAGGGTGGTAAGGTCATCTACCAGGGCTTACCCGGCCCCTGGAATTTTGATCCAGAGGGACTGGCTGCGGCGATAGCAAAACTTTAAGTATTGGCATTGGGGTGCCTGCACCCCACCGCTTTACAGGCAAAAGATCGCGAAAATATTACCCCAGCCTTTCGATAATTGTTCCTGTGCCCAGACCACCGCCACAACACATCGCGATCAGCGCATATTTGCCATCGCATCTTTCTAGTTCATGCAAAGCCGTGGTAATGAGCCGTACTCCGGTACTGCCGGTGGGATGACCCAGGGCTATAGCACCGCCGTACACTTCTGCATATCACCCGACGTTAGGTCTGCAGCATCAAACAGGGTTGCCAACTGATTTCCCTCGTATGGGGCTTCAGCAAAAACATCAGTAATGTAGAAGGTATGTACCATGCCTCTAGTTTACCGGTCTTTCCTAAACGGTGAATGCTCCTCGATATAGTCAATCTCTTCCAGCACGTACTTGTTTTCCTGGTTAAGGTAGTGACTCACCGCGTCACGGAAGGACTCATTAACGATCCAGTGAGCACTAAAAGTTTGCGCCGGCAGATATCCGCGCGCCAGTTTGTGAGGACCCTGTGCCCCCGCTTCCACTCGTTTCAGGCCATGTCTGATCGCATATTCGATAGCCTGGTAGTAGCAAACCTCAAAATGAAGAAATGGGTGGTCTTCGAGGCAACCCCAGTTACGTCCATAGAGACACTCATCACCAATGAAGTTAATTGCGCCGGCAATGTAGCGCCCCGCCCTCTTGCACATTATCAGTAGCACATGATCTGGCATGGTCTCGCCGACAATAGAGAAGAATTGACGGGTCAGGTAGGGGGAACCCCACTTGCGACTGCCCGTATCACGATAAAAATGGAAAAATGCATCCCAGTGCTCCTCCCTTAAATCATTGCCACTAAGCAATTCAATCTCAATATCATTATCGACAGCAGCTCGCCTTTCACGCTTAATGTTTTTACGTTTTTTTGATGACAGGTCTCCAAGAAAATCGCTGAAGGACCCATAGTCATGATTAAGCCAATGGAATTGCTTGTCGGTCCGCTGCAGGAACCCCATTTCCCCCATACGATCCCACTGTGATTCATCGGCAAACGTGACATGAACTGAGGATACTTCCATGTTTTCCGCGACCTGCATGATGCCGTACAAAAGATACTTTTCATATTCCACGTCCTGGGTCAGGAGTCGACGGCCGTTGGCGGGAGTGAAGGGAACGGAACACTGCAATTTAGGGTAGTAGCGTCCACCCGCCCGCTCAAAGGCATCGGCCCAGCTGTAATCAAACACATACTCACCCTGGGAATGGCTTTTGAGGTATAAGGGAACCGCACCCTT
>Ga0187827_10003431_pt1 | contig 20490 bp, 20 predicted proteins | sample ETNtaG_39_FD_167969 | JGI IMG/M metagenome (GOLD analysis project Ga0187827, IMG submission 167969) | Marine microbial and viral communities from oxygen minimum zone, Eastern Pacific Ocean - ETNP2014_SV_150_PacBio MetaG (Illumina Assembly) | ecosystem: Environmental > Aquatic > Marine > Hypoxic... | reverse complement strand
CTTGTGTTTCCTACAAAAAAACCGCTATCAATAATGATAGCGGTTTGAATGCATAAAATATATTTATATTTAAGCGTCGTAATATAAGTGAAATTCGTGCGGATGAGGTCTGAGATTTATAGGATCAACCTCGTTTTCTCTTTTATAGTTGAGATAGGTTTCGATAACATCTTTCGTGAACACATCACCTTGCAATAAGAATTTATGATCTTTCTCTAAAGCATCTAAAGTTTCAGCTAAAGAACCAGGGGTTGATGGAATCTTTGATAATTCCTCTTCTGAGGCTGCATAAAGATTAATATCATTTGGTTTGCCTGGATCGATTTTATTATTAATTCCATCTATTCCAGCCATAAGCAAAGCTGAAAACGCTAAATAAGGATTAGCAGTTGGATCAGGAGGTCTAAATTCCATTCTTGTTGCTTTAGGACTTTGAGAATAAACAGGAATTCTAACACAAGCACTTCTGTTTCTTTGAGAATAAACGATGTTTACGGGAGCTTCAAAACCAGGAACCAGTCTTTTGTACGAGTTTGTTGTCGGAGCACAAAAAGCAAGAAGGGCAGGAGAATGTTTTATTACACCGCCGATATAATTTAAAGCCAAGTCACTTAGGTTGGCATAATTACCTTTTTTGTACATCAAGGTTTCTCCATTTTTCCACAAACTTTGATGAATATGCATTCCTGACCCATTATCTTCAAATAGAGGTTTTGGCATAAAAGTTGCAGTCATACCGTGTTGTTTCGCTACATTTTTTACAACATATTTATATTTCATTACATCATCGGCCATTGATAATAATGGAGAAAATTCTAAATCGATTTCACACTGGCCCGCTGTTGCAACTTCATGATGATGAGCCTCAACTGACATACCTATATCCTGCATTGTCATTACCATTTCAGTTCTAACATCCTGAAGAGTATCAACTGGGGGTAAAGGAAAATAACCTTCTTTGTGTCTTGGTTTATGACCTAGGTTAGGATTTTCATCCCCGCCACTATTCCAAGTTCCTTCTGTTGAGTCAACTTCATAAAAAGAAAAATTTGAACCTGAATCATACTGCACATTATTAAATACAAAAAACTCTGCTTCAGGACCAAAAAAAGCTGTATCTCCAATTCCTGAAGATTTTAGATATGCATCAGCTTTTTTAGCGATGTTTCTAGGATCTCTGGAATAATCTTCTAGTGTTAAAGGATCTTTAATATTGCCATGAAAAACAATTGTTTTTTCCGAGAAAAAAGGATCAATAAAAGCAGTGGTGACATCAGGTAAAACAATCATATCACTGTTATGAATTTCTTGAAAACCTCTAACGGATGATCCATCGAAACCTAAACCATCGGAGAAAATACTTTCTTCTAAAAATTTGATTGGCAGCGTAAAATGCTGTGTTGTGCCCGGTATGTCAGTGAAACGGATATCAACCATTTTAACATCCAGATCTTTAATGTTTTTTAACAACTCACTTGGAGTTTTGCTGTTAAATTTCATAATAAAATAACCTCATAGTTTTGTTACCACCCATCCTTAACCATTAAGGTTGATGCGACTACTCTATCATGCTCTAGTTATGAATGTTCTGCATTTGGCGCGCGTTCCTTCGGCTTTAGCTTACTTCCGACCCGATGGGTTGAACGATTTCTAACTTTTGCATGCGTTCCTTCGACAATCAGTCTACTTCCGACTCAAACAATTATGTTGACTTGAACGATTGGAATTCTTTTATTTATTTCTTTTATTTTGTAAAGAAAAATTAAACTGCATCACTGCCTTTTTCTCCAGTCCTGATTCTCATCACTTGTTCAATATTTGATACAAATATTTTACCATCTCCAATTTTTCCAGAAAAGGCGGCTTTTTTTATTGATTCAATTGCTTTTTCAACAATATCATCTTCAACAATGATTTCTATTTTTACTTTTGCATGAAATTCATCATCAAAGTCCTGTTCTTTGTCCAAACCTTCTTGACCTCTTTGCCTTCCAAAACCTTTGACTTCAATTACAGTCATTCCAGATAAATCTATTTCATGTAAAGCATTCTTTACTACTGATAGCTTGAAAGGTTTGATTATTGCTTCAATTTTTTTCATAATTTATATTTTAGATAATCTATTAATAGCTTTTTCAATATTTTCTAGTGAATTTGCATAACTAAGACGAATATACATTTTCGCACTATCTCCAAAACTGGTTCCTGGCACCAAAGCTACCCCATAATTATTAAGGGCGACTTTAGAAAATTTTTCTCCAGATAGATTGCTTTTTGATACATTCGGAAAGGCGTAAAAAGATCCCCCTGGACGAAAACAATTCATATTTTTTAAATTATTTAATTTTTCAAAAATAAAATTTCTTCTTTTTTCAAATTCTTTAACTATTTTATTTACCTCATCCTGAGGTCCTTGAAGGGCCTCCAGTCCAGCATATTGTGATATTGAAGATGGGCAAGAATGATCATTCACACAAAGTTTATTGGCAAAATCAATGAATTTAGTCGGCCATACACTCCATCCCAATCTCCAACCTGTCATACAGAATGTTTTGCTCCATCCTTCTAGGATTATTAATCTATCTCTGATTGATTCATATTTTAATAGTGAGGGCATTGAATTATTATCAAAAATAATTTTACTATAAATTTCATCACTCATAATTGCTACTTTCGGGTATTTTTCTAGCATTTTTACAAGATTGCTAATTTTTGATACATTCATAAACGATCCGGTTGGATTATTAGGATTGTTGATAATAATTAATCTTGTTTTATTAGTTATCAATTTTGATAATTCATCAATATCAATTTCAAAATTGTTTTTTTCTTTAAGTATTAAAGGTATTGGTTTCGCACCACTGTATTTTATCATTGATCTGTAAATTGGGAATCCCGGATCTGGATAAATAATTTCAGTGTCTTTTTCACCAAATATTAGTGCTGCAAAAAAAATTACTGGTTTACCACCGGGGGTTATTAAAATATTTTCGGGATTTATATTTGAATTATATTCTTCATATATGTGTTTTGAGACCGCTTCTCGCAATTCGATTATGCCATTTGATGGAGTGTAGCCATGCATACCATCTCTGATAGCTTTTATAGCTGCTTCAAGAATGTTTTTGGGTGTAGGAAAATCAGGTTGGCCTATACCTAAGTTAATTATATCTTTACCCTCAGATTGAAGTTTATTGGCTTTTGCTAAAACTGTAAAAGCTGTTTCAGTTTCTAAATTAAATATTCTTTTGGAAACTTGCATTATTTTGATATAGCAAAAAGTGATATAAAAAAAAATTATAATGAAATAAATCTTAATGAACAACCAATTAAATGAAAATTTATCTACAGTTTATTCTGGTTTGCCAAAATTATATTTCTTAGCAATTTTTAGAGAAATTATAAATTTAGGAGACTTAAAAAAAACAAATAAAATTTTTTAGATTTTGGTTGTGGCATTTAAATGCTTATTAAAATTTTAATAAAATAATGAAAAAATTTTACATAAATTTAAATGAAAATATAGTTTCAAAAAAATATTTAATTATCACACAAAAAAATTTGATTGAAATATTTAATAAAGCTAGTTTTTATGTAGTTAAATCTCTAGTGAAAAAGCAAACTTATTCAACTTATGTCGGATCTTCTATGCCAATGACTAACAAACCTTTTTTAAATAACCATATAGATATTTTTGGAGTCCCAAAAAATTGGGAAAACTTGCATATTGTTGACGCATCTATATTATCGTCTTTACCTGCTACTCCAATAGGACTTCTAATAGCCACAAACACTATGAGAATAGCTTCTAATATTAAAATAAATAATATTTGAATTTTAAGAGAATTTATTAATTATAAGATTATGAATATTTTAAGTAAATGCTTATATAATATTAGGTTATTGCTATTTTATGAATTTAGAGAAAATAAATTATCTGAGATTATTTTTAAAGAAATCAAAGATATACTAGGACTGAATCTAGAGCAAAATATTACTATTTTAGATTTTGGCTCTGGCAAGCAACCTATCATAATTCAAAAATTGATTTTTGATTTAAATAAATTTTATAAAAAAAATTTGTTTAAAGCAGAATGTTTTGATTTTTATACTAAAACTGAAATTGATAAATTGAACAAAACTTCAAATCAAATTCAATTTTACGATTTAAAAAAATTGAGATATAAAAAAAAATATGACTTTATTTTAGTAATTGACGTTTTGCATCATATTGGTGTAGAAAAAAAGAGTAAAATAATTAGTGTTTTAAATCTTATGAAGTCTCATTGTAAATATTTATTTATAAAAGATCATTTTGAATATGGTTTTTTTTCTAATAAAATGCTGAGAATTATGGATTTTGTAGGTAATTATTATAATGGCGTAACTCTACCAAAGAAATACTTCACTCAAATTGAATATGATAAATTAATAGATAATATTAAACTTAAAGAAATTAAGAGAATTTCTAATATTAGATATTATAAAAAATATTGGTTATTCTTTTCAAATCCAAAGCTTCAATTTATATCAGTTTTAAAAGATAAGAATTTACTGGGATGAAAAATGGAATTTTACGAAAAGTATTAAACAAATCATTCTTAACAATAATTTTTCTCATTATCCCTTTATATATTTTTTGGGATACAGGCATTCATAGTGATGACTATACAGTAATAGACCAAGCAAAAAATACTGATTTTTTTGATTTTATTAATCCTAATCCTAACGTAAGGGGTCAAAATACATTTGGAATTTTTAATCATTATTTTTTTTATTGGGCATACGGAGTTTTTGGTAATCATAATCAATGGATCTATGATATTTTTAAATGGATAATACATATACTCAGTATTTACTTGATTTATATATTTTCTTTAGATTATCTGAAGAAAGATAGAGCTATTTTAGTTTCTTTTCTTTTTGTTTTTTTCCCAATCCATGATTCGACAACTTATTGGTACATGACCACGGCTTATATATTTACACCAGCTTTAATTATGTATAGCCATTATCTTTATCGTCATGAAAAAGTAATAATTGGTTTTCCTCTCTTAATTGTAGCTTCTTTATTATCCTATTCATCTCCTCCATATATATTTGGTTTAGCTTCAATTTTCTTAATTGAAAAACTTTACAAAAAATTAATTCTATTTTTAATACCAGGAATTTTGTACACTGTATTTTATCTTGTAATTTCTCTAACTTTTCCAGATGGTGTAGAAAAGCGTTTAGATACAACTTTAACTTTAACCAAATTAACAAAGAATTATCTACTTCAATTATTTAGTTCATTAGATGTTATAATAGGACCTTCGTTTTGGATAAAAATTTATTTTTCAATTACTTCAATAAGTTTAATTTCAATTCTCTTATCATTATTTGTTATTTTTTTTCTGAATGCTAAATTACTATCCAAAAAACCAACTTTTCCTCTTTCTCTGATTCTTAGTCTCTCTTTAGTATTATTATTATCTTTAGCAATGTTTGCTTTAACAGGATTATATACACAAATTTCATTTAATCTAGGAAATAGAGTTACATTATATAGTTCTTTATTGGTTTCTTTTTTTCTAGCAACTTTACCAATTACAAAAAAATATTTGTTATTGTTGGCTATAATATTTGTCTTACCTGTTTTTGGCCTTTCTGATTATTGGAAATCTTGGAATCAACATCAAAAAATAATTATTCATAACATTGAAACTAATAAAGATTTTAAATTAATTAATCCTGGAGACGCTTTATTAGTAAGTGGTAATATTTACAGTAAGATGGGAAGATTCTCTCATATTGAGTTTTTTAGTGCACCATGGGTAGTAAGATCAATTTTTAAAGATTCTGTAAAAACTGAAAATATAATCGCTCTAACTTCTTATATATATCTAAAAAACAATAAGTTAATTGATCAAAAATTTAAAAATAACATAAATTTATCAAAGAAAATATATCTATATCAAAGTGATAAAAATTTACTTTCTAAAATTTCAATTTCAGATATTCCTTTAATTTTAGATAAAAGGCCTAAAGAAATAAGACATTGGGTACAACTTTTGAATTATCAACCAGTTAAATCTTTTATAATTTATCTTAGCCCTCGTTTGAAGTATTTATTTATCTGATAAACTTATGATCTTCTCAAAAACAATCTGTTTGGTATTTTATGTTTGGGTTATATCGGTTTATCATTAGCGATTGAATTTAGAAAAAATTCAAAGTGTATGGATATGATATAAATTCAAAAAGAGTCTTTGAACTATTATTCGATATAACTTTGCACACTAAATTTAACCTCGCTTAAGGATTCAAAAACAAGAATAAACATTCAAATAGAATCAATTTTGTGATTACTTCAGGACGCCCGTAGCTGTAGTTTTTGTGTTTGTAATGTGATATACTTTTTTAAGAAAGGAAATGTGAGGACATTATAGATTGGCAATTAATCAAGGAAATCTTGACTATTGTTATTTGTTTATTGAAAGTTTATTACAGGACCAAATATGGCGAACGTAGCTCAGTTGGTTAGAGCGCAGGCTTGTGGAGCCTGATGTCGTGGGTTCGAATCCCATCGTTCGCCCCAGTAATTCGATATATTCACTTTCATTGTTGTTAATTCTTCAAGATCAACATAAAAGCGAAAATTTAATGGGCCGGTGGTGGAATTGGTAGACACGCATGGCTTAGGACCATGTGCCGTAAGGTTTGAAGGTTCAAGTCCTTTCCGGCCTACCATGAAAAAATATGAATATAAAAGAATTAAATTCTAAGAAATTATATAAGGAGTACTCATTAGAAATTCCTTTTGACGAAGTTGATAATTCAATCAATGCTAAAATAAGAGAAATTATTCCTACGGTCACGATACCAGGTTTCAGAAAAGGAAAGGCTCCTCTTAATATAGTTAAAAAAAAATATGAAAATAATATATTAAATGAAGTTTTAGGAAATATTATTCAGGAAAAGACAAAACAACTTCTAAATGAAAAAAAATTAAATGCTTTTAGGCAGCCAAAAGCAGAAGTCAAAAAATATAAACGAGATGAACCAATTGAGTTTATCCTTAAAATTGATTTAAAACCTGAAATGAATATTTTTCCTTTTGATAAAATTAAAACATTAAATTATAACATTGATTTCGATGAAAGAACTGCTGAAGAGAATTATAAATCTTTTTTAAACTCTCAAAAAAAATATTCTAAATTAAATAATAGTAGAGGGGTTAAATATACCGATAAAGTTTTCGTAAATATTAAAACAAAAGATGAATCGGTACCTGAACACATAAAGTCTCAAGATAATATTCCAATAGTGACTGATTCAGATTATCAAGTTTTGCCTGATATCAGTAATAGGTTGATTGAAAAAAAGGTTAAGGTCGGGGATATATTCAAGTTGAAATTCAATTTAAAAGATCTACTAAAACTCGATAATGAAAAAAATGTAGAATTTGAAATTAATATTTTATCTATTGAAGAAAATATTAAATTTGAAGTTGATAAAGAATTTTTAGAAAAAAATAATTTTAAATCTGAGAAAGAATTTAAAAATAACTTTAAAAAAAATTTATCACATCAATATGAAATTTATTTAAGAGAGATTGAAAAAAAACAACTTATGGATATTTTAGAATCAAAAAATAATTTCGATATTCCAGAAGGTATGCTTGAAGAAGAGTTTAATTTAATTTGGCATAAGGTTGAACATGCAAAAAAAGATGATAAACTTGATGAAGATGATAAAAAATTAACAGAAGAAAAGTTAAAAGAAAGATATAGAAAAATTGCGGTTAGAAGAGTGAAACTGGCAATATTGTTGCAACACATAGCTAGTGAACAAAAAATTACAATTACAGAAAAAGAATTAACCGATGGAATGTTAAATTACGCATCTCAGTTTCCTGGTCAAGAAAAGAAAATATTTGATTACTTTAAGCAAAATCCAGCAAGCATAGAGTCAATTAGAGGTCCTATTATTGAAAAAAAAGTTGTGAATTATATTGTTTCAAAAACAAAGAAAGAGACAAAAAAAATATCACTTAAGGAGTTCAAAAAATTGCAAGAAGACACTTTTAACTATAATAAGGAAAAAAAATGAAGGATCCCTTAAAAAATTTGACAAATAATCTTGTTCCAATGGTAGTGGAGCAATCATCTAGAGGTGAAAGGGCGTATGACATATATTCTAGATTGTTAAAAGAAAGAATAATTTTTCTTACAGGACCGATAGACGACAATATTGCAAGTCTTGTGTGTGCGCAACTTTTGTTTTTAGAATCAGAAAATCCAAAAAAAGAAATATCCTTTTATATTAATTCTCCAGGCGGGATTGTTTGGTCTGGATTAGCTGTGTATGATACAATGCAATATATTTCTTCAAAAATTATGACTATTTGTATCGGTCAAGCCGCGTCAGCAGGATCATTGTTATTAGCTGCAGGTGAAAAAGATATGAGATTTTCATTGCCCAATTCAAGAATTATGATTCATCAGCCAAGCGGAGGTTATCAAGGACAAGTAACAGATCTTGAGATTCAAACCAATGAGATTATTAAGACAAAAAAAAGATTAAATCAGATTTATGCAAAACATACTGGAAAGAATATTAAGGAAGTTGAATTAATAATGGAAAGAGATAAATATTTTTCTCCAGATGAAGCAATAAAATTTGGACTAATTGATAAAATTGTGAAAAATAGAGAATAATGACAAAAAAGAATGACAAAGATTCACTTTTTTGCTCTTTTTGTGGCAAAAATCAAAAAGAAGTAAAAAAATTAATAGCAGGTCCCACTGTATTTGTTTGTGATGAATGTGTTGAGCTTTGTATGGATATTATCAAAGAAGATACAAAAAACAATAAAATAAAAATAAAACAAAATACACCCAAACCTAGAGAAATTTATTCAATTTTAAATGATTATGTGATTGGCCAAGATAATGCAAAAAAAATATTATCTGTAGCTGTATACAATCACTATAAAAGATTATCTAATAAAAGTATTTCAGATGTAGAAATATCAAAATCAAATATCTTAATAATTGGTCCAACTGGAACAGGAAAAACTTTATTAGCTCAAACTTTGGCACGAATATTAGATGTTCCATTTACAATAGCAGATGCAACAAGTTTGACTGAAGCTGGTTATGTAGGTGAGGACGTAGAAAATATTATTTTAAGATTACTTCAGACATCAGATTATAATGTTGAAAGAGCACAAAAAGGTATTGTTTATATAGATGAGATAGATAAGATCGGCAGGAAGAGTGATAATCCTTCCATTACCAGAGATGTCTCGGGAGAAGGTGTGCAACAAGCATTGTTGAAAATTATGGAAGGAACTATTGCTAGCGTTCCTCCACAAGGCGGTAGAAAGCACCCGCAACAAGAATTTTTACACATTGATACATCAAACATACTTTTTATTTGTGGAGGTGCTTTTGCGGGATTAGAAAACATTATCAATCATCGTTTAAAAGGATCTACTATTGGTTTTAATTCAAACTTAACTAATTTTAACGAAAAAAAAATTGGGGATACATTAAAAATGCTTGAAACCGAAGATTTGTTAAAATTTGGTATGATCCCAGAATTTATTGGCAGAATGCCTGTATGTGCAACATTAGAAGAATTAGATGATAAAATGTTGATACGTATTATGAAGGAACCAAAGAATGCTATAGTTAAACAATTTGAACTTTTATTTAAAATGGACAACATTGAACTAGATATCAAAAACAATGCTCTCTTTGAAATTGCTAATTTGGCTGTAAAGCATAATACGGGAGCTAGGGGTTTGAGATCAATTATGGAGAATCTTTTAGTAGATCTAATGTTTGAATCACCTAATCAAAAGGATTTGAAAAAGATTGTGATTAATTCTGAGGTAGTAAAAAAAATGTCACAACCAATCCTTTTATTTGCTAATAAAGACAATAATCAAAAATTAACTGTAAATAAGTCTTGATTTTTTATTTATTGCAATCATTTTATACATATGAATATGAATAGCCCAATTATTCCAGTTTTACCTTTAAGAGATATTGTAGTTTTTCCTCAAATGGTTGTTCCATTATTTGTTGGAAGAAAACTATCAGTTAATGCCCTTAACAAAGTAATGAAAGATAATAAAAAAATATTGCTTATTACTCAAAACAATTCAGAAATAGATAATCCGACTTCTGATAACTTATATCGTGTTGGAACATTGGCAAAAATACTTCAGCTGCTTAAATTGCCTGACGGCACTATTAAAGTTTTGGTAGAAGGACTTGAGAGGGTAAAAGTATCTAAAATTCATCAAACAAAAGATTTTATTTTAGCAAATTATACATTCATCAAACCCGTTGATAAAAATGCGTCAAAAGCAAAAGCTTTAATGAAAATTATTCTTGAGCAATTTGAATCTTATCAAAAAATTAACAAGAAAATTCCAATTGAATCTTTTAACAACATTCGTGCAAATACTGATTCTGATAAGTTAGCGGATGTTTTAGTAGCTAATCTAAATATCAGCTTAAGTCAAAAACAAGAACTCTTGGAAATAATTTCTACTGTGAAAAGATTGGAAAAGATTTATGATTATTTGATTGCTGAGATTGATACAATACAATTTGAAAAAAAGATTAAGGGTAGAGTCAAGCGTCAGATGGAAAAAACTCAAAAAGAATATTATTTAAATGAGCAGATGAAAGCTATACAAAAAGAACTAGGAGATAATGACGACATTGATGATATAACTGAAATTGAAACTAAAATAAAAAAAATTAATCTCTCTAAAGAAGCTAAAGAAAAATGTAAAAATGAATTAAAGAAATTAAAAAATATGAGTCCAATGTCGGCTGAAGCAACAGTCATAAGAAACTATCTTGACTGGGTGATAAACATTCCTTGGTTTAATCCTTCATCAATATCTAAAAACATTAATGAAGCAAAAAAAATTTTAGAAGCTGATCACTATGGTCTTGATAAAGTTAAGGATAGGATTATTGAATATTTGGCAGTCCAAAAAAGAATTATTAAAATTAAAGGGCCTATACTCTGTCTAGTTGGACCTCCTGGTGTTGGAAAAACATCTCTTGGTAAATCAATTGCAGCAGCAACAGGGAGAAATTTTGTAAGAATGTCTCTAGGAGGAATTAGAGATGAAGCAGAGATCAGAGGACATCGTAAAACTTATATAGGCGCTATGCCAGGAAGATTTATTCAGGGAATGAAAAAATCTAAATCTTCGAATCCCTTAATACTCCTTGATGAAATTGATAAACTTGGATCTGATTGGAGAGGTGATCCTTCTTCGGCTTTGTTGGAAGTTTTGGATCCAGAACAAAATCATAAGTTTAATGATAACTATTTAGAATTAGATTATGATTTGTCAGATGTTATGTTTATCTGTACCGCAAACACTTTAAATATTCCTCCAGCTTTGCTTGATAGAATGGAGATTATTAGGATTGCTGGATACACTGAACAGGAAAAAAGTCAAATAGCAAAAATGTATTTAATTCCCAAACAACAATTAAATCACGGATTGAAGAAAAAAGAAATTTCTTTTAATTCATCTATTGTAAAAAAAATAATTCGATTTTATACTCGAGAGGCAGGAGTTCGTAATTTAGAAAAGGAAATTGCAAAAATTTGTAGGAAATCAATAAAATTACTTGAGACTTCAAGTAAAAAAAATATTATTCTAAATAAGAAAACACTTAATAATTTTTTAGGAGTAGAAAAATTTAGGAGTAGCGAAATTGAAAAGAAAAACTTAATTGGAGTTACAAACGGATTGGCATGGACTGAAGCAGGAGGGGAAATTTTGTCAATAGAAGTTTTGCTATCTATAGGCAAAGGTAAATTAACAATTACAGGTAAACTTGGAGAAGTTATGAAGGAATCTATACAAGCAGCTGTCTCTTATGTTAGATCTCAATCACTGAATTTAGGAATAAATCCTAATGATTTTGAAAAATACAATATACACGTTCACGTCCCTGAAGGTGCAACACCTAAGGATGGGCCTAGTGCAGGTATTGCAATATTTAATTCTTTAGTTTCATCACTTACTTCAAATAAAGTTAGAAGAGAAGTAGCAATGACAGGTGAAATTACTCTTAGAGGTAGAGTATTGCCAATAGGAGGTTTAAAAGAAAAACTTTATGCAGCTATTCGTGTAGGAATAAAAAAAGTATTAATACCGGAAGATAACAAAAAAGATTTGGATGAATTAGATAAAAAAATTCTTAAAAATATAAAAATAATAGAAGTAAATGAAGCTAGATCTATTTTAAAACATACCCTTGTTAAACCTGTTATACCTCTAAGTTTTAGCGAATCTCAGTCTATAAAAACTATAAAATCATCAATATCTTCAGAAAATATTGAAGAATCAACTGCTCATTAATCCTTATTTTCAGCCATTAGAATGTTAATTTCCTAATTTTCTGGGACTTTTTCTAATATTATTATTGACGACTATGAACTTCAAATAATAACCATATATTTACTTAATTAACAGAAGGAGACGAAAGTGAATAAAAATGACTTAATAGCTTCGGTTGCATCTTCAGCAGGTTTATCCAAATCTGATTCCACTAGAGCAATTGAGAGCCTTTTAGATTCTATTACAAACTCTCTAAAAAGGGAAGAAAAAGTAAGCATAGTTGGATTTGGAAATTTTAGTGTTAGTCATAGAAAAGCTACAACTGGACGAAACCCTAGGACTGGAGAGTCAATTCAAATCCCTGCTTCTAAAAGACCAAAATTTACAGTAGGAAAAGCGCTTAAGGATGCTGTGAACATATAATAGTATCTTATTTTTCTTGTTGCGCCGGCTGTTAAATAACATTAACAGCCGGTTTTGTTTGGGTGTTTAGCTCAGTTGGTAGAGCATCTCGTTTACACCGAGAGGGTCGGGAGTTCAAGTCTCTCAACACCCACCAAATGCGCGGGAGTAGTTCAGCTGGTTAGAACGCCGCCCTGTCACGGCGGAGGTCGCGGGTTCAAATCCCGTCTCTCGCGCCAGCACTACTTTGTTCATTTATTAGTGATAACGTTAATTTATAATTGCAAAGTACTAAATTGTATTTCTTGAATATTTTGTTATAAGTATTACTTATCCAGTATTTATAAGGACTATTGTGTCATCTATCTTATCTGAATACTTACCAATATTAATCTTTATTTTTATAGGTTTTGGGATGGCTGTAGGTATGACAATAATACCTTTTGTAATTGGTGAATCAAAACCAGATAAAGAAAAGTTATCTGCTTACGAGTGCGGATTTGAGGCTTTTGATGATTCCAGAGGTAGATTTGATGTACGATTTTATCTTGTAGCTATTTTATTTATCATATTTGATCTTGAGGTCGCCTTTCTTTTCCCCTGGGCTGTTACTCTCGGCAAAATCGGTTTATTTGGTTTTTGGTCTATGATAATTTTTCTCTTTATCCTTACAATAGGATTTATTTATGAGTGGAAAAAAGGGGCATTAGAATGGGAATAAAAAAAAGAGAAAATAATTTTAATGAAAAAATAAGTTCAAAAGGTTTTTTACTAGCTAATTTCGACAAGCTTCTTACTTGGGCGAGAACAGGTTCCTTGTGGCCAATGACTTTTGGCCTTGCATGCTGCGGCGTTGAAATGATGCATTCTTATATGAGTCGGTATGATCTAGATAGATACGGTGTTATTCCTAGAGCAAGTCCACGTCAGTCAGATGTTATGATTGTTGCGGGCACATTAACTAACAAAATGGCCCCAGCTCTTCGTAAAGTATATGACCAAATGCCAAATCCTAGATGGGTAATATCTATGGGTTCTTGTGCTAATGGAGGGGGATATTATCATTACTCTTATTCAGTTGTAAGAGGTTGTGATAGAATTGTTCCTGTTGACATATATGTGCCAGGATGCCCCCCGACAGCTGAGGCGTTAGTCTACGGTATTTTTCAACTTCAAAAAAAAATCAAAAGAAGGAATGATTCTAATTTGTAAATATGGGCAAGATTAAAGACACTAAGGAAATTATATTAAAAGAATCAAAAATTAACGTTATTCTTTATGACAATGAAAAATATTTAGGCATAATTGTTAATAATAAATCCGATATTGCCTCAATTATAAAATTCTTAAAGGACAATGAAAAATTATTTTTTAAACAACTTATTGACATAACCGCAATTGATTATCCTTCAAGGGAATTAAGATTTGAAATTGTTTACTTGTTAATTAGTCTTAAACTTAATCAACGAATATTGGTTAAAACATCAATTAATGAAAACGATAATTTAGAATCTATATCTTCAATTCACAAAAACGCTAATTGGTATGAAAGGGAATGCTATGATCTGTTTGGCATTAAATTTTTAAATCATCCAGATTTAAGAAGAATTATGACAGATTATAATTTTGAAGGACATCCTCTTAGAAAGGATTTTCCATTAACAGGTCACAATGAAGTTAGTTATAACAAAAAAGAAAAAAAAATTGTTTATGAAAAAGTAAAACTTTCTCAAGAATACAGGAGTTTTGACTATGCAAGTCCATGGGAAGGATTAGAAAATCAATTAACAGGCGATGAAAAAGCCAAAAAAGAAAATTTATAGTGAAAGAAATAGAGATAAATTCAACTACTTTAAATTTTGGCCCACAACATCCCGCAGCGCATGGCGTTCTTAGATTGGTTGTAGAATTAGATGGAGAGATTGTTGAGAGAGCTGAACCGCATATCGGACTTCTGCATAGAGGGACAGAGAAGCTTATTGAGTATAAAAATTATCTTCAAGCAGTCCCTTATTTTGATAGATTGGATTATGTATCACCAATGTGTCAAGAACACGCTTTTGCTCTAGCCACAGAGAAACTTTTAAAGATTGATGTGCCAATCAGGGCTAAGTACATAAGAGTTATTTTTGCTGAAATTACAAGAATACTTAATCATTTGCTTAACATTCCTGCTTACGCAGCTGATATAGGTGCTGTAACTCCTTTTTTATGGTGCTTTGAAGAAAGAGAAAAACTTTTAGAATTTCATGAAGGAGTATCCGGAGCCCGTTTTCATGCAGCATACTTTAGGCCAGGAGGGGTTCATCAAGATATGCCAAAAGGAATGGAAGAAAAACTTTTTAAGCACTTTGAGACTCTTCCAAAGTTTTTTGATGATTTGGAAGAGTTATTGACAAACAATAGAATATTAAGACAGCGTTCAGTTGATATCGGAGTGCTTACAAAACAAGAAGCAGTAGAATGGGGGTGTACGGGACCTATTTTAAGAAGTGCCGGCGTTGCTTGGGACTTAAGACGTTCTCAGCCATACGATGTGTATGACAAAGTAGATTTTGAAGTTCCTGTGGGGAAAAAAGGCGATTGTTTTGATCGTTATTTGGTTCGAATTGAAGAAATGAGACAAAGTGTAAAAATTATCAAACAATGCCTTAATCAAATTGAACCAGGAGATATAGCAATTGATGATAATAAGATAACTCCGCCAAAAAGAAATAAAATGAAAAAATCAATGGAGTCATTAATTCACCATTTTAAGCTTTTCACTGAAGGGTACAGGGTGCCCCAAGGAGAAATCTATTTTGCTGTTGAAGCACCCAAAGGAGAGTTTGGGGTTTTTCTTGTTTCAGATGGCTCAAGCAAACCTTACAGATGTAAAATAAGAGCTCCCGGTTTTGCTCATCTACAAACTCTAGATCATTTATCCAAAGGTCATATGATGGCAGACATAGCGGCAATTCTAGGAAGTTTAGATGTAGTTTTTGGAGAAGTTGATAGATGAAGCACCCAGGAATGATAAATATAGTTTCTGATACAAGTAATGAAATATTTGAATGGTCTGAAAGAAATTTTTCCAAGGTTAAAATTGTTATAGATAAATATCCACCCGGAAAACAACAAAGCGCGGTTATTCCGGTCTTAGACTTAGCTCAAAGACAGAATAATGGTTGGCTGAACAGAAGTGCCATTGAAAAAGTTTCAGAAACATTGAGCATGTCTTTTATTCGTGTGATGGAAGTTGCAAGTTTTTATTCAATGTTTAATCTTGAGCCTGTTGGGAAAAATTTCATACAAATATGCAGAACAACACCTTGCTGGTTAAGGGGTAGCAATAAATTGTTAGATGTTGTTAAAGAGGTTACCGGTTGCAATTTAGGTGAAACTTCTGAGGATAAGAAATTTACTTTAGTCGAGGTTGAGTGTCTAGGTGCGTGTTGTAATTCTCCTATGGTACAAATTAATGATGATTACTATGAAGATTTAAATGAAGATAACTTCAGAAAATTACTTTTAAAATTAAAAAATAATGAAAATATTAACAATGGCTCTCAATCAGGAAGAAGAGGCTCTGCGCCTGAAAATAATTAAAAGTTATGCTTAAAGAGGAAGATAAAATATTTAAAAATTTATATGGAAGGGAAGATTGGGGTCTTAAAGGCGCTTATAAAAGAGGGATATGGTCAAATACAAATGCAATTCTAGCCAGAGGAAATGATTACATCATTGAAGAAATAAAAAAAAGCGAACTTCGAGGGAGGGGCGGAGCTGGTTTTCCCACTGGTTTGAAATGGTCCTTTATGCCAAAAAATTCTGGCAAACCTCATTATCTTGTTGTTAATGCTGATGAGTCAGAACCAGGAACGTGTAAGGATAGAGAGATATTAAGAAATGATCCGCATTTATTGTTGGAGGGATGTCTTGTCGCAGGTTTTGCAATGCACGCTCATAATTGTTATATTTATATTAGAGGTGAATATTATAATGAGGCATTAAATTTACAAAAAGCGATTGATGAAGCTTATGAAGCAAAATTATTAGGGAATGATTCTTGCGGCTCTGGCTGGGATTTCAATATATACTTGCACAGAGGAGCTGGGGCTTACATTTGTGGGGAAGAGACGGCATTATTGGAAAGTTTGGAAGGCAAGAAAGGACAACCAAGATTAAAGCCGCCGTTTCCTGCAGAATCCGGTTTGTACGGATTTCCTACAACTGTAAATAATGTTGAGTCAATAGCTGTTGCTCCAACAATTTTAAGAAAAGGAGCTAAGTGGTTTGCAAATCTTGGCAACCCGAAAAATACTGGAACCAAAATCTTTAGCATCTCAGGTCATGTTAATAATCCTTGCAATGTAGAAGAGGAAATGGGGATACCTTTAAAAGAATTAATTGAAACACATGCAGGTGGTGTAATAGGAGGTTGGGATAATTTATTAGCAATTATTCCAGGCGGTGCTAGCGTTCCTTTAATTCCAAAATCAATATGTGATACTGTTAAGATGGACTTCGATAGTTTGTTAAAGGTTCAAAGTGGTCTTGGTACAGCAGCTGTAATTGTAATGAATAAGTCAACTGATATCATTGAATCAATAACTAGGTTAGCAAATTTTTATAAACATGAAAGTTGCGGTCAATGCACTCCTTGCCGTGAAGGAACAGGATGGATGTATAGGATTATGAAAAAAATGATTGATGGCAGCGTTCAACTTGAAGATATTGATAAATTAGAAGATGTAACAAGACAAATTGAAGGCCATACCATATGTGCATTAGGTGATGCAGCTGCATGGCCAATACAAGGGCTAATAAGACACTTTAAACCTGAGATTGAAAGAAGAATTGCAGAGTTTAATAAAAAAAAGGAAGTTGCGTAATGCCTTTTATTACCATTGATAATCAAGAAATTGAATTTGAGGATGGGATGACGGTTATGCAAGCGTGTGAACTTGCAGGAGTAGAAATTCCAAGATTTTGTTATCATGATAAACTATCAATAGCTGGAAACTGCAGGATGTGTCTAGTTGAAATGGATAAATCCCCAAAACCAATAGCTTCATGCGCCATGCCAGCTACAGAAGGTATGAAAATTAAAACCAACACTGATAGTATTAAAAGAGCGCGCAAAGGAGTTATGGAATTTTTGTTAATAAACCATCCTCTAGATTGCCCAATTTGTGATCAAGGAGGGGAATGTGATTTGCAAGATCAAGCATTACACTATGGGTTAGACAGATCCCGTTATGAAGAAAATAAAAGAGCGGTAAAAAATAAGTATATGGGGCCTTTAGTTGGCACTATCATGACTCGGTGTATCCATTGTACAAGATGTGTAAGATTTTCAACTGAAATTGCTGGCGTTGATGATATAGGATTGTTAGGAAGAGGAGAAAACGCAGAGATTACAACATATCTTGAGAAAGCTATTGAATCAGAGCTGTCAGGAAATGTGATTGACCTTTGCCCTGTCGGAGCTTTAACCAGCAAACCCTATGCATTTAAGGCAAGGCCATGGGAATTAAACAAAACAGAATCAGTTGATATATTTGATGCTATGGGATCTAGTATTCGTATTGATACTTTGGGAAAAAAAACCTTGAGGGTCCTGCCAAGATTAAATGAAGAAATCAATGAAGAGTGGATTAGTGATAAATCGCGGTTTGCAATAGACGGTCTGTCAAAGCAGAGAATAGATACCCCGCACATTAAAAGGAATGGAAAATTAATCTCAACTGAATGGGATGAAGTTCTTAATAGGGTAACACAGGAAATTTCGAAACGCGGTAAAGAGAATACATTAGCATTGAGTGGAAAATTTACTGACATAGAAACTCTTTTTTCTACCAAATATTTTGTCCAATCATTAGGATCAAATTTATTTGATTGCAGATATGATAATGTTCAGTTTATCGAGAATCAAAGATCTAGCTATCTATTTAATTCTTCTATTCAAGAAATAGATAATGCAGATGCGATATTACTAGTAGGCACTAATCCAAGATGGGAAGCAAGCGTGTTAAATGCTAGAATTAGGAAATCTTATATAAATAATGGTTGCAAAATAGGTCTGATTGGAAAAAAAATAGATTTAACTTATGAATATTCTCATCTGTCAGACAATATTGAACATCTTAATGATCTTTTAAATGACAGTTCCCCTTTTTCTGAATTGCTGAAAAATTCAAAAAAATCATTAATGATAATTGGTAATTCTGCAATTAACTTTCGTGATGGCAAGGAAGTACTAAATGTATGTTCTGAAATTGCAAAAAAATATAATATTTCAAATAACAGCTTCAATGGTTTTAATGTTTTGCAGCAAGATATTTCAAAAACAGGGGCAATTGATATAGGATTTTACAATAATGATTTTGCACAAGATTTTGATCAAAAAATTAAAAACCATATTAGTAAATTTAATCCCGTTGTCTTTCTTTTGTCTTGCGATGAGATAAATCATTCAATTTTAGAAGGTGCCTTTATTGTGTATTTAGGACATCATGGTGAAGACTTGGCACAAATAGCAAATGTTGTTTTACCGACACCTGCCTATACTGAAAAATCATCTACATATGTGAATATGGAAGGTCGCGTTCTTCAAACTACAAGATGCTACCATCCTTTAGGAGAATCAAAAGATGAATGGAAAATTTTTAGATCTTTAAGCAATAATTTTTCACAAAAACTTAGATTTAATAATTTATCTGAGCTTAGAAATGAAATATCAAATCTTTTTCCATTTTTTAAAGAAATTAATAATTTACCATCTTCTTCAATGTTAGATTTTGGTTCTTCAACAAAAATTGAAAATAGAGTTTTAGAATATAATATTAAAAATTTTTATATGACAGATGTAATAAGTCGCGCCTCTATTACGATGGCTAATTGTTCAAGGGAAATATTAAATAAAGTTGCTTAATTATATGGATAACAGCTTTTCTCAGATCAATGACTTAATTATTCCAGGTTTAATAATAGTTGCACAAATATTAGCTATTATAGTTCCGGTGTTACTATCAGTTGCTTTTTTAGTTTATGCTGAAAGAAAAGTTTTAGCTTTAATTCAATTGAGGAAAGGGCCTAATATTGTAGGACCATTTGGTTTATTTCAAAGCTTTGCCGATGCATTGAAGTTGCTTGCAAAGGAAAACATTATTCCAAACAGATCGAATAAGATAATTTTTTTAATTGCTCCGATGATCACGATGGTTTTAAGTCTCATTGGGTGGGTTGTTATTCCTTTTGCCCCAGGATGGGTTATATCAGATATTAATGTTGGCATTATGTACTTATTTGCAGTTTCTTCTCTTGGTGTTTACGGCGTAATAATGGCGGGTTGGGCAAGCAACTCGCAATACCCTTTTTTAGGCGCATTACGATCAGCGGCTCAAATGGTATCATACGAAGTTTCAATTGGTTTTGTAATCATTACAGTTCTTTTATGTGTCGGTTCTTTAAATTTAACTAAGGTAGTTGAAGCTCAAAGTACTGTTTGGTTTGCCATACCATTACTGCCTATGTTTATAATTTTTTTTATTTGTGCTTTAGCTGAGACAAATAGACTCCCTTTTGATCTTCCAGAAGACGAAGCATCACTTGTAGCAGGTTTTTCTACTGAATATTCTTCAGCATCTTTTGTTTTGTTTTTTTTAGCTGAATACGCGAGTATGATTTTAATGAGCGCTATGACGGTAATACTTTTTTTGGGCGGATGGCTT
>Ga0187827_10003430_pt1 | contig 20493 bp, 13 predicted proteins | sample ETNtaG_39_FD_167969 | JGI IMG/M metagenome (GOLD analysis project Ga0187827, IMG submission 167969) | Marine microbial and viral communities from oxygen minimum zone, Eastern Pacific Ocean - ETNP2014_SV_150_PacBio MetaG (Illumina Assembly) | ecosystem: Environmental > Aquatic > Marine > Hypoxic... | reverse complement strand
TTTGTGCTTTTACACTCAAAATATTTGTTTGAAAAATCAGAAAAAAAAGGATGATTATCCCCTTAAACCTTACGGTAGAGTTGTTCTTCATAATACTTATTTTTTATTAGCGTTTTCTTGTTTTGTACAATTATACAGCTACAAATCTACAAAAAATAATAATAAATTTAAACTGTTTAACGAAGAAAAAAAAAATAAGTTTCTTAGGGGGAAAAATTGCTTTTGTAAATTACAGAAATTGTTGCCCGGCTAGGGCTCGAACCTAGACTCTTCTGGACCAAAACCAGACGTGTTGCCAGTTACACCACCGGGCAATATAAAAGTGGTGCGCAAAATTAACAATAAACTAAACAGTGCAACATATTTTATCATAATTTCGTTTTTAATCGTAATCCTTTTTTATTTCTTAAATTCGCAAACTAAAAATTTAGAAAAATTATGACCTCTTTTAACAAACTGAATAACATATTAGGGTGGGGTGTTTTCGCAATAGCTACCCTTGTTTATCTTCTAACTATTGAACAAACTGTAAGTTTTTGGGATTGCGGAGAATATATTGCAACTGCATATAAACTAGAAGTGGGCCATCCACCAGGGGCTCCTTTATTTCAACTCTTTGGCAGAATTTTCACTCTTTTTGCAAGCCCTGGAACTTCACAAGTTGCTGTTGCGATAAATATAATGTCGGCACTATGCAGTTCCTTTACTATTTTATTTCTTTTCTGGACAATTACCGCTTTTGGAAGAAAATTATTTGGGAAAGACGAAAACGAGATTGGAAAAATATACGCAATATTAGGGAGTGGTTTGGTTGGAGCATTGGCATATACTTTTTCTGATTCTTTTTGGTTTTCTGCCGTAGAAGGTGAGGTTTATGCTATGTCTTCCTTTTTTACTGCAATTACTTTTTGGTGCATAATGAAATGGGAAAGAGAAGCTAATCAACCTCATGCTAGTAGGTGGCTAGTACTGATTGCTTATTTGATTGGATTGTCCGTTGGTGTACATTTACTTTCCTTACTTACAATTCCGGCAATGGGAATGATTTATTATTACAAAAACTATGAATATTCTAAGATTGGAGCTATCAAAGCTTTTGTTATCTCTATGATACTTTTAGGATTAGTACAGGGAGTTATTATCCCTGGAGTAGTTAGTTTAATTTCCACCTTTGAATTGTTTTTTGTAAATACCATTGGGTTGCCTTTTAATTCGGGGACAATCCTTTATTTTGTATTTTTAATCTCAGCTATTATTTTTGGACTGCAGTACACTAAAAATAACAATAAAACAATATGGAATACCGCTATTCTTGGATTTGCAGTACTTTTAATTGGCTATTCTTCATTTGCTATTTTGGTTGTTCGTTCCAATGCTAACCCTCCTATTGATGAAAATAATCCAGAAGATGCAGTAGGCTTATTATCTTATTTGAAAAGAGAGCAATACGGTTCTTGGCCAATTGTTTATGGCCATTATTTTAATGCAAAACTAGACAATAAAGAGCCTTATTTAGATGGGAATCCTGTTTATGAGAAAAACGAAAAAAAGGGGAAATATGTGATAATTGATAAAAGAGAAAATACAATTCCTAATTATGCAAAAAGATATAAAACGCTTTTTCCAAGAATGTGGAGTAACACCCAATCACGACATGCAAATGGATATAGATCTTGGGCTGGTCTTAGTAAAGGAAAAAAAGATAAAGTTCCGACATTTTCTCAGAATCTTTCCTTCTTTTTTAAGTATCAAATAGGTTGGTCATACCTTAGGTATTTTATGTGGAACTTTGCTGGAAGACAAAATGATTTTATGAATATGACTGGAAATTCATTGCACGGGAATTGGGAAAGTGGTATAAGTTTTATTGATAAAGCACGACTTGGTCAACCTTCTAAGGTTAAGCTCCCGGATTATCTACAAAACAACAAGGGGAAAAATCATTATTACTTTCTACCTCTTATTTTAGGTTTAATCGGCATGTTTTTTCATTTTAAAAAAAATGAGCAAGATGCTGTTGCTGTTTTGTTATTCTTTTTATTTACTGGAGTACTGATTATTATTTATCTTAATATTACTCCATTCCAGCCAAGAGAAAGAGATTATGCCTATGTAGGGTCTTATTATGCTTTTGCTATTTGGATTGGATTGGGGGTTTTAGGAATTTACGATTTTCTAAGTAACAAAATGAGCTCAACAGCAAGTGCAGGATTAGCAACCGCTATAGCTCTTTTGATTGCTCCGACTCTTATGGCTTCTGAGAATTGGGATGATCATGATCGTTCTAATAGGGCAACGGCTAAAGAAGTAGCTACTAATTATTTGAACTCTTGCGAAAAAAACGCTATCCTTTTTACCAATGGAGATAACGATACTTTCCCGCTTTGGTATATGCAAGAAGTAGAGGGTCTTAGAACGGATATTAAAGTTGTAAATTTAAGTCTTTTTAACACTTCCTGGTATATCGACCAAATGAAAAGAGCAACTTATGATGCTGCTCCTATTCCTTCTTCATTTACTAATGATCAATACAGAACTGGAACAAGAGATTATATACCTATAAGCGAAAGAAAGAAACTTGGTTATGTAGATGTAAAAGAAGTGATTGATTTTATTGGGAGTGATAAAAACCAAACTAAAATTGTTACTAATTCTGGAAAACGTAATTACAGTCCTACCAAAAAATTAAAGCTAAAAGTAGATGTAGAAAAAGTGAAAAGAAATGGCTTAGTTCCTGCTGATAAGTTTGATGACATACTCTCTGAAATTAGATGGAAAATAAAAGGTGGAGGATTTTACAAAAACCAGTTGATGGTACTGGATATGTTGGCTCATAACAATTGGGAGCGTCCTATTTATTTTGCTATTACTGTTGGCTCTGATAATTTTATGGGCCTAGAGAAATATTTTCAATTGGAAGGCCTTGCCTATAAATTAGTTCCTTATGAGGCTAAGTCACCTGATGGTCAAACAGGAGAAGTAAATGCAGATATTATGTACGATAATCTTGTAAACAAATTCAGTTGGGGTGGGCTTAACAATCCAAATGTATATTTAGATGAAACCAATACAAGAATGGTGATGAATTTTAGAAATAATTTTGCCAGATTAGCTGAAGCACTAATAAGTAATGGGAAAACAGATTCAGCACTTACAGCTCTTGATAAATGCGTAAAAGAAATGCCTAATACTACCGCCCCATTCAATATTTATACCTTTCCTCTTGTAAATGCATATTACCGATTAAATGCTAAAGAAGAAGGAAATGTTATTCTTGCACAAATGATAGAAACTTTCTTAGCAGAATTTAAATATCTAAATGCCTTGAAAGATAATAGTGGTTTAAATCAAAATATTCAAATTGCTGGCTCTGTGCTGTCTAATATTAACCGTTTAATTCAAAGTTTTAATCTTGCTGATAAAAGCTTTGAATATATAGAAAAAGATGGGAAATATTTTAGAGATAAAGGAGATTCTCAAGAAGCAATTACAAAAGATTCCTATTTGATTAACACCTTTATCGATGAGTATGTTGCTGTACAATCGCAAAACAGATAGATATGATTTTTGGGGCTAAAACGCCTAAAATTTTTTATTGGCTTTTCCCTTCGCTTATTTGGAAGATGAAAGCATCTGATAAAAAGATTTGGCTAACTTTTGATGATGGCCCTACAACTGAAGCTACTCCTTTTATTTTAGACACTCTAAGAAAATACAATATTACAGCTACCTTTTTTTGTTTAGGAAAAAATATGGAGAATAATCCTGAGATCTTAAGAAGAGTAAAAAAAGATGGACATAGTATTGGGAATCATTCCTATTCTCACCCAAACGGATTCTTAACCTGCACAAAAACATACATTGCCGATATTGAAAAATGTAAAGAAATACTTCCTGGATGCAATTTATTTCGACCTCCTTATGGTAAAATTACACCCAAACAAATAAGAAGATTAAAACCCAATTTTAAGATTATTATGTGGGATGTTTTAGCTTGGGATTTTAATAAAAACACTTCAGTTAAAAAATGTATTGATAATGTAGTTAATAATGTCGAAAGCGGTTCTATTATTGTATTGCATGATAGCAAAGAAACAAGCGTTAAAATAAAACAAACCCTACCAAAAATACTTGAACGACTTAAAAAGAATGGTTACACTTTTAGTTCTACTTGGTAGCCACACAGAAATAATCAAAACAACTATCGGATAACTGATCTATTGAAAAATCATCAATAGTAATATTTTTCACTAATTCATTATTAGTATTCTTAAGTTTGTGTCTATTAAAACGATTAAAGATATCGTAAGGAACTTGTAACAAAAATCTTGGCAAAATATACTGTAAATTAAAAATGTCAAATCGTGTAATTTTCTCTACTGATTTTTTATTCATCTCATAGTACTCCATTGCTTTACCTAAACCAAAAATGCCTTTAATATCAATATTAGAAAAAGCAGAAGTTTGTAGTATTTCTCGCATTTGTATTGGATTGTATTCTCTAATATGCCATGGGTTTCTTGTTAATGACATTAATTTATTTGGAGTAGTAAGAATTAATTTTCCTCCAGGTTTTAATACTCTAAAAATTTCAGAAATAAAAAGCCTATCATTATTAATATGTTCAATAACCTGAAAAGTTATGATAAAATCTATACTATTCTCATTAACCCCTTCAAGTGGGGGGACTTCCATTTGTTTAAACTTAATATTATTTTTCTGCTTAATTTCATTGCTAATTGGGGTATTGTATTTATCAATTGCAATATATTCTTCTGTTTTTGGGGCAAGTTCAGTAAGACCATATCCTTCACCGCACCCTATCTCTAACACTTTCCCACTTATCATTTTGGAGGCTTCGAGGTAAGCAATCATATGTCTTTGGAAAATTACATTTTCACTCAAGTCAAGATGTGAACTCCTCTCAGCAGTTTGTAAAATACTCATTTATTATCTGTTTTAGAAGTTTGCAAATTTAATAAAATACTAATTTGTTTCATTTTTACAGTTGTTTAAATTGAGTTCTATACCTAGTCTTATTGTTTGTGAGGATTGTTTTTTAACGCTTTTCTTTCTTAACATTTTTGTGTTAAAAAGTAGATATACAGCTACTTATAAAATGATGGTTTTTGTATTAATATTGCTGGCAAGTCGTAATACTTGTTTTGGGTTGTACTATTTCTTTCCTAAACTAAAAAGTACAACAATTAGAAAACCCCTGGGAGCAGGGGTTTTTCTTTTTATATAAGTAAAAATCTATATGTTTATCTCACTATCTCTTTTTCAGATGCAGGAGCAAAACGAATCCCCAACATAAATTCATGCGAACCTGATGTATGCTCTCCTAAATCGGAAGTTACAATATCATAAGAATAACCAATACTGTATCTGTCTCCTATTGAATATCCTAACAACACACCTATATCCCCATTGGTTCTATAAGCAGTCCCTAACCATAATTTGTTTTGATAAGTAACCTTTACACTAATATCTGCTTGCGTAGGTGCTGGAGTTACTGATTTTATTAAAACGGATGGTTCTACTGTATAATCAGTATTTACTTTCCATCTATAGCCTGCCATAGCAAAATAGTGTCTTTCCAAATTCCCATCCGTTTCAGTCTTTAATCTTTCCAAAACATCTTCATCTAACAAACTTAATTTACTATTTAAGAGTTGAGGGGCAGAGGCTCCTACATACCAACCTTTAGTATATAAATAAAAACTAAACGTTGCATCAGGAACAGATGATGTAAAAATATCCCCATCTTGGAATAATGGATCATTTACATCTTGCACTTTAGTGCCTGTCTTATCGATTTTGAATTGTGCAAACCCTCCGGATAATGCCAATGACATTTTCATTTTTTCAGTTAATGAGAAATGATAAGCATAAGATAAAGACATCCCATTTCTGCTAGTAGGACCAACTTGATCACTAAACACAACTCCTCCCAAACCAACATTACTTTCTCTGTACTTTCCATAAGCACTAAGTACAGTAGTTCTTGGAGCATCTACTATACCTATCCACTGATTTCTAATATTAGTTTTCATTTGATAACTACTTTCTATTCCAGCAATAGCAGGATTAAAAACATAATCGTTTATCATGTATTGCGTAAATTGAGGTAATTGTTGTGCTTTTACAAGAAAGCCTAAAAAAATTAATAAAATAAGAATCGATATTTTTTTCATAATATTCATTTTATCTAACAATAGTTATCGCTCCACTTTGAGAATCAGAATCATCATTTAAGTTAATTATATAGTAATAAGTACCTATTGGCAGAAGTGTCCCATGATGGGTTCCGTCCCATTTGTTATTGTTATACGTATCTCCTTTTGCACTAAATAAGAGAGCTCCCCATCTGTTGTATACCTCAATTACAGCATTCGGATATTGGTTAATATCTTCAATTTCCCAAAAATCATTATAGCCATCTCCATTTGGAGAAATGCCATCATAAACCATAACTCCAACTGCAACTCTTATAGAATCATATCCCTGACAACCCTGGGCATCTTCAACCATTACATAATAAGTTGTAGTCACCTCTGGACTTACATATATCTCTTTAGTTGTTGCGCCAGTACTCCAAAAATAATAGGGATATGAATATGCTGATCCTAACACAACATCATCTTTAATTTTAATTGGAACATCTGCAGGATATGAATATGTTTCTCCGTTTGCTATGCCATACGGGACAATAGGCAACTGTGTTGCCCAGATAGTTGCTATTACATTAAAAGGATTATTTGGGCATGCAGGATCTGTAACTGATAATATATAATCCATTCTAGATGCATTAGGCTTAACCGTTATTTCTGTGGTCATTTGTCCTGTATTCCATAAATAAGTGTGATTTAGCTTTTCTACCACTGAAATGGTTACACTCTCTCCTAAACAAATTGTATCGTAATAATTTTCTGTAAAATCAGGTAAGAAAATAGCATCAACTGCATTTACATACGTAGAAGCAGTTTCTATACATCCATTTCGATCTGTTACCGTAACAGTATAAAAGCCAGGTGAGAGTCCTGTAGCAGTTTGTGTTGTTTGCCCAGTAGAGCTCCATAAATAATTGATATAAGGAGGTGTGCCTCCAAATACATTTGCAATAGCTATTCCATTATCCATTGCACAAGTTTCATCAGTAGAATCAGCTGTAACAATAAGTGGACTAGCTGACTGTGTAATCATTACATTACTAGAAGATACTGAACATCCATTAGCATCCGTTACTGTAACAGAATATAAGCCAGGTGCAAGTCCTGTAGCAGTTTGTGTTATTTGTCCATCACTCCAACTATAAGTATATGTTCCTGAGGGTGATATTGGTGTGCCACCAGTAGGATTTGCCGTGATACTTCCATCAGCAAATCCGTGACAACTTACATTTGTTGAGGAAACGGTAACACTCAAATCAGTTGGTTCAGCCAAATATATCTCAGTCGTATCCATACAACCATTATTATCAGTTGCAATAACTACATAACTTCCTGTTCCTAAGTTAGAAAGAGTTGAGAAAACTCCTGTTGTTGTGGTCCCTGTATTCCAATCGTAAGTATAACTGGAGCCTGAAGGTGTTCCTCCTACTGCAGTTGCTTTTAACTTCCCATCATTTCCGCTATAACAAGAAACTTCATCTAGCACAATAGCAGTTACCTCTAGTTCAGATGGTTGTGTAATTGCTGCTGATTCAGTAACAACACATCCTATTGCATCCGTTATAATAATTGTATAATTTGTAGACAGTGTATTAGGGTCAGCACATAATCCGATTGCTGTAGGGTCTATTTGGGATAAAGGATCGTCCCAGAGGTTGGTGTAAATTTCATTCCCAAATGAATCGTAAAATGGCATGCCTCCTGAAATATTTACCTCAATAGAACCATTACAATAGCCGTAACAACTTACATCTTGTACGTTGACTACATTCACATCAAGTTTGTCATTATCATTTACAGTTGCACTTGCATCTGAAGTGCAATTATTTTCATCCGTTACGGTAATATCGTATGTTCCAATTAATAAATTTGTAATAGTATGAGTAGTATCTGCAGAGTTTCCAGTATCCCAAAGATATGTGTATCCAGGGACTCCTCCATAAACAGAATCGGTAATACTTCCATTTGCCCATCCATCACAAGTAACATGAGTCACCACAAAATCATGTTGAATTGGATCAGGTTCAGTCATTGTGATAAATTCTGATTTTAAACAGGCATTTGCATCCAAAACTTTTAAATTATAAAGCCCTGCAATCAAATTATTTACAGAAGGAGCGTTTGAGCTTTGGAGAATACTCCCTTGAGCATTTATCCAAGTTTTAAGATATGGCCCTATTCCTCCTGAAACATTTACGTTAATCGAACCCGTATTATCGCCATTACATTTTATCTCATAACCATTATAATCCGAAGTAGTAATAGTAGTGGTTAAAATTTGTGGTTCTTCAATAATAATAATATCAGCCACCACACAATTATGGTTGTCAAAAACTTCAACCGTGTAAGAGCCAGGACTATAATTGTTGAATGAAGAAAGGTTTTGCTGAGGGGTGCTTCCATTTACAGAATATAAATAAGGTTGTATTCCCCCTCTAACAGCAATACTTTGAATATAACCATTATTATACCCATTACAACTTATGTGATGAAATACTACAGAATCAATCAATAAGGAATCTGGTTCTGTGATTGTTACCGGTATAGTAGTTGTAGTACATCCATTATTATCTTTAACCATTATATTGTAAATAGCTGGAGATAGACCGATAAATCCTATAGCCGTTTGGTAATTTGCTCCACCATCTTTTGAGTAAGTATAAAAAGGTGTTCCTCCAGTTGCCAAAACAACGATGGATCCATTACTTGCATTTTTACAAGTAATTTGATTTATTATTAATGAATCAATAGAAACAGATGTAGCTGGCTGAAGCACTTCTACAGAATCAACATGTGTACAATTATTAAAATCCGTAATAGTTACAGAATGATATCCTGCATTTAAGCTATCTGCCAAAGCAGTATTGTCACCATTTTCCCAAAGATAAGAATATGGCAAAACGCCACCAGAAACATATGCATGTGCACTACCATCACTAAATCCTAAACATAAAACAGAATCCATAACAAATGAATCTACTACAAGAGCTAATGGCTCATAGACTGTAATATTTCCATTTACTATACAACCATTTGAATCTGTTACATCAACATTATAATTTCCAGCCGACATAAAAGCAGTTTGCGTGATAGCATTATTACTCCAAAGGTAAGAATATGGTGTAACTCCCCCACTTGTGGTAACTGTTGCTGACCCATCATTCCCCCCATTACAAAGCACATCTGTTGAGATAATAGAAGTTATATACAAGCTATCTGGCTGAGTCATTGTTATATTTACTGAGGAGTCTACACAACCATTAGTGTCAGTAACAACTACAAAAAAAGTTCCTATACTTAAGCCTATAGCTGTCTGAGAAGTCTGAAGATTAGACCAATTGTAAGAATATCCAGGTGTTCCTCCAGAATGATTAACTGTAATTTCTCCATCCGAACCTCCATAACAATCTACTTCATCTACACTAAAATAATCTATAGTTAATAGTGCTGGTTCTTGGACAATAATAGAATCACTCTCAACACAACCATTAGAATCTCTTACAGTAAGCCAATATGATGCTGGTCCTGAAGGACCAATTGTATCTCCAATACTGTAAGTAAAAAGAGACCCATTAATACTAAATGTTAAAGGAGTTGTCCCACCCGTTGCAAAAGGCACCAAATAACCATCACTAGCTCCAAAACAGGAAATATTTGTTACTAGGTTATTTCCCAGACTAGGATTAGGCCCAACCTGAACTATAATTGTATCATATGCCTGACATCCATTGTAATCTGTAACAATTACAGTATAAGTTCCTGCAATCAAAAGAGTTATATTTGATGTAGTAGCACCTGTATTCCATAAATAAGTATACGGTGACATGCCACCACTAGCAACGACTGCAGCAGTTCCGTTTGCAATCGTGCCTCCACACATAGAAGAAGTAGAAGTAACAGAGGTAGTTAAAAGGGTAGGTTCATTAATTGTAACAGTATCAGGAGGATAAATGGTGCACCCATTTGAATCAGTAACTGTTACCCAATAGTTTCCTATTGACAGACCGCCAATACTATCAGTAGTTGCTCCATTACTCCAATTGTAAAGATAAAGTGGTGTCCCTCCTGAAATTGTAGCAATTTCAGCTGTTCCGCTAATACCCCCAAAACAAAGTACATCTGTAGAGCTAAGTGTAAATGTTAGTTCTGCAGGTTCTAAAATCTGAACTTCCACACTATCAACACAAATATTTGCATCTGTTACAAAAATCCGATAATTTCCTGTAGGCAACCCATAAAAAGTAGAGTCGTTTTGTGGATTTAAAGCATCAATATAGAACCAATAAGTTCCTGGACCAGAACCTCCTGTAGCTGAAACTGATGCTATACCAAGAGAATCTCCAAAACAAGGAACCTCAAAAAAGGAGTTAGCTGAATCTAATTCCAAGTTTATTAAGTCTGGTTGTGCAACATCTATAGTATCGCTCATAGAGCAACCATTTGCATCTGTTACAGTAACAATATATGTGCCTGCTGTAAGCCCAGTTGCTGTTGCAGAGTTTTGAAAATTAGGGTCATTCCACTGAAAAGTAAGTGGCGATGCGTAAGTCCCAATAACTGTAATCGTAGCCGTTCCATCATTTTCTCCATGACAAGAAACATTTGTTTTAGTTGTTGAGAATACCATATCTGTTCCTGGAACAAAAATACTATCTGTAATTGAACATCCGTTAGCGTCTGTTATAATAACAGTATGCATTCCCATTGTAAGATTGATTGCTGTACTAGTAATCTGTCCATCTGACCAAAGGTAAAAATAAGGGCTAACTCCACCTCCTACTGTAGCACTTGCCTGCCCATCACCATTACCACAATTTTCCAGAACGGAATCCATTTGCACATTCATAACTAATGGTTCAATAAGTAATATGCTATCACTAGCAAGACATCCATTTGCATCAGTTGCATCTATAGTAAGTAAAGCATTAGCACATTGTCCATTAAAATTAGAAGATGTCTGAGATCCTCCACCATTTAAAGAATATAAATAAGGTGAAACGCCTCCAGTAGAGGAAATATTTATGCTGCCATTACAATCTCCATTACAAGCTACATCAAAACCATTATAATTTACATTGGTAGTTAGTGCTATAGAATAATAGTTTGGTTCAGAAATTGTAATATTTACTGGTTGTGTGCAACTACTAGCATCATGAACCACAATTGTATGATTTCCTCCAGATAAACCCGTAAAGGATGAAGAAAAACTGATTGGTCCATTATCAATTGAATAGGTGTAAGTTGGCGTTCCGCCATTCACAGAATCGACTGAAATAGCTCCATTAGTTACTCCAAAACAACTCACTCCCCATCCATTATAATTACTTATAACGCTTGCATAAACATCTAAAGAATCTGGTTGTGTAAGATAAATAGAGTCTGTATATGTACATCCATTAAAGTCTAATACTGTTACAAAGTATTGATTATCACCACATAATGCCCCATACATAAAGCCTGTTTGGTATGCTCCTCCATTTAAGGAATATTGATAAGTTGGAATCCCTGGCGAATTAGGGTCAACACTAAAGGTAATTTGCCCATCACAAACGCTATTACAAGAAATAGCAGAAGAAACAGAAATAGTTCCGCTTAAATCTGGGGGCTCTCGAAGCAGTAAAGTATCCGAAGTGGTACATCCATTTGTATCAATATATTGAATTGCATAAGTTCCTGAACTGAGATTTTGGAAATCTGGACTAGCAGTATAAACTCCTAAGGGGTTGTTAACTTGGTTTATTGCAAACATAAATCCAGGTGTTCCTCCAGAATTAACTTGAGCCCTTATAGCTCCATCATTTGCTCCAAAACAACTAATTTCGTATCCATTATAGTTAGATTGAATGATCGAATTTGGCACTAAAGCAGGCGGTGAAATAATAGTTCTGATTCTATTTTTTTCACAACCATTAGAATCCGTTATTCTAAGTTGATAAGTTCCTGCAGGCAGGCTATCAATGGTTATTGCATTAGACGGATATGGAATTAGTATATTAGGGCCTCCATTTACGGTTACATTAACAGGAGGGGTCCCTCCCGTAATATTTACGTCTATTTCTGCAATACTATCTCCAAAACATAATGATGGACTAGCAATAGTAACTGCAGGTAAAAGATTGGGTGGTTGAGAAATATTAATAAATGCTAGCGCAGTGCAGCCTCCAGGTAATGTATCGGTAACAGTTACCCTATAATTATTAGCTGGCAAATTGGTAAAAGTAGCTGTATCATAAGTATTTTGTGTGCTTAAAGTAAACCACATCCCAAATATCTCATATTCTAAGTCATAATTATACCATCCACCTCCTCCTACTGTAATTATATTAATAGTAGCATAATCACCAAAACACTTAATAGTATCAGCTAATGTGATTGATGCACTACATTGTGCATTAGTATTTGTAGAGCCTAAGAATCCAATTAATATACTAATAAAAATAATTAAAATATTTCTTTTCATAAGCATGATTTATTCCTTTATTAAAGTTTTGCAAGATACAAATAAATTAAATATTAGTTAAAATTGGTTTTAGAATATTTTTTGTGCATTTTTTTTGGTTTTGCAATGAAAATTAGCATTTGTTTTTAACAATTTTTCAGCTTGTTTTTTTTATTTATTTTCGCAAATTCACTTTTTACATTTTTTGAGAACTATGAGCCCGAATAGAAAGAAAATAGCATTTATAGGATCTAGAGGAATACCAGCAAATTATGGTGGTTTTGAAACTTTTTTAGAGGAAGTAAGTAAAACAATACAACAGAATGCTAATTTCCAAATAATTGTAGTTAGTGATTTGGAACAAAAAATTAAACTGAAAGGGCTTAAGAATTATTTTGGAATTAAAATTTTGTATTCTAAATATTCAAAATCAAAAAATCCTCTATTATTTAATTTTGATTCGATGAGAAAAGTTTGGAATGCCGATATAATTTATTGTTGTGGTGTTGGTAATGCTTTCTCTGTTTTTTTACCCTTCTTATTCAGAAAAAAATATATTACTAACCCAGATGGTATTGGTTGGAAACGATTAAAATATTCTAGTTTTGGAAGAACTATACTGAAAGTAATGTTTATGATTACATCTGCATTTAGTCCTTATATTATTTGTGATTCAAAAGAAATTGAAAAGATTCTTAGAAAAAAATTTTTCAGGAAAAAAAATATAACTACCATTGAGTATGGGGCCCATATAAACAAAACGGTTCATTTACAAAATTCCGTAACCCGATCTATTCTTGAAAAATACAATCTAACATCAATGAAATATCATCTAGTAGTAAGCCGACTAGAGCCAGAAAATAATATCGATACAATTATCATTGGATATTCTAAAAATACAAGAAAATTTCCATTGATTATAGTTGGAAATATTTCGCAAACCAAATATGTTCGTAATTTAACAGATTTACAAAATAAAGAGGTAACATTTGTTGGGGGAATATATGATTCAAATGAATTAAATGTTATCCGTTCAAATGCTTATTCATATATTCATGGTCACTCGGTTGGAGGGACAAACCCATCTCTTTTAGAAGCAATGGCATCAAAAAATCTATGTGTTTGCCATGAGAATGAGTTTAATAAAGGTCTTGTTGGAAAAGATGGCTTCTATTTCAAAACTTCTACTGAAATTTCAAGCATTTTTGAAAAAATTGAAGAAAGCAATTTAGATGCAATGAGAGGAAGAGTTTATGAAAAGATTCGTGATTATTATAATTGGGAGAATATTACAAATCTATATATCTCCTATTTTCAAAAAATATCAAAGTGATAAAACCTAATTTTCTTATTGTAGGAGCGGCAAAATGTGGTACTACCTCTTTATATTACTATTTAAAGCAACATCCTGATATTGGATTTCCAAAATTGAAAGAACCAAAATATTTCTCTACGATTTTTAATAATCTTCCACAAAAGGGAAAAGGAGATAACTCAATTGATGATTTTGCCATTGATAATTGGGATACATATCTTTCCCTTTTTGAAAACATAAAAGATAAAAAGTGTAGAGGTGAAGCCAGCCCTGATTATTTATTATACCATGAAAATACAGCCTCAGTAATAAAAGAAAAATTGGGAGATATTCCAATAATTATTATGCTTAGAAACCCTGTTAATCGAGCGTTTTCTGCTTATTCAAACATGATTAGAGATAATCGTGAATTTTTATCCTTTAAGGAAGCTATTGAACATGAAGAAATTCGAAAAAATAATAATTGGGATTTTATGTGGAGATATCTTGAAAGCAGCTTATATTCTGAGCAAGTCATGACTTTTAAAACACTTTTTACAAATGTAAAAATTGTGCTTTTTGAAGATTTTGTTCAAAATCCATCACAAGAAACAAATAGCGTTATTGAGTTTTTGGGATTAGTTAAATTAACCCAACTAACCACAAAAAAATATAATCCATCAGGTGTCCCAAAAAATATTTTTGCCAAATTCTTACTAAATAGAAATAATACAGTCTCAACTACATTTAGAGAATTACTAAAGCAATTTGTTCCAAGAAGAGTACTAGAGTATATTAGTTCAAAAAGTTTAAATAAACTAATCTTGTCTCAAGAAGATTCCGATTATGTATATAATTTAGTAAAAGAAGACATCCTTAAAACGGAGAAAATAATCCAAAAAGACTTATCTAGTTGGAAATGAAAATTCTAATAACTGATATCTTTTTACGCAAAACATTTGATGTTGTAAATATATTACTAAAACATTATGACAAAAAAGATTTTGTTTTTCTATCTAATAATCCTAGAAATTTAACAAAATTAAAATGCACCCTTTTTTATCAATCTTCTAATTTATTTCTACTAAGGAAAAATGAAAATTTCAACTCAGATTTGAAAAAGATTAGCCTATTCTTTTCTGATGAAAAATTGGTTTACCTCCCAATTGAAGAAGATACAACTTTACTTTTTTTATCTTTTTTACAAAGCAATACAGTAAGCTCTAATTTTTTTTATTTACTACCGGAAACAGATACATTTCTTCTGTCAAGAGATAAGGAAAAACTAAATGCTTTTTGTGAAAGAAACGCAATACCTTGCCCTAAATTAATAACTCATATTGATTTTAAAAACAATAATTTCTCCCTTCCTGTAATTGTAAAGCCAAAAATAGGCTCGGGGTCAAAAAGGATTTTTTATATTGAAACTGAAAAAGATTTATTGCAATTGAATTTTGATTCTAGCCAAAATTTTATTCAAGAAAAACTGCCAAGTTCAAGATCTGTTGAAGGAGGATTTTATTTATGTGATAATGGGGAAATCCTATCTTTTTATTCTCATAAACGAATCCGTACTTTCCCGAAAAAAGGAGGTGTTACCGTTTTCTCAGAAGCTACAAATTCAGAACAAATTAAAATTGCCGGGCAAAAAATTATTGAAAAATTAAATTGGAGTGGTCTAATTATGATTGAGTTTATTTTTGACGAACGAGACGAAAAATATAAGTTAATTGAGATTAACCCAAGAATGTGGGGGAGTATATTATTATCTGAAGAATGCGGCTCAAATCTATTGCAAAATTATGTTGAACTTGTAAAAGGGAATTCTATAAAAGAATCTTATTTTTCAAAAACTTACATTAGATGGATTTTCCCTTATGACTTCTTATTTTTTCTGAAAAATCCCTCTAATCCATTTCGTTTTTTCTCATCCCCAAAACACACTATTCATGTCAACTTTACATATTCTTCCTTTTTTAGAAGTTTCTTTTTTCTTCTTATAACTTATTTTAATTTTGCAAAAATTTTACATATTCTAAAAAAGTGAGCCAAAAAAAAATCATAGTTTACGATTTTGACAAAACCTTAACTAAAAAAGATACGTTATTTGGATTTTTTATTTTTAATGCTAAAAAAAGTATTGGTTTCTATTTCAAAGTTTTATATTATTTTTTATCCATGATATTAGCAAAAACTAATTTTATTTCCAATAGATCTCTTAAAAATATTGGTATAAAATTATTTTTATCAAATCTAGGAAAAGAACAGCTAAGACATAAATTTATAAATTACAAATCTCAAATTTCTTTCAACTTTTTATTTAATGAATTAAAATATAATGAAAAATGCGATTATTATATTATTAGTGCTTCTTTTGAAGAGTATGTTCGCCCAATTTTCCCTAATTTTGTGAATGTTTTTGGTTCCACAATAAGTTATAAAAACAATATTGCTTACAGCTTACTATTTAATTGTTATAAAAAAAATAAAGTTCAATTGTTACAACAAAAAGGATTAACCAAAATAGATGTTCTATTTACCGACAGTTTCTCTGATTATGCTTTAGCAAAGATGGCAAAAAAGATATTTATTATTTCAAAAAATCAAGTAATATGCTGTGATAGTATTAGTGATTTTAATAAGTACTTTAATAAATGAAAATATTAACTTTTGACATAGAAGACTGGTTTCATATCCTTTTTAAATATCCTGATGACATATTAGATAAATGGAGTAATTATGAGATTAGAATCCATAATGGGATGGATAGGATATTTAAAATTCTTGATGATAATGACATTAAAGCTACTTTTTTTATTGTTGGATATATTGTCCGAAAACATCCAGAAATTGTGAAAAGAATTCATGATTTAGGCTATGAAATAGCAGCACATTCTGATATGCATAAAGTTGCCTATAATCAATCAAGAAAGGAGTACAAAAAAGATTTATTTACTTGTATTAATAGTATTGAAGAAATAACTGGAAAGAAAGTAATTTCATATAGAGCTCCTGGCTTTTCTATAAAACAACAAAATCTTTGGGCTTTTGAGGTATTGAAAGAATTAGGGATTCAGTATGATGCATCTATTTTCCCGGCACAAAGAGAAGATGGAGGATTTGATGAATTTACTGAGAATGTGCCAAGTATCATTAAGTATAATGGAATAACAATAAGAGAATTTCCAATGAGTGTGAATACTATATTTGGTAGGAAATTTACGGTTACTGGTGGAGGATATTTCAGATTTTTCCCTTATAAATTCATTAAAAAGATGATACACGATTCAAATTATACAATGACTTATTTTCATCCTAGAGATTTTGATCCTAAACAGCCAATGTTAGATGGATTATCATTAAAAAGAAAGTTTAAATCTTATTATAATCTATCAAATTCATACTTAAAATTACAACAAATGATTTCTGATTATGATTTTATCGATTTGAGTGAAGCAGCTAAATTAGTAGATTGGGATAATGCCCCTATAGTAGATTTAAGCCACTATTCAGACAATAAATAAATCAGAAGCAATTGTATCTGCCAACAATTTACCTTTATTTGTCAATTTTAAAAAATTTTGTTTTTTTTCTAAATCTTCTGTTTTCCCCCATTTTTCTGCTCTTTTCTGTAATTTTTTACATATTTCTTTTCCAAACCTCTCTTTAACCAAATTTAAGTTTATCCCCCAAATTGTTCTTAATGTTGTAAAAATATACTCATTATATTGTTGCTCCTGATTAAGGACTTCTGTTTCAAAATACTCAGAATTATTTGTTAATCCAGCAATATATTTTTTGTGTGATGATACATTCCACCTTCTGCTATACCCATTATATGAATGAGATGAAGGGCCAATTCCTAAATAATGTTTGTTTTTCCAATATGCAGTGTTGTGAATGGGGAAAAAACTCTTTTTCCCAAAGTTAGATATTTCATAATGTACAAATCCGATTTTCAAAGCTTTCTCTTGTAGTAGTTTGAATTGCTCAATTATTCTCTCATCTGATAATACTTGAACTTTTTTATTTCTCACAAGATGATTTAATTCTGTTTTAGTTTCAATAGTTAAAGCATATGCTGAAAAATGTGGTATGTTTAAGCTCAACATTAAATCGATATTTTTATCCCAAGCCTTTAAAGTTTGATTTGGCAAGCCATAAATCAAATCAATAGTGATGTTTTTAAATCCAACTTTTTTTGCAAGACGAACACAGTTTATTGCTTCTTGAGAATTATGCGACCTTCTCATGAATTTTAAATCCTTATTATTAAAAGATTGAACTCCAATACTCAATCTGTTTATCCCAATCTTTTTCAATAAAATAAGTTTTTCTTTATTCAAATCATCTGGATTACATTCTAAAGTAATTTCAACATCCTTATTTACTGAGTAATGTTTGTTAACAGCATTAAGCAATCCTTGGATTTCAGTTATTGATAGAATTGAAGGTGTTCCTCCTCCAAAATATATAGATTCGATTTCTTTTGTTCTAATATAATTTACCCTTCCAATAATTTCTATTTGCATACATTTAAGCATATCAACCTTGTCTTTTTTTGAAATTCTGAAATGAAAATTACAATAAGTACACTTCTGTTTACAGTAGGGAATATGAATATAAATGCCTGCCAAAATATTTTTTATAAAAAGTTTTGCTAATATAAAAAAGAGATTACTTTTGTAGCTATTAATAATTAGTCTAAATTAAAATAGAAAATGAAAAAAACAATTTTAAATTTAATATTGGTTGCTGTAGCTTTTAACTTAACAGCTCAAAACTCAGCAGAGAAAATTATTGCAGGGAATAAGGGCTTGCATATTGGCGGATATGGGCAAGTTGATTTCAATTTAGCATCAAGAGATGGTACAATTCACAAAAACGGCACATTAGATGTGCACAGACTTGTAACCTTTTTTGGTTACAATTTTAATGAAAAAGCCTCATTTGTTTCTGAAGTAGAATTTGAACATGTAAGTGAAGTGTCTGTAGAACAAGCTTTTTTAAATTATAAAATTAAGAATAATCTAACGGTAAATGCAGGATTGATGCTTATTCCAATGGGGATACAAAACTTATATCATGAGCCGGCAACTTTTAACGGAGTTGAAAGGACTAATGTAGACAAATACATTGTTCCAACTACCTGGAGAGAAATTGGGGTTGGAATTAGCGGAAAAAATATTGAAAACTCTTTAAATTATCAGCTTATGGTAATTAATGGATTTAATGGTTATGATGATGACGGTGTGTTTTCTGGGGAAAGCGGTCTTAGAAGTGGAAGGCAAAAAGGCGCAAAATCTTATATTACTTTTCCTGATTTTGCTGGACGAATCTCTTATTATGGGAAGCCCGGCTTAAATTTAGGGGTTTCTGCTTATCTAGGAGATTCTGAAAGCAAGGCTTATGATGGTTTGGACTTATCAGATGAAACGGCTGTTTCCTCTGCCGATTCAACTATAATTGGGGTTCAAATATTAGGTTTGGATGCAAGATATCAAACTGGCGCTTTACAGCTAAGAGGGCAATATATTATGGCAATCCTTTCTAATACCGACCAATATAATACGCTTACTGATAAAGATTTAGGAAGCAAAATGACAGGCTATTATGCAGAATTAGGATATAATCTGTTGATTAATTGTAATACTGAAAATGAACTAATCGGCTTTGCTCGTTATGAGAATTACAACACACATACAGAAGTAGAAGGTGGAGTCACTATAAATGAGGAGTACAACAGAACAGATATAACTGTTGGCTTAGGTTATAAAGTGGCAAAAGGAGCTATGTTTAAGGCAGATTACCAAATTAAATCTGATGCTTCATCAGAAGAAACAAGAGGTCAATTTAATTTCGGAACTGCAATCTGGTTCTAAACGAAAAGTTTTTGGTTAATGTATTCTGAAAACAATATCAGTAAAGCAGCTTTCTTTTTGGGAGTTGCTTTATTTTTTTCTTCTTTTGAATTTCCTGATTGGGAATTTAATAAAAAATATCTTGCAAAAATTCAAACCTCTATCGTTGAATTGTTTGTCAGCGATTCCTGTAATTTTGAAAAATTTAAAGGGGTTGAAGAAGATTTTTACACTATAAAAGAAGCGCATATTGTATTAGGATATTTTGTTGTCGCAAAGGCTCCTTCAAAATTTCATCAATTTGATTATTACATTGTTTTTGATGCAAAAAAAGAAATCTTAAAAATTGAAGTATTGAACTATAGGGAAAACTATGGTGCAGAAATATGCAATAAAAACTGGCTGAAACAATTCATTGGGCTGCCCACTGAAAACTATGCAAAAGATAATAGAATGATAGATGGAATTTCTGGAGCTACTCTATCGGTAAATAATTTAAAACAAGAGGTTTTCAGGCTTAGTAAGCTTTTGAAAATCCATCTCGCTACTAAAAGATGATTTTAATCATATATACTCCATAAAATTGACTTATTTTTGCTGTCAATTATTAAATAATGAAAAACCTTCTTTTTACTTTTTTTTGTTTCTCTTCTTTTATGTGTTTCTCACAAGAAAAAAAAGATAGTATTCTTTTTGAAAAGAAAGTGAAAGAAGTCATAATCTCTG